>OCAT01001757.1_pt1 | contig 13034 bp, 9 predicted proteins | sample 1538311 | NCBI WGS metagenome assembly OCAT01 (sample SAMEA2580287, study PRJEB22360) | human gut metagenome | biome: human gut; feature: human-associated habitat; material: faeces | place: Denmark | collected 2008/2010
TCCTGTGGGGCGGGAAGTGGCGGGGGCCACCACCGTCCCAGCCACACCCCCTGTACTCGTATCAAGGATCTGCACGTCATCCGCCAGAGCTCTATCGCCCAGCGCGGTGGCGTTCTCGTTCACAGTGCCGCTGACGGAGCGCTCATCGATCGTTTCCACGCTCTCGCCTTCGGGGCTGACCCGCACTTCCACCAGCCAGCCGGTGGGAAAGTTCAGGCTTTTGTCTACGTTCACCTCGCGGGCAAGGCCGTCGGTACACAGGACCTTGACGGTCTGAAGCACATCGGCGCTGTTGTCCTCGTCGATGAGGTTGCGGGCGGACGACTGCACCACGCCGTAAAAGACCTCGTCGGCCTCCTCACCGGTGATGATGCCTGCGGCCACATTGTTCATGCCCAGCAGCAGAGTGACCACCTGGCCGACACCGCCGCCGTTGAGGGAGGACACCTGGGAAGCAATGGCCGTGCTGCCCAGCGTGTAGGACGTGCCTGCCACCGTAATGGAAGCGGGAGCGCTGGCCGAGGGAGACACCTCGGTGATGCGGCCTGCGGCACGGCGGGTATAGACCCACAGGGTCTTGAGGCTCTCGCTGTAGTAGTAGACGTCGTATTTGTTCAGCTCTGCGGAGCCGGAGACCTTATCGTTGCGGTAGACGCTGGCAGGGACGAAGGGCAGTACCGTGCTCTCCGAAGCCACGAAGGGGCCTTCCAAGCTGCTGAGCAGGATGGTGGAGCCGTCCACCTGACCATTGCTCACGGTAAAGCCCAGGGTCGTGCCGTAGGCCGAACCGCTGGCGTTGTTGGCGGTGAGGGCATTGTAGAGCAGGACGGCGCAGTCCTCGTAGTTCATCGCTTCGCCCTGACGGCGGTCGAGGCCGGCACGCAGGCCGAGCTCGCCGGCCTTGTTGAGCTGGGCGTTGGGGAACGCGCCGCTCAGGTCGGTCATCTTATAGCCCATCAGCTTGAGCACTGCGGTGCAGGCTTCTTCCAGCGTGACGGCATTGTTCGGACGGAAGCTGCCGTCGGTGTAGCCATTCATCCAGCCCTGCTGCACGGCGATGCGGACATAGGGCGCCCATGCCGAGGAGCCGGGCAGATCGGTGTAGAGGGTCCCCACTGCCCCCTGGGAAGAGACGCTCTCCCGGTAGGTAGAGTAAGAGGTCAGCATTCTGGCAAATGCGCCGCGGGTCACGGCTGCATCCAGTGCGCCGGACTGCTCGGAATCCATGGCACCCAGCGTGATGGCAAACTGGACGGCGGTGTTGTTGCCCGCAGCCGATGCCGGCATCACCAGCATCGACACTGCGATGCTGACCGCCAGCAGAAATGCGAGAAGACGTTTTTTCATTGTGATCTCCTTCATATTTGGCTCCCCTATCAGGGGAGCTGTCGAGCCAGACCGCCATAGGCGGTTTGGTGAGACTGAGAGGTTTTCTTTGAAGTCTGCTCGCTCCACCAAAGGGGCAGAGTGAACAGTTCAGAACACTTTAGTCATATCTGAGTGCGTCAATGGGGTTGAGCCGCGCGGCGCGTTTTGCGGGCAGATAGCCGAACAGCACTCCGATGAACACCGAGATGCCGAAAGCTGCCACGATGGAGTTGAAGGACGGACTGACCGTGATGTCCATGCCGTCGGTGAACATGGGAAGCACCTGATTGGCGATGGCCGACACGATGTAGCCGAGGACGATGCCCAGTGTGCCGCCAAAAGCCGAGGTAGTAGCCGCCTCGGTGACGAACTGGGCCAGGATGGTCTTTTCCTTCGCACCCATGGCCTTGCGGATGCCGATCTCACGGGTGCGCTCGGTGACGGACACCAGCATGATGTTCATGATGCCGATGCCGCCCACCAGCAGCGAGATACTGGCGATGCCGGTGAGGATGACGATGACCATATTGATCATCTTGTTCATCTCTTCCAGCCACTCGCTGGCGCTGTAGACGTAGTAAGCACTGTCGCTCTTGAAGATGTCATACAGTCCCTTCTCCACCGCAGCCTTGGCCTCGTTGGCCTGGCCCTCGTCCACCATGATGGCGGAGTAGGAGTCCGGCGAGCTTTCGTTGGAAAGGCGCATGGCTGTGGTGTAGGGCAGGTAGACGCTGTCGTCGTCGCTGCCCTCCTGCTGATCGTGATTGGAGATCTTGGCCTTCAGCACGCCCACGATGCGGAATTTATAGGGGCCAAGCTTGATGGTCTGACCCACCGCATTTCCGCCGTAGGCCGTGCGGTTGATGTAATCGCCGATGACGCAGATCTGCTTGTTGTCTGCGATGTCCATATACTGGATGTTCCGGCCCTTGGCAAGGGTGTAGCCCTTCATCTCGATGTAGTTTTCATCCACGCCGTACATCTCGCTGTAGCGGTAGGTCGTAGTCCCCACCTTGGGGGTGTTGTCGCTGAAATCCAGCTGCGGCGAGATGGAGGAAAGCAGTTCGGGGTTCTTTTTGACGATGTCGTACAGATCATCCACCGTCGCAGTGCGGGAACCATAGCCCCATATCTGGATGGAGAGGGTGTTGGTTCCCATTGCGGAAAAGCTGTCCCGCATGCTTCTGGTCATGCCGTTGCCCAGACCGACGATGACGATGACCGCCATGACGCCGATGATGATGCCCAGCATGGTCAGAAACGTGCGCAGCTTATTGCTCCAGACGTTCTGCAGTGCCTGGCGGAAAGTCTCTAATACCATTATTTAGCTTCCTCCTGTGCCGCTTCGTCGGACAGAGTGGGCTGCACGATGGCCTCAGGCGCGTGGGCGTCGCCGTCGTACACCACCTGACCGTCCTCCAGACGGATGATACGCTCCGCCTGCACGGCGATGGAATTGTCGTGGGTGATGAGCACCACGGTATGGCCCTCTCTGTGGAGCTGCTGAAGCATCCCGATGACCTCGCGGCCGGTGTGGGAGTCCAGAGCGCCGGTGGGTTCGTCGGCGAGGATGACCGCCGGGTTGCGCACCAGAGCCCGTGCGATGGAAACGCGCTGCTGCTGGCCGCCGGAAAGCTGGTTTGGCAGGTTCTTGAGCTTGTCGCCCAGACCCACCTTTTCCAGCACATCCTTGGCCAGCTTGTGGCGCTCGGCGCGGGAGATGTTGGCGTAGATCAGCGGCACCTCCACGTTTTCCAGAAGATTCAGCCGGGGCAGAAGGTTATACTGCTGGAAGATGAAGCCCAGCATCTCGTTGCGCACATCCGCCAGCTCGTCCCGGTTCATCTTGCCCACATCCCGGCCATTGAGCCGGTAGATGCCGTGGGTGGGGACGTCCAGACAGCCGATGATGTTCATGCAGGTAGACTTGCCCGAACCGGACTGGCCCACGATGGCCACGAACTCCCCCTTCTCGATCTTCATCGTGATGTGGTCGGCGGCCTTTACCAGCGTATCGCCCATCTGATAATACTTGCACACCTGCTCAAATTCGATCAGAGCGCTCATGGGGCACCTCCTTACCAGATACTGTCGCTGTTGTCGCTGTAATAGTCATCCGACACAGAGCTGGTGTCGTAGGCCACCGTGTCGTCCTCCTGCAGGCCGCTCTTGATCTCGGTGTAGCTGTCGTCGCTGACGCCGGTCTCGACCTTGACGTAGACATAGCCGTCCGGTGCGTCCATGTCTTCCACCGCATTGGCTGCGCTGGGAGACTTCTTGCTCACCAGCACATAGCCGCCGCGGATAACGGCAGCATTCGGCACGACGAGAGCGTTGCTGGCCTCGGCCACGACGATCTCAGCGTTGGCGTTCATGCCGGGGCGCAGGCCGTCGGTGTTGTCGATGCGGATGGTGATGGGGTAAGTCGTGGTGCCGCCGCTGGAGCTGCCCTTCATGGACACACGGGTGACTGTGCCGACATAGGTCTTGTCCGTCACAGCGTCAGCGGTGAGCTGGACTTTCTGGCCCACGGACAGTGCGCCGATCTGCAGCTCATCCACATTGATGACCATTTCCAGATAGCTCAGGTCGTAGATGACGCAGAGGGTGCTGCCGGAGGTCAGGGCGTCGCCCTGCTTGGCGTCCTTCTCAATGATGGTGCCGCTGATGGGCGAGGTGATGGTGTAGTTGGACATATTGTCCTGCAGGTTCTGCATCGAGATCTCGGCGCTGCGCAGGGACTCGGAAGCAGACTGGATGGATTCGGTCAGATCGTCGCCGGTCAGCTCGATGAGGATGTCGCCCTTGGAGACCGCGTCGCCCTCCTGCACATTGATGGCGGAAACGGTGCCGCTGGCCAGAGCGGTCAGGGTGCGCTCTGCCTGATAGGCAAAGGTGGCGGAGGCGATGGAGCTGACGCCGTTGATGCTGGCGGTAGCGGCCTGAGCGGTGGTCAGACCGCCGGCATTGTTGACCCGGATGGTGACGGTGCGCACCAGCAGGTTGCCGGTGCTCAGCTCGTCGGTGCCGGTGACGGCGGTGATGGTGCCTTTCAGCGTCTCAAAGGTGCCGTCCAGCACCACGTCGGCGCTCTGGCCCACCGAGAAGTTGGCGGCGTCGGCTGCCGGGAACAGCAGGTTCAGCAGCATCTTGGAGCTGTCGCGGATGACCGCCACCTCCTGGCCGCTGGTCACTTGGTCGCCCTTTGCGACCTTGAGACTGCTGACCGTACCGTCCACCTCTGCGCGGACATACTGGAGGTCTACGGTCTTGTCGTAGCTGCGCTGGGCCTGCTGCAGGGCGATGCTGGCCTTTTCCAGATTGGTGGAGGCGTCCGAGCTGTCGATGGTGTAGAGCACATCGCCCTCTTCCACCTTATCGCCCTCTTCAAAGCCGCCGGTGAGGATCTTGCCGTCCACCAGAGACTTGACGGTATATGTATTGGCCGGGTTCAGCGTGCCGGTGCCGCTCAGGGAGTTGGAGACATCCTGACGGGTGGGCGTCGTCTCGGCGTAGGTCACATCGCGGCTGGCAGCTTTATTCCCGCCGCCTATGAGAAAGACAGCGCCCGCTGCCGCCACAACGACCACCGGCACGAGCCATTTCCAGTTCTTTTTGGCGAATGCAGACACACCGGACTTGGCTTCTGCGGTTTCAGCAGCCTCAGCGGACGCATCCTTTTTCTTTTTCCAGATCATGCTTTTCCTCCTATGGTATGCAAAAGGGCAGCGTGACCCCTTTGCACGAAAAATCCGTTATTTGTAGTGTATCGCATTTTTCTGAAATACACAAGCGTCCAAATTTCATTTCACCTTTTATTTACAAAATTATTTTCGGTTTTTATGCAAAAAAGACACCCGCAGTGTCCTTTGCAGAACATTGCGGGTGTCTCGGATGATCTTGTCTTGTCAGGATGCGGCTTCGGCCTCGCTCAGCGGAGCCAGCTGCACATACACCCCGGCAGGGACGCAGGCCGCCCATGCACCTTCCTCGCTCAGCTGGCCGAACTTCTCACAGACATGGTCCGGGCATTGGCTGTCCTGAAACGAGATGGTGCCGTCTTTTACCTGTAAATGAACGACATAGCTGCCCACATCGTACAGGTAATCGTAGTCCTTATCCAGCGGCAGCACCTCGGTGATGCCGCCGCCGAAGTCCACGACTGCTGCCAGCGGTTCCGCCTTGCTGCGCGGACGCAGCAGAAGGACCAGCAGGGCAGCTGCCGTCAGGATGACGGCTGCGAAGAGGAGGTTCGCCTTCCAGCTCAGGCGTTTTGCGCCTTTTGCCGGTTGAGGCTGATTGCGGGTGCTCATGCGGCGTAGTCGCTGGCAGCAGCACCGGCAATGCGGCCAAAGACGGTGAAGTCAGCAACAGCGTTGCCGCCCAGACGGTTTGCACCGTGGACGCCGCCAGTCACCTCACCTGCTGCGAACAGGCCGGGGATGACCTCGCCCTTCTCGTTCAGCACCTCGGTGTTGGCGTTGATCTTCAGACCGCCCATGGTGTGATGGACACCGGCGGTGACCTTCACAGCGTAGTAGGGAGCGGTGTTCAGGGGGTTGGCGAAGCTGGTACGGCCGAAGTCGGGGTCATTCTTGGCCTCAACGTAGCCGTTCCACTTCTCCATGGTCTCTGCGAAGGCAGCGGCATCGACGCCCATCGCCTTGCCCAGCTCCTCGTAGGTCTCGCCGGTGACAGTGTAGCCCTTCTTGATGTAGCCCTGGATGACGCTGGAAGCATCGACCATGGCCTGATCGACGACCAGCCAGCTGTAGCTGCCGGTCTGGGCGATCTCAGCGGCGGAGACGACATCGCGGGTGCCGACCTCGTCGATGAAGCGCTTGCCCTCGGCGTTGATCAGCACGGCGCCGTCGCCACGCAGACCCTCGGTGATCAGGGCAGCGGTGTTGGCCTCAACGGTGGGGTGGATCTGGATCTGGTCCATGTCCACGGTAGCAGCGCCGATGGCCTGTGCCATCTCGATGCCCTGGCCCTGGATGCCGGGGGCGTTGGTGGTCATGAAGCCCTTCAGCTCGGGCTTGTACTTGACGACCATGTCGAGGTTTGCGCCGAAGCCGCCGGTAGCCAGAACGACTGCCTTGGCGTTGACGGTGACGGTCTCACCGGAAGCACCGGTGGCCTTGACGCCCACGGCAGCGCCGTTGGCATCGGTCAGGATCTCCGTTGCGGTGGTGTCCAGCATCATCTTGACGCCGGCCTTCTCGCAGTTCTCCTGCAGCAGGGGGATCATGTAGGAGCCGACGGAAACGGTCTTGCCCTCTGCGTTCACAGGGCGATGGATGCGCTTGACGGATGCACCGCCGAAGCTGGAGACGTTGTGCAGGGTGATGCCGTGCTCGTCCAGCCAGTCGATGGCGTCAGCGGAGTTTGCGCACAGGGTCTCGACCAGCTCGGGGTCGTTGATGCCCTTGCCGCCGATCATGGTATCCAGCTCCATCAGCTCGACAGAGTCGAAGTAGCCGGTGGGGTTGGCCTGATAGGCAGCCCACTGCTCGGAGACGGTCTTTGCCAGAGCGGTGATGGTCTCGTTGTCGGCGTACTTCTCGGCAGCAGTCTTCAGGGTCTTCTCGACGCCGGCAGACTCGCCGAACTCGTTCTCATCCTGATAGACGGTCTTGCCGGCGTTCATGCCGCCGGTAGCGCGGACGGAGTTGCCGCCCACCATGGACTGGCTCTCGAGGATGACGACGCTCTTGCCCTCACCGGCAGCGGAGATGGCGGCAGGCATTCCTTCAAGGACGAGACCGACGACGACGACGTCGGCCTCAACGGTGGAGTCCTCGGCAGTAGCGTTGTTCTCCACAGCGGTCTTGTAGTCATCGGGGTTCAGGCCGGCAGCGGTCAGAGCAGCTGCAGCAGCCTCCTTGATGGCGGTAGAGGTGACGGTAGCGCCGGACACGCCGTCCACGGCGATGCTGCCGCTCTCGGCGATCTCGCCGGGCATCTTGGCGATGGCCTGAGAGCCGACGCCCTCAGTCTCGTCCTTGCCCTCGGCGGTGCAGCCGGTGATGGCGCCGTCGGTCAGGGTCAGGGTGACGGAAACGTCGCCGCCGAAGCCCTTGGCAGTGCCGGTGAAGTCACCGGACACACCTGCGTCAGAACTGGTAGAGGCAGACTTTGCACCGCAGCCGTAGCCAAACAGGCTGACCGCGATGATCGCTGCCATAGCCAGTGCAGACACGCTCTTCTTGATCTGAGCTTTCTTCATGTTTTTCCTTCCTTGATTGCTTCGTGGTTTGTGCTTGCGAACATCTATCAGCATAAAAAGGGGGCTGCCCTTTTACAAGCAGCCCCCTCTGCCGAACTTGGGAAAAGATTTAGGCGTTGGCCTGTGCAGCAGCAACAGCGCAGGCGACAGTAGCGCCGACCATCGGGTTGTTGCCCATGCCGATGAGGCCCATCATCTCGACGTGTGCAGGCACAGAAGAGGAACCTGCAAACTGAGCATCGCCGTGGACGCGGCCCAGAGAGTCGGTCAGGCCGTAGCTGGCGGGGCCGGCTGCGACGTTATCGGGGTGCAGGGTACGGCCCGTGCCGCCGCCGGAAGCGACGGAGAAGTACTTCTTGCCGTTCTCGATGGCCCACTTCTTATAGGTGCCTGCGACCAGGTGCTGGAAGCGGACGGGGTTGGTGGAGTTGCCGGTGATGGAGCACTGGACGTCCTCCTTCTTCATGATGGCAACGCCCTCCATGACGTCGTTGGCGCCGTAGCACTTGACAGCTGCGCGCTCGCCCTCGGAGAAGGGGATCTCCTTGACGACGGTCAGGGTCTGAGAGGGGATGTCGTACTCGGTCTGCACATAGGTGAAGCCGTTGATACGAGAGATGATGTAGGCGGCGTCCTTGCCCAGGCCGTTCAGGATGACGCGCAGGGGGGTCTTGCGGACCTTGTTTGCGGTGCGGGCGATGCCGATGGCACCCTCAGCAGCGGCGAAGGACTCGTGGCCTGCCAGGAAAGCGAAGCAGGTGGTGTCCTCGCTCAGCAGACGAGCGCCCAGGTTGCCGTGGCCCAGACCGACCTGACGCTGCTCAGCGACAGAACCGGGGATGGTGAAAGCTTCCAGACCTTCGCCGATGGCGGCTGCGCACTCGGCAGCATCGGTCAGGCCGCGCTTGACGGCGATGGCGGTACCCAGGGTGTAAGCCCAGACAGCGTTATCAAAGCAGATGGGCTGCACACCGCGGACGATCTTGTCGCAGTCGATGCCCTTAGCGAGGAGCATCTCGTTGCAGGCGTCCAGAGATTCGAGGCCGTTGGCCTTCAGGCATGCCTCGATCTTCGGCATGCGGCGATCCATAGATTCAAAAGTTGCCATGAGTTGTTCCTCCTCTCTTATTCCTCACGCGGGTCGATGTACTTGACAGCGCCTGCTTCCTTGCTGAAGCGGCCGTAAGTACCCACGTTCTTCTCGTAAGCCTCGTTGGGGGTCTTGCCGTGACGGATGTCCTCCATCATCTTGCCCAGCTTGACGAACTGATAGCCGATGACCTCACCGTTGGCATCCACAGCCAGCTTGTTGATGTAGCCCTCGGTCAGCTCCAGATAACGGACGCCCTTCTCCTTGGTGGAGAAGATGGTGCCGGTCATGGAGCGCAGGCCCTTGCCCAGGTCATCCAGACCTGCGCCGATGGGCAGACCGTCCTCAGAGAAAGCGGTCTGGCTGCGGCCGTAGACGATCTGCAGGAACAGCTCGCGCATCGCCACGTTGATGGCGTCGCAGACGAGGTCGGTGTTCAGAGCTTCCAGAATGGTCTTGCCGGGCAGGATCTCGCCTGCCATAGCAGCAGAGTGGGTCATGCCGGAGCAGCCGATGGTCTCCACCAGAGCCTCCTCGATGACGCCGTTCTTGATGTTCAGAGACAGCTTGCAGGTACCCTGCTGAGGTGCGCACCAGCCCACACCATGGGTGTAGCCGCTGATGTCCTTGATCTCATAGGCCTTGACCCATGCGCCCTCTTCGGGGATGGGGGCCGGACCATGCTTAGGACCTTTGGTGATCGGGCACATATTCTGTACTTGCTGCGAATAGGTCATAATCATACTCTCCTTTTGACAAATTGATGCCGTGCGGCAGAAGCTTCTCTCCCCTGCCGCCTTGCATTGACCGGGCCGTGCCGCTCTCTTTTCAGCGCCTCTCCCGGTACTACCACGCACAATTTTATTATAGAGGACGTTGGCCCAATTTGCAAGTCATTTCTGACAAATTTTTCGCAATCTTTTTTCCATTTTCGTTTTTCTGCGCAGGAGCGCAACTTCTCAATTCGGTTTTTTCTGCGGCTCCCGCCGCACCGGCGTGACGGCCCAGATGCAGGCGAAGCCCGCCGCTGCACCCGCGATGGCGAGGATGTGCCGTCCCTGCCCGAATCCCCAGAGATCCGCGATGCAGGGGAACAAAAGGCTTCCCACGCTCTGGCCCAGCGCCAGAAAGCCGTAGTTCACCCCGGCGTGGGGCAGGCCGAACAGATCGGTGGAGAGGGCGGGCAGCACCGCCGCCAGCGCCGAGTAGCAGAACGTCAGCCCCGCATACACCGCCACGACGGCCCATCCCCGGGCGAACAGGAACACCGCCGAAAGCCCCAGTGACACGCCGAAGAGGATGAGGTCGGTGGGGCGGCGGCCGATCTTATCGCTGAGCAGGGGCATCAGCAGCCGTCCGGCCGCACTGCCCACGCTGCCCAGCACCACGGCCCAGAGGGCGGCGCCCTCGTCCAGCCCCCGCTCCATCCCAAGCTTCAGGATGATGGGGCTGAACAGCAGCACCGCCGGGGTGGAAAAGCAGACCGCTCCGGCGCAGAGCCAGTACTGCCGCGTGCCAAGCATCTGCCGGGGCGAGAGGTCGAGGGGCGGCGCGGCCTTAGCCTTTCCCTGCCGGCTGGGCTGAGGCTTTTCGGGCGGCGGGTCGGTCAGCAATGCACTGCCCGCGAGGCAGACCGGCAGGGTCAGCGCACCCAGCGCCCAGAACGCGCCCCGGATGCCCTGCACCGGCCCGAAGCCCCGCAGCGCCGTGCGGACAAAGACGGTCAGGAACGCTCCGCTCAACCCCACTGCGCCCCCGATGACGCCGGTGGCGAGGCCCTTCCGGCCCTTGTACCACTTCTGGGCGCAGGACTGGATGGACGGATAGAGGAAGGCCGTGCCGAGCCCCGCCGGGATGCTGAACACCCCGAAAAAAGCACTCCCCTTCTCTGCCGGGAGAGCCGCCGCCGCGAAGAATCCGCCGCAGAGCAGGCCCGTCCCCCACAAAGCTGCAAAGCGTGGCCCCTGCTTATCCTGCAGAAAGCCGCCGATAACGCACCCGATGCCGAAAAATGCGATGAGCACCCCGAAGGCATAGCCTGCCCCCTGCTCGCTGAGGCCGTATTCCTCCATGACGGGTCTTTGAAACACGCCCCACGCGGCGGGCAGGCCTGTCAATACCTGAATGGCCGCGCCTGCCGCCAGGATGGCCCAGGGTCTTGTTTTCTGCATTTCGTGCATCACCTCAGAGAATAGTGTGTCCTTTTCGATTGACAAAAAGACAGTATCCTTTATAATTAGAAGAGTATTATAAAAATCATCTCTTTCGTCGCGTTGCTTCTGTGCCTGAACCTCTCCGTCACGGCTCCGCCGTGCCACCTCCCCTATCGAGGGGAGGCTTTGGCATTTCGGAACACTTGATCTCTTCGCCAGAGGCTCCCCTAGTAGGGGAGCTGTCTGCGAAGCAGACTGAGAGGTTCGGCTCAGTATCTGCCATCCGCGACTGAGAGGGCTATACAGAAAGAGGACTCTATTATGAAAACTCAGGCCTTAAAAGGTATGCGCGACCTTCTGCCCAACGAGCAGACCCTGCGCGACTACATTCAGGGCAAAATTCTCGAGACTTACCGCGCATCCGGCTTCGAGCGCATCTCCACCCCCATGCTGGAGGATATGGAGAACCTCGACAAGTCCGACGGCGGCGACAACCTGAACCTCATCTTCAAGGTGCTCAAGCGCGGCGACAAGCTCACCGCCGCCCTGAACTCCGGCGACCCGAAAGAGCTCTCCGACATGGGCCTGCGCTATGATCTGACCCTGCCCCTGAGCCGCTTCTACGCCGCCAACAAGGACAAGCTCCCCCACCCCTTCAAGGTCATCCAGACCGACCGCGTCTTCCGCGCCGAGCGCCCCCAGAAGGGCCGTCTGCGCGAGTTCGTCCAGTGCGACATCGACATTCTGGGCGACGAGAGCCCCAACGCCGAGGTCGAGCTCATCGACGTGACCACCCGCGCCCTGCTGGGCATCGGCTTCGACGGCTTCACCGTCAACATCAACGACCGCCGCATCCTCCGCGGGATGCTGGAGAGCATGGGCTTTGCCGCCGACACGCTGGATTCCGTTTGCATCACCTTCGACAAGATGGATAAGATCGGTGCCGACGGCGTGAAGGCCGAGCTTCTCGAGAAGCAGCTGCCCGAGAGCGCGGTCAACGCACTGGCCGACTTCATCGCCGCCGGTGAGGTGACGCTGGACGCTGTGGCCGCCCGCTGCGCAGACCCCGCCATCGCCGACGACCTCAAGTACGTCCTCGCTGCTGCCAACGCCATGGCCGCAGGCCGCTATCAGGTGGCCTACTGCCCCAGCCTCGTGCGCGGTCAGGGCTACTACACCGGCATGGTGTTTGAGATCACCTGCCCGCAGTTCAGCGGCGCAGTCGCCGGCGGCGGCCGCTATGACAACATGGTGGGCAAGTTCCTCGGCACGCAGGTGCCGGCAGTCGGCTTCTCCATCGGCTTCGAGCGCGTCTGCGGCATCCTGCTCGAGCAGGGCTATCAGATCCCCGGCGCAAAGCAGAAGATCGCACTGCTCTACGGCAAGGACGCCGACTTCACCGCCGTCCTGAGCAAGGCCGCTGCCCTGCGCGATACCTACAACGTCACCGTCCTGCCTCAGGGCAAGAAGCTCGGCAAGCAGCTGGGCCAGCTGGAAGCCGCAGGCTTTGCCGGTGCCGCCTTCATGGACAAGGACGAGGTAAAGGTCTTTTCCGCTCAGTAAGGGCTGAACAAACCAAAAGCACTGCACTCCCCAAAAGCGGGCGGGTGCAGTGCTTTTTTGCGTTTATGGCTATCGGGTCAGCCGGTTTTTTTGGCGTTGGGGTACACCCGCTCCATCCGGGCGTTGTCAAAGTGCTCGTCGAGGAAGACGTCCAGCTGGTTCGCCGGGGCGATGCCGCTGGTGCGGGCGTCGTACCGGGCCAGCGCCAGTGCCGAAAGCCCCATGTTCACGGCCATGAACACCGTCAGCACCACGGTCATCCAGGGCAGGATGTGCTTTTTCAGGTTTGCCATCAGCTTTGCGACGAGGGGGTAACCGTACCGGATCCAGACCACCGCCGCGATGCCCCAGAAGAAGCAGTAGAGCAGGTTGACACGGCCTCCCAGATTGAACTTGAAGCCGCTGTAGTCCCAGAAGATGACGCCGAACAGCAGCTCACCCACGGCGCTGCAGATATACTCATACGCGCCGCCCATCACGAAGCCGAACAGGAAGATGGAGCGGTCGCTCCGCTCCTCGCTGCCCCGCAGCAGAACCGCCGCCATGACCAGCGCCAGACCCCACACCACGCTGAAGGGTCCCCACACGAGGCTCGAGCGGCTCATCCACACGCCCCCCCTCGTCAACCGGT
>OCAT01001758.1_pt1 | contig 13034 bp, 11 predicted proteins | sample 1538311 | NCBI WGS metagenome assembly OCAT01 (sample SAMEA2580287, study PRJEB22360) | human gut metagenome | biome: human gut; feature: human-associated habitat; material: faeces | place: Denmark | collected 2008/2010
GCTGCTGCGGCTGGCGCAGGCTTCCCGCAGCATTGCCGAGGGCGATTTTTCCAGACCGGACCTACCGGTGAAAAGCAGCGACGAGGTGGGGCGGCTGACGGGAACCTTCAACCAGATGAAGCACGCCATGGCGCAGCAGCTGACCACCCAGCAGGCTTTGCACCGGGAAGAGGTGCGGAACCTTGCACTGGAAAAGGATCTGGAGCACACCCGGCTGGAGGTGCTCAAAAGTCAGGTAAACCCGCATTTTTTATTTAACACCCTGAACATGATCTCCTGTATGGCACGGCTGGAGGATGCTGCCACCACCGACCAGATGATCGTGCATCTGGGCAGTTTGTTCCGGCACAATCTGCGCACCAAGCGCCAGCAGATCACGCTGGAGGAGGAACTGGACGGGCTGGAGGACTACATTTATTTGCAGCAAATGCGGTTCGACGGACGCATTACCGTAAAAAAAAGCATCTGGGTGCAGCCTGCGGCGGTTTTGGTGCCGTCCTTTATGCTGCAGCCTGTGGTGGAAAACGCTTACTCGCACGGGCTCAAGTCCCGCGAGGAAGGTGGACGCATCCTGCTGCGGGCATGGATGCAGGACAAGGTGCTGGTGCTCACGGTCGCGGACAACGGCAATGGGATGACCGCAGAGGAACTGGACGCCGTGCAGGCAAAAATTGCCCAGAGCGAGCAGACCGGCCGCAGCATTGGCCTTGGCAATATTTCCCGCCGCATCGGGATGCTGTATCCGGGCGGTAAAATGCAGGTGTACAGCCGCGCAGACTGCGGTACTGTGGTGCGGTTTGAACTACCGCAAACGCAGCAGCCGGAAGAAAAGGAGGAGACGCCCTCGTGAAGTGCAAATTGCTGGTGGCAGAGGATGAATTGATCGAGCGCAAGGTGCTGTGCCGGACCTTGCAGAAGTATCTGGGAGATCTGATAAGCCTGTATGAAGCCAAAAACGGCAGAGAGGCTCTGGAAATTTTTGCCCGCGAAGCGCCGCAGGTGGCTGTGCTGGACATTGAAATGCCGGGTCTCACCGGGCTGGAGGTGGCGCGCAAGATCCGCGAAACAGACAAAAATTGCGCCATCCTGTTCCTGACCGGCTTTGATAAGTTCGACTACGCACGGCAGGCGATTTCTGTGCGGGCGATGGACTATCTGCTCAAGCCTTACAACGAGCAGGAACTGGTATTCGCGGTGGAGGATGCCATCCGGCAGGTGTCGGTGCCGCTGCCTGCCCACCCGGCACAGCCCCCTGCGCCTGCAGAGCCCCTCCGCCGGGAAGAGGACGAGGATATGCGCACCGCCATCATCCGTGCCGAGATCAGCCGCTTCATCGACGCTCATTATAGGGAGGATATCTCCATGCAGGATGCCGCCGCTGCGCTGCGCTACTCGGACGCCTACTTCTGCAAGCTGTTCAAGCAGTGCTTTAAGGTAAACTTTTCGGCCTACCTGAACGAATACCGGGTGAACAAGGCGCGCCAGCTGATTTTGGACCCGCGCCTGAGCCTGAAGGATATCGGCGCTGCTGTGGGTTACAGCGACGCCAACTATTTTACAAGGGTGTTCAAGCGCCTGACCGGCCAGACCCCTTCGGAATACCGCGTAGCCGCAGCGGAAAAAGCGGCACAAGGATAAATCGGATTCAAAAGAAGCGCTCGTTCTTTCCTGCCTGTGAACAGGAGAGGAACGGGTGCTTTTTTGTTTTTGCCAGTTTTTTTCGTCCAAAAAACACAAAAATTGTACTTGGATACAACAAAGACAAAATCGTACTGCGTTTCACAAAATAATCCGGTTTCGCAAAAATGAACGAGTTGTTAAAATACAATCATAGAAAAAACGTGAAAAGAGAGGATGCCATTCATGAAGAGAAGAACGTTTCTGTCGCTGATGGGCGCGGCGGCACTGACCAGCAGCATGATGCTTACCGGCTGCGGTGCCGGCTCCGGTGACGACCGCAAGATCGTGCGCATCGGCCATGTGCAGTCCCAGACCCACCCGGATCATCTGGGACTGGAAGCCTTTGCCAACTACATCAACGAGAAGCTGGGCGACAAGTACCGCGTGGAGGTGTACCCCAGCGAGCTGCTGGGCTCCCAGACCGAAATGGTGCAGCTGACCCAGACCGGTGCCATCGACTTTGTGGTGGCGTCCACTGCCATCATGGAGACCTTCAGTGCCAAATACCAGATCTTCAACCTGCCTTACCTGTTCTCCAGCGTAGAAGCCTACCACGAGGCGATGGACGACCCCGAGGTGACGGACCCCATTTTCAAGACCACTTCCAAGGCCGGTCTGGAGACGGTGGCATGGCTGGATGCCGGCACCCGCAACTTCTACACCATCAAGACCCCTATCAACCAGCCCTCCGACCTGAAGGGTCTGAAGATCCGCGTGCAGCAGTCGCCCACCAACGTGGAAATGCTACGTCTGCTGGGCGGCACCGCTACGCCCATGGGCTTCGGCGATGTGTACACCGCACTGCAGGCCGGTATTCTGGATGGTGCCGAGAACAACGAGCTGGCTCTGACCGATAACGGTCACGGCGATATCTGCAAGTATTACTCCTACGATATGCACCAGATGGTGCCGGATCTGCTGGTGGCAAACTACGCTTTCCTGAACGAACTCAGCGACGAGGAGCGCGCGATCTTTGAAGAAGGCTTCCAGATTGTGAAGCGCACCGAGCAGGACGCTTGGGAGGATGCTGTGGCTGAGGCGAAAGATAAGGCCGAGAACGAGCAGCACGTCAACTTTATTTACCCGGACACTGCACCGTTTCAGGAGGCTATGGCCCCCCTGCACGATTCCGTGCTGGCAGCAAACCCGGAACTGCAGCCCATTTATGACCTGATCCAGCAGCACAACGCTGCCCACACTGCGGACTGAGGAGGAGCATCATGGAAAAACTGAGAAATACCCTGAACAAGGTGCTCAACCTGCTGGCAGGTCTGAGCATGACGGTCATGGTGGTGCTGACCACCTATCAGGTCATCGTACGTTATATCTTCAACTCTCCCTCCACATGGTCGGAGGAACTGGTGGGTTATCTGTTCGGCTGGAGCACCATGCTGGGGGCCACCATCGTCTCCGGCGAGCGCGGCCACATGAACATTCCCGTGCTGGTGGACCGGTTCAACCCCACCATGCGCAAGGCGTTCCACATCTTTGCTGAGGTCATCGCCTTCATCTTCTCTGCGACCATTCTGGTGTTCGGCGGTTTTCAGGTGTCCCAGCTGGCTATGGGACAGCAGACCTCCTCGCTGGGCGTAGCCGTGGGCGTGTTCTACTGGGTCATGCCCATCTGCGGCGTGATCATTCTGGTGTATTCCGTGCTGAACATTATCGGCATCGCCAACGGCTCCATCTGTCTGGATACCCCGGAGGATGCAGACTTTGCAAAGGTGGAAGCCGAAATGGCTGCCGATGCCGACAAGGAAAATAAGGAGGACTAAGCTGTGGCAATTCAAGCGTTACTCGTAATTCTGGCAGTGCTGCTGGTGCTGCTGTTCCTCGGCGTGCCCATCTCGTACGCCATTGCAGTCTCTTCCCTGACTGCCATTCTTTCTTCCATTGATCTGAATGTTGCCGTGCTGACCGCTGCCCAGCGCACCTTTGTGGGCATGAGCAAGTTCAGCCTGACCGCCATCCCGTTCTTTATTCTGGCCGGCAACATCATGAATCAGGGCGGCATCGCCAAGCGTCTGGTGGATTTCGTCATGGCCATTCTGGGCAAGATGCCCGGCGCACTGCTGGTGACCAACATCGGCACCAACGCTCTGTTCGGTGCCATCTCCGGCTCTGCATCCGCTGCGGCGGCGGCTGTTGGCTCCATGATCCGCGACGGTGCCGAGGAGCAGGGCTACGACCCCGCCGTGACCGCTGCCACCAATGCCGCTTCCTCCTGCTCCAGGGACAGGGTCCCGCCGTCCAACGCCCTGATCACCTACTCGCTGGCATCCGGCGGCACCTCTGTGGCTGCGCTGTTCATGGCCGGTTACATTCCTGGCATCATCTGGGCGCTGTGCTGCTGCGTGGTGGGCGTACTGCTGGCAGTCAAGCTGGGCTATAAAGGCACCCCCGGCAAGTTTGACTGGAAAAATCTCGGCATCTGCACCCTGCGCGCCCTGCCTTCCCTGTCCCTGATCATCGTGGTCATCGGCGGCATCATCGGCGGTGTGTTCTCTGCCACCGAAGGCTCTGCCATTGCCGTTGCCTATGCGCTGATCCTTGCTTTCTGCTACCGCTCCATCAACCTGAAGAGCCTGTGGAAGATCCTCGTGGACTCTGCCAAGATGTCCGGCATGGTGGTGTTCCTTGTGGGTGTTTCCAACATTCTGGGCTGGGTCATGGCCTTTTTGCAGATCCCAGATGCGGTTGCAGCAGCCCTGCTGAGCCTGACCAGCAATAAGTACATCATCCTGCTCATCATGAACGTGATCCTGCTGGTGTCCGGCACCTTTATGGATGTGACCCCGGCCATCCTCATCTTCACCCCGCTGTTCCTGCCCATCTGCCAGAGCTTTGGCATGAGCACCATCCAGTTCGGTCTGATCCTCGTGTATAACCTGTGCATCGGCAACATCACCCCGCCTGTGGGCAACGCCCTGTTCGTGGGCATCAAGGTGGGCCGCACCTCGCTTTCCAAGGTCATGCCGTACATGCTTATGTACTATGTGGCCATCATCGGCGGCCTGCTGCTGGTCACCTTTATCCCGGCAGTGTCTACCGCACTGCCGCAGGCAATGGGCCTGATGTAATTGAGACATCTCCTTTTTCTTCTCCTAAAAGGCGGTACCTGCTTTGCGGCGGGCACCGCCTTTTCCTGTCTCTTGCACAAAGGCAACCTTGTGCGCTATACTATCTGCAAAGGGAGGGAGACACCATGCGCAGACGGACCTTTTTAGCCGGGCTGGGCTTTGCAGCCTTGCAGCTGGCAGGCTGTGCCGCAAAGCCGCAGACCACACCGGACTATGTGCTGACCTATGCCGACAACCAGCCCGCCGGGTACCCCACTACGCAGGGCGCGCAGTATTTTGCGGACCTTGTGCAGCAGCAGACCGGGGGCAAGGTGGTCATTCAGGTCAAGGCGAACGGCGAGTACGGCTCGGAACAGCAGGTGTGGGAACAGCTTGCCATTGGCGGCGTAGATTTTGCCCGTGTGTCGCTCTCGGTGGTCACGGACGATCTACCCCGGCTCAACGTGCTGCTGCTGCCGTATCTCTACCGGGATGCCGACCACATGTGGCGCGTGCTGGACGGCAGCATCGGGGCTGAGTTTTTGCAGGACTTTACCGCGCAGGGGCGCGTGGGCCTGAGCTGGTACGACGCGGGTGCCCGCTCGTTTTATGCCCGTCAGCCGGTGCGCAGCCTGAACGATTTACAGGGCAAGACCATCCGCGTGCAGGATTCGCAGATCGTGATCGACATGATCCGCCTGCTGGGTGCAGTGCCGGAGACCACGGCGTACAGCGACGTCTACTCGGCGCTTGAGACCGGGCAGATCGATGCCGCCGAAAACAACTGGCCGGCCTACTATTCCATGGAGCACTACAAGGTGGCACGGTACTACATGGCCGATGAGCACAGCCGCGTACCGGAGGTGCAGCTGGCTTCCGGCCGCACATGGGATGCACTGCCGGAGGAATACCGGCAGATCCTGCAGGCATGCGCCCGGGCATCGGCGCAGTATGAGCGCCAGCTCTGGGCACAGGAGGAAACAGCTGCCCGAAAAGCAGCCCTTGCAGGCGGCTGCATCGAACTGCCGCTGCCCGAAGAAGAAATGCAGAGTTTCCGGCAACTTGTACAGCCGCTGTACCGGAAATACTGTGCCGACTATCTGCCGCTGGTGGAGGAGATACAGGCAGAGTGATAACAGAAAAGGGACGAGTCAAATAAAAAGGCTCACAGCTTTGAGGTTATGCTGCATGGAAAGACGCTGCCTGTGCAATGTTACAAGAGATAATCTTGCAGAACCGCAATCATCCCAGCATCATCCTGTGGGGCGTGCGCATCAACGAGAGCGTGGATGACGATGCTTTCTATAACCGCACCAACAAGATCGCCCCCCAGCTGGACCCCAGCCGCGCCACCTCCGGCGTGCGATACCATCGGCGAGCTGCTGGAAACGCAGGAGCACTTTTCCTTCACGTCCCCACTCCGTGGAACAGCAAACAAGCCAGACCCGCCGGTCTGGCTTGTTTGCAATATCAAAATAAATGTTTCCGCTGAATATCCCCAAGGTGCAGCGGAGGACCTTCTGAATCAAAAACTCTCCCTTAGCTCACATATTCATCGGTCACGCTGATGATGTTGGCATTGCCTTCCAGACTTTCATACACGTTCACGACGGCATAGTGCATCTCAGCACCCGGATAAACCGTGGTTGCTTCGCACAGGATGCGGTAGTTCGTGCCTGCCACGGTCTGGGTGCTCAACAGAGCCACCGGTACATAGTCCACGCCCACAAAGCCCTCGGTGGCCTTGTTGAACGCCGCCGTGGCTTCCTCCGTCATGGCGGGGGACTCCGCTTCCTGCCAAGCGCCCACAGCGCCTTCTTCATGGTCCAGATTTGTCAGGCACAGCGGGTCGCCAATGTCCAGAATTTCTGCCTTGCCCAGCCAGCCGCGCTGCAGCGTGACCACAACATATTCTTCCTGTGCGCCCGGTACGACGACAGTCGCCTTGCACAGAATGCGGTACTGGATACCGGAACCGGTGGTGCGGCTTGCCAGCAGGGCCACGGGCGTGTAGGAAACGCCCTCCAGACCTTCAAAGGCCTTGTCGAACACTTTGCGGACTTTCTCGGTCAGTGCCGGGTCGGAAGCACGCTTCCAGCTGCCGGAAATGCAGTTTTCCTCAGCCACAGCAGAAACTGGTTCCACCGTCTCTGCCGAAAGTGCGTATGCCTGTACCGCGCCGCCTGCCAGCAGGGAAAGAGCCATCACAGCCGTCATACAAACAGAAACCGTCTTTTTCATAATAATATATCCCCTCTTCTTATTGTGTGTCGCTGCCGGGGTGTGCACCCGGTTTTGTCGCTTCATTCTGGATACAAATGAGCCGCCCTCGGAATTGCACGGGTTTGAAATATTTTCCAAAAAAAGAAAAAAGCCTGTGTGCACAGTCCTGAATGACAGGCTCTGCATCCCTCCTGAACATCCCTCCAATTTCCTTTTTTGCCTTCCAAATCGAGAAATCGGAGCCGAGGGGAAACGTAACGAAAAATCGTAGATTTATCAAGAATTCATTCGATGTACTGTTGCTTTTTCGCTTTAAAGTCGGGCACCAGATGACACCAAATGGAAAACCCTCCCCAAAACTCAAAATCCCTTGTGCTAATAACACGTGTGGGTTCGACCCCCACCACCGGCATAAAAGCCCATCAGGCATTCATCCAATGCCGTTAAGTTAAGAGGCTAAAGAAAAATAGACTTCATCGAAAAGATGAGGTCTATTTTTTTTTGAAGAAAAAGATCAGAAACAGATTTTACGCACCCTTTGCCGGATATGCCAAGGCCCCCACAGAACACGGGCTCTGCAGGGGCCTTGCGGGCAATATTTTTACAGCATTTTGACCGCCAGTGCTTCACTGGTGCGATCCTGTGCGGCGTTGGCATTTTCGGGGTCGTCCATGGTGTAGCGCAGCACCAGCACTTCAGCCACATACAGCAGCGCCACCTTGACCGGGATGTTGCCGGAGTCCAGCGGGCTTTCCTGCGCACCACACAGCAACACGATATCCGCCAGCTTTGCGCCGGGCGAATCCTCATAATGGGTGAGCAGAATGATCTTTGCGCCCGCCGCCTTGGCCGCGCGCAGCGTTTCCAGCATATCGCGGGTAGCGCCGGAATAGGAAACGAACAGCACCACATCCTCCGGGGTCATCAGGCTGGCCGTGATCAGCTGCATATGGCTGTCGCCTGCCGTGCGGAACTTGGTGGAGATGCAGGCAAAGCGGGCGCAGATATCATTTGCAATATACATGCTGCCGCCCTGACCAAGGCAGTACACCTGCCGGGCCTTGTGCATCAGCTCCGAAGCCTTGTCCACCGCCTCCGGCGAAAGATTGTTCTGGGTGCCGTTGATAGTAGTCATCAGCAGGGCGCTGGCGTGCTCGCACAAAGTTGCCGTGTCGGCATCCGGCTCCGGCACATGCTGGTTGACCAGTGCACCGGTGGCGTTGGCCTGCGCCAGCGCAATGCGCATTTCATGATAGCCCTCAAACCCCAGCGCCCGGCAGAAGCGGAACACCGTTGCCTCTGCCACACAGCACTCCTTTGCCAGCGAGGAGATGGACAGATACTGTGCCTCTGCCGCGTGCTGCACAAGATAGTCCGCCACGGTGCGGCCCGATTTTGTCAGGTCGCCCTGATGCTGCTGCAGCAGCTCCCAAAAATTCGTTGCCATTTTTCTTTTTCCTCTTTTCCGGCGCAGCAGTCCACCGACCCGGATCAGCTGCCGACCGTTTCATTCACCTTTGTAAAAAGTATAAAAGAATCGTCCCCGCTTCGCAAGAGACGCATTGCCCACATTTTGGCTCGCAGTTCTGTGCAGAGCACACAGTTTTGGCGGAAAAACCGGCCATTTTGTGAAAATATCTTTCAATTTTACCTTTTTGTTTAGAAAAACATTTTCACTATCGTTTTGGTAGGTTTGTACCATTTTGTAATAGTTTCAGAAGAGTAAAGCAAGATTTTCTTTGTATTTCAACATATATCCCACACTTTTGTGCACAATGCACACTGTCATTCTGAAAATTTATGAAAACCATGAATGGACAAAATGAAAATATTTTTCTATAATGGAGCCATCAAGAGCGGCCGCTGGCACGGCAGGCCGCCAACAACGTGAAGCATCTTGAATGCGAAGGAGAAACTACTATGAAAAACTGCATTTCCCGCCGTTCGTTCCTGAAGGCCGCTGGCATTCTGGGCGCAGCCGGCGCTCTGGCCGCATGCGGCGGCTCTTCTGCAAGCACCAGCACTGCTGCTTCCACCGCAGGTTCTACCGCTGCAAGCGCAGCTGCTTCTTCCACCAGCATCAAGCTGTGGACATACCCCATCGGCGGCTGGGGCAATGACGAGACCGTTCAGGGTCTGGTTTCCAGCTTCAACGCAAAGTATCCTGACATCAAGGTCACTGTGGAGTATCTGGACTACACCAACGGCGACGATCAGGTGAACACCGCCATCGAGGGCGGCAGCGCACCTGATCTGATCATGGAAGGTCCCGAGCGTCTGGTTGCAAACTGGGGCGCAAAGGGCGTTATGGCTCCGCTGAACGACCTGTGGACCGATGATGCCAAGAAGGACATTTACGAGTCCGTTGAGTCCGCCTGCAAGGACACTGCCGGCAACTACTACGAGTATCCCCTGTGCATGACCGCGCACTGCATGGCCGTGAACATGACCAAGGTCAAGGAAGTGGGCGCTGACCAGTACATTGATACCGACAAGCATACCTGGAGCACCGACGGCTTCCTGAAGACCGTTGATGCCCTGTACAACGGCGGTTACGAGAACGTTGCAGCCATCTACTGCGCAGGTCAGGGCGGCGATCAGGGCACCCGCGCCATCATCAACAACATGTACGGCGGCACCTTTACCGATGCAGCCCACACCAAGTACACTGCCGACTCCGCCGAGAACATCAAGGCGATCCAGACCCTGCACGACACCAAGGGCATCAACTTTGACGCTTCCATCGCAGGCGGCGACGAGATCACCCTGTTCCGCAACGGCACCCTGCAGATGGCATTCTGCTGGAACATTGCACAGCAGGCCAACAGCGACAACAACGCCGCCGGTCTGACCAACGATGGCGACGAGATCTTCCCCATGGCCTTCCCCACCGACAGCGGCGACCCGAAGCTGTGTGGCGGCATCTGGGGCTTCGGCATCTTTGATAACGGCGACGAGGCCAAGATCGAAGCAGCCAGGACCTTCATCGACTTCATCGCTGCCGACCCCGATCAGGTCAAGGACAGTGTGCTGGCTTCCACCTACTTCCCGGTCCGCACCAGCGTGGGCGATATCTACGCCGACAACGAGATCATGAGCGAGTACAGCAAGTTCATGGCTTATCTGGGCGACTACTACCAGATCACTCCGGGCTGGGCAACCGCACGTACCGAGTGGTGGAACATGCTGCAGCGCGTCGGCTCCGGTGAGGATGTCGAGACTGCCGTCAAGACCTTTGTGGACAACGCAAACGCTGCCGCACAGGCATAAGCCCATCCACTCTGCCGGGGGCAGATAATTATTGACGCTTCGCCCCTTCCTCGAAGATCCCGACGAGGGAGGGGCTTTATTTGTAAAAAAAAAATCATAACCGAAAGGAACGGTGATTCTCTTGGCTGCAAAAACGGCGATCAAAGAGCCTAAGCGCAGCAGTGCGCTGGTACGGCGCGAGACCTTCGCTTCCTATTGCTTCCTGCTGCCCAGCCTGATCTTCTTTCTGGGCTTCGTCATTTACCCCATGGTGCTGTGCGTGGTGACCAGCTTCTTCGATTCCACCATGAACCGTGCCGATATCTTTGTGGGCCTTGCAAACTATAAGGAATTGTTCACAGACCCCATCTTTCTGGGTGCCTTAAAGAACACCTTCATCATCGTGGTGGTGTCCGTGCCCGTCACCTGCGCCTTCTCGCTGTGGGTCTCCTCTGCCATCGTAGACCTGCCCGAGTGGGCTACCAGCCTTTTCCGCTGCGTGTTCTACCTGCCCGTGGTCACCGGCTCTGTGGCTGTTACCGTGGTGTGGAAGTGGATGTACAACAACTACTATGGCATCTTCAACTATCTGGGCAAGACTCTGGGCCTCATTGACAAGAACATCAACTGGCTGGGCGATGAGCGCTTTGCTCTGGGCTGTATTATCCTGATCCTGCTCACCACCTCTGTGGGCCAGCCCATCGTGCTATACGTTTCCGCTCTGGGCAATGTGGACCAGTCCATCGTGGAAGCCGCAGAAGTGGACGGTGCCACCGATTTCCAGTGTTTCTGGAAGATCAAGTGGCCCGCCATCATGCCCACCACCCTGTACATTCTGGTCATTACCACCATCAACTCCTTCCAGTGCTTTGCGCTGATCCAGCTGCTGACTTCCGGCGGCCCCAACCACAGCACCGATACCATCATGTACTACATCTACTACACCGCCTTCAAGCTGTACCGCTACGGCTACGGCAACGCAATGGGTGTGGTGCTGGCAGTCATCATCGCCATTCTGTCGGCTGTCCAGTTCAAGCTGGGCAATCAGGATAATTAAAGGAGGTGCCGGACAATGAGTGCAAATGCCGCTGCAAAAAAGCAAAAACCGTTGAAGCGTCACCCCAGCAAGCTCAAGAGAATGAGCGCCTACATGATCCTGACGCTGATCCTCATCAGCATCGTCGCGGTGCTGTTCGCCTTCCCGCTGTACTGGATCATCACCGGTTCCTTCAAGACCGGTGCCGCCATCAACGCCACCACCCCGGAATGGTGGCCCAGCCAGTGGGTGCTGACCAACTATCAGAAGCTGTTCTCCGGCAAGAGCGCCCCGCTGTGGCAGCTGGCTGTGCCCTTTGGCTCCAAGTTCAGCGCTAACGGTGAGCCCATCTACTTCTCGGTAGGCCCCACCGCTCCCGCTGCCATCCGCTGGATGATCAACACCGTGTTCATGGCCGTCATGTCCATGATCCTCACCTGCATCACAGCCGCCATGGCCGGCTATGCACTGGCAAAAAAGCGCTTTGTAGGCCGCAAGCTGCTGTTCACCCTCATCGTGTGTGCAATGGCTCTGCCCAAGCAGGTCATTCTGATTCCCCTGCTGCGCGAAATGAGCAGCCTGAACCTGTACAACACCATCTGGGCCGTCATCTTCCCCATCGTGGGCTGGCCCTTTGGTGTGTTCCTGATGAAGCAGTTCAGTGAGGGCATCCCCACTGAGATGCTGGAAGCGGCCCGCATCGACGGTGCAAGCGAGGCCAAGACCTTTATTGACATCGTGCTGCCCATGGTCAAGCCGGGCATCGGTGCACTGGCCATTTTTACCTTCATCAACAGCTGGAACGACTACTTCATGCAGTTGATCATGCTGTCCAGCACCAGCAACCTGACCATCTCGCTGGGCATTGCAAAGCTGCAGGCTGAGAACAGCACCGACTTTGGCCTGATCATGGCAGGTGCCGCACTGGCTGCTGTGCCTATCATCATCATCTTCCTCATTTTCCAGAAGTACTTTACCAAGGGCATCGCAATGGGTGCTGTTAAGGGCTAAAATCCCGACCGCCGCCTGCGGCGGAAACAGGGAGGGATTTTTGGCGCAGCGGTCTGCAAGACGCAAGGCCCGCCCAAGGGCCGAAGCGGATGCAGGGCACCGCAAGAGGGCATTGAACCCGTTACCCGAAACAGAAAGCGTACGAGCTTGATGCAAAATCATTTCATCTGTATTTATTACTATTTTTAAAGAAGGGTTTGGAACATGAAAGATATCAAAAAATATCAGGGTGTCATCCCCGCCTTTTACGCCTGCTACGACGCAGAGGGCAACATTTCCACCGAGGGTGTCAAGGCCCTTACCCGCCATCTGATCGCCAAAGGCGTCAAGGGCGTGTATGTAGGCGGTTCCTCCGGCGAGTGCATCTACCAGCACGTGGATGAGCGCAAGGCCGTTCTGGAAGCCGTGATGAGCGAAGCCAAGGGCAAGCTGACCGTCATTGCGCATGTCGGCTGCAACAATACCGCCGACAGCGTGGAGCTGGCCCGCCATGCCGAGAGCGTGGGCGTGGATGCCATTGCATCCATTCCTCCCATCTACTTCCACCTGCCGGAGTACGCCATTGCAAAATACTGGAACGATATGTCCGCTGCTGCTCCCAACACCGAGTTCGTCATCTACAACATCCCGCAGCTGGCAGGCACCGGCCTGACCATGAGCCTGCTGAAGGAAATGCTCAAGAACCCCAATGTAGTGGCTGTGAAGAACAGCTCCATGCCCACCCAGGACATCCAGATGTTCAAGGATGCCGGTATCGCCGCCCGCGGCGAGGGGAA
>OCAT01001761.1_pt1 | contig 13018 bp, 9 predicted proteins | sample 1538311 | NCBI WGS metagenome assembly OCAT01 (sample SAMEA2580287, study PRJEB22360) | human gut metagenome | biome: human gut; feature: human-associated habitat; material: faeces | place: Denmark | collected 2008/2010
CGGCCTTGGGCAGCTTGTAGAAGCCCTTGCCCTTGGGGCTCTTCCACTCGGAGGACGCGGCATCCATAGCCAGCATGAAGTCCTTGCCGGGCACGTAACCGGCCTTTTCGATGGCGGCCAGAATGGTCTCAATGGTCTCCTCGTCGCTGGACAGGTTGGGGGCAAAGCCGCCCTCATCGCCCACGGAGGTAGCCAGCCCCTTGGCCTTCAGGATGGAAGCCAGAGCGTGGAATACCTCCGCGCACCAGCGCAAAGCTTCCTTGAAGGAGGGCGCGCCCACGGGCATGATCATGAACTCCTGCGTATCCACGGTGTTGGTGGCGTGTGCGCCGCCGTTCAGAATGTTCATCATGGGCACGGGCAGGCGGTTGCCGTTCACACCGCCCAGAAAGCGGTACAGCGGCATATCCAGAGAAGCAGCGGCTGCACGGCAGGCGGCAATGGACACGGCCAGAATGGCGTTTGCGCCCAGATTGGATTTATCTTTGGTGCCGTCGGCCTTGATCATGGCAGCGTCGATGGCGTAGATGTCGGAGGCATCCATGCCCACAACAGCATCAGCAATGACGGTGTTGATGTTCTCAACAGCCTTGGTCACGCCCTTGCCCAGATAGCGGCCCTTGTCGCCGTCCCGCAGCTCCAGAGCTTCAAACTCACCAGTGGATGCGCCGGAAGGTGCGCAGCCGCGTGCCACAGTGCCGTCGGCCAGAGTGATCTCCGCTTCCACGGTGGGGTTGCCGCGGGAGTCCAGAATTTCGCGGCCAACAACAGATTCAATTTCCAGATCGTTCATCTTGAAAACCTCCTGAATATCATTTCCATCCCTGTGCTGCCCGGGGCGGGCAGACGGGTGACGGCCAATTATGATAGTTATATCTAACTAACCAATAGTATCCTACCACGCTTTCCGGCCCGGTGCAAGAGCCGATGCGCATGTTTGTGGATGTAAACTTTTTAAGGGGCAAAAAACGGCAGCTGATGGGGCAGAACATTCCGGCAAAGCAGGAAACAGCTGGTCTTTACAGTCTGCCCACTGGCAGCAGCGGGGATGCGTCATGCCTATCATGTTAATTTCATATGGCAGATATGCTAAAATTTTTCTTTACTTTTTGTCAGGATGACTCTATACTGTTTTTGGTTCTAATATGTTTCTTTATGGTAGATAGAGGAGGATTTTCTATATGAATAAGGATCTGACGGTCGGCAAGCCGTCACAGGTTTTGTGGCAGTTCTGCCTGCCCATGTTCGGCAGCATCATCTTCCAGCAGCTGTACAACATTGCCGACAGCCTTGTTGCAGGCAAGTTCATCGGCGAGAATGCACTGGCTGCTGTGGGCAACAGCTACGAGATCACCCTGATCTTCATTGCATTTGCCTTTGGCTGCAACATTGGCTGCTCGGTCATCGTGTCCCGCTACTTTGGCGCAAAGGACTACGATGAGATGAAGACTTCGGTCTACACTTCCCTGATCGGCTCTGCCGTGCTGTGCGCCGTGCTGATGCTGATCGGCCTTGTGGGCTGCCACAGCCTGCTGGAGCTCATCAACACCCCGGAGGAGATCCTTGCGGATTCTTCGCTGTATCTGGATATCTACGTGCTGGGCCTGCCCTTCATGTTCTTCTACAACATCGCCACCGGCATCTTCTCCGCTCTGGGCGACAGCAAAACGCCCTTCTATTTTCTGGCAGTCTCGTCCCTGTCCAACATCGGCGTGGACATCCTGTTCGTGGCCGGTCTCAAGATGGGCGTAGCCGGTGTGGCATGGGCCACCTTCCTGTGCCAGGGCGTGAGCTGCGTGCTGGCCATGGTGGTGGTGTTCCGCCGCATCGGTGCCTTCAAGTCCACCCACAAGGTGGTGCTGTTCTCCTGGAACATGCTGGGCAAGGTGGCCGTGGTGGCCATTCCCAGCATCCTGCAGCAGAGCTTCGTCTCTGTGGGCAACATCATCCTGCAGAGCGTCATCAACACCTTTGGTGCCAGCGTCATTGCAGGCTACTCTGCAGCCGTCAAGCTGAACAACATGGTCATCACTTCCTTTACCACGCTGGGCAACGGCATCTCCAACTACACCTCCCAGAACATGGGCGCGGGCAAGATGGACCGTGTGCACAAGGGCTTTGGCGCAGGCCGCAATCTGGTGTGGATCATCTGCGTGCCCATCGTGCTCCTGTACTTCTTCTTCGGCCGCTTCCTGCTGCTGCTGTTCATGAATGACCCGCAGGGTCCGGCCATCGACACCGGTATGCTGTTCCTGCGCATCCTGTCTCCCTTCTATTTTGTGGTGTCGCTCAAGCTGGTCACTGACGGCATCCTGCGCGGCTGCGGCATGATGGTGCGCTTTATGATCGCCACCTTCTCCGACCTAATCCTGCGCGTGGGCATCGCCATTGTGCTGAGCAGCACTGCTCTGGGCAGCACGGGCATCTGGATGGCATGGCCCGTGGGCTGGTGCATCGGCACCGGCCTGTCGCTGGTGTTCTACTTCACCGCCATCCGCAAGGTCCTTGCAGAGTCTCCGGCCAAAGCGGAAGCAGAGGGCAAAGCTGCCGAGGCCCGTGCAGAGGCCGAGTTCGCCGCAGATGCCGAAATGGAGACCCTGTAACCCTTTTGCAACTTGTGAATTGTGTTCACCTGACACACAAACAAAATGAAGCAATTGAAATAGTGCACAAAACAGACCCATTGCTTTTGGCTATTTTGGCAACAAAGTCCACAAAATGTCCCTGAAAGTATGGACGGTTTGTGAATTGCGGATTTTGGCTCACAGGTCTATAATATTGATAACGAAGCAAGGTCGCTTTGAGGGAAAGAGGGCCTTGCTTCCGTTTTTATACTGAAGCACGAATGCTCCTAAGGAGGATATTCACTATGAAAAAGATGATTTCTCGTCGTAATTTCTTGGCCGCTGCAGGTGTTGTTGCTGCAGCCGGCGTTCTGACTGCATGCGGCGGTTCTTCCAACAGCACTGCTGCTTCCGCCTCTACCGCAGCTTCTGGTGCCGCTGCTTCCGGCGACACCATCAAGGTGGGCGTTCTTGGACCTCTGACCGGTGATGTTTCCGTTTACGGTCAGGCCGTTGTCAACGGCGCTACCCTGTACCTGAAGCAGGTCAACGAAAAGGGCGGCATCAACGGCAAGCAGTTGGAGATCATCGCCATGGATGAGCAGGGCGATGCAACTCAGGCTGTTACCTGCTTCACCAAGATGTGCGATCAGGGCATCACCGCTCTGGTGGGCGATGTTACCACCACCCCGACTCTGGCACTTGCTGCCGAGAGCGCAGACTACAACATGCCCATGGTCACCGCTTCCGCTACCGCTGAGGCTGTCACCTACGATGCCGAGACCGACACCGTGAACGCAAACGTCTTCCGCGCCACCTTCACCGACCCGTTCCAGGGCATCAAGATGGCTGACTACGCATACCAGAAGCTGGGCTACACCAAGGCAGCCGTCATCTTCAAGAAGGGTGCTGACTACAACGAGGGTCTGGCAGAGAACTTCGTCAACGAGTTCGAGTCTCTGGGCGGCACCATCGTCGATCAGGAGAGCTACTCTGAGGGCGACGTGGACTTCAAAACTCAGCTGACCACCATCCTCGGCAAGGACCCCGAGACCGTCTTCTGCCCCAACTACTACGAGGAAGTGGGCCAGATCCTGTCTCAGGCTGAGAGCGTCGGCCTGACCGTTCCGTTCCTGGGCGGCGACGGCTGGGATGGTCTGGAAGGCTACGCTTCCAACGATCAGCTGAAGGACACTTACTTCTGCGCCAACTACGCAAAGGGCTCCAACGCCGAGTTTGAGGATGCCTACAAGGCAGAGTACGGTCAGGAGTACCCCAACGGCTTCTCTCCTCTGGGCTACGATGCAGCAAAGACCATCGTCTACGGCCTGCAGGCTGCTGAGGATGCCGGTCTCGAGGCTGGCACCGACGATTACAAGCAGGCTGTCATCGATGCCATTGCCTCCGGCACCATCGACGGCATCACCGGCACCTTTACCTTCGACGAGCATCACGACCCCGTCAAGCAGACTGCTATCCTGACCTATGTGGACGGCAAGCCGGTGCTGAAGGAAATGTTCTGATCCCAGCTTTCTTCCATCGACCGGTGATGGAAGCGCCGCTGAGATCCGAATGATCGTAAATTGACCCGACTGCGGAGAACGCCGGAACAGTATTGCCCCGGTGATCTCCGCTTTTTTGGTAAAAAAGTGTATCCCCACATAAGGCGTGCAACAGCGCCGGAAAGAAAGGAAGTATCCATCCATGACAGTGTTTTTCAGCCAGCTGATCAATGGCCTGTCCCTTGGCAGCATCTATGCACTGATCGCACTGGGCTACAGCATGGTGTACGGCATCATCCTGCTGCTGAACTTTGCCCACGGCGACGTCATCATGGTGGGCGCGTACATGTCCTGGTTCGTCATGAACCAGCTGGGCCTCGGCCCGGTCACGGCGGTCTGTGCCACCATCCTCACCTGTACGCTGCTGGGCGTGGTCATCGAAAAGATCGCCTACACCCCGCTGCGCAGCGCACCCCGTATCTCTCTGCTCATCACGGCTATCGGCGTGTCGTTTTTCCTCGAGTACACGGCTGAGCTGGTCATGGGCTCGGGCGCAAAGGTCATCCCGTCTTACTACGACAACAAGACCTTCTATCTGGGCAAGGTGCCTCTGGGCCTGACCTCCATCATCACGCTGGTGGTCACCGTGCTGTCCATGCTGGTGCTGACCTTCCTCGTCCAGAAGACCAAGCTTGGCAAGGCCATGCGCGCGGTCTCTGAGGATATGGACGCTGCCCGCCTGATGGGCATCAACGTCAACAGCACCATCTCCTTTACCTTCGCGGTCGGCTCTGCACTGGCCGGCATCGGCTCGGTGCTGTACTGCTGCTCCTACCCGCAGGCCACCCCCACCATGGGCTCCATGCTGGGCCTGAAAGCCTTCGTCGCCGCCGTTCTGGGCGGCATCGGCTCCATCCCGGGCGCAATGGTCGGCGGCATCGTCATCGGCCTGTGCGAATGCTTCGTCTCCGCCATCGGCCTGTCTGCCTGGAAGGACGCTGTCACGTTCGCCATCCTCATCATCGTGCTGCTGTTCAAGCCCACGGGCTTCCTCGGCCGCAAGGTGCAGGAAAAGGTGTAAGGAGGGCATGAAGATGAACAAGAATCGCAAAACGCTCAAAATGCCCGTGCGCTACCTCATGAACGCCGTGCTGGTGGTGCTGCTGTTCCTGGCCCTTTCCTACATGACCGGCAACATGCTCTCCACTTACCAGAACAAGGTGCTCATGACCGTGGGCATCAACATCATCCTGGCCGTGTCCCTGAACGTGGCCACCGGCTATCTGGGCCAGCTGCCGCTGGGCCACGCCGGTTTCATGGCCGTGGGTGCTTACACCTGCGCCCTGTTCACGAAATACAGCAATCTGCCCTCCGGTGTCGCTTTTGTCGTGGGTCTGGTGCTGGCCTGCATCGTGGCGGGCCTGTTCGGCGTGCTGATTGGCATTCCTGCTCTGCGCCTGACCGGTGATTATCTGGCCATCCTGACGCTGGGCTTTGGCGAGATCATCCGCATCACCCTGAACAACATCGATGATGTGCTGGGCTTCAAGCTGTTCTACGGTGCCAAGGGCCTGAAGAACATCCCCAAGTATTCCAACTTCGCCAATGTGTTCATCTGCGTGGTCATTACCTGCTTTGCCATCCACGCCATGATGAAGAGCCGCCACGGCCGTGCCGTGCTGGCCATCCGCGATAACGAGATCGCTGCCGAAAGCTGCGGCATCCAGACTACTTATTATAAGGTCATGGCCTTTGCATTCTCCGCCGCCTTTGCCGGTCTGGCCGGCGGCCTGTACGCCTGCTATCTGGGCGTTCTGGACCCCTCCACCTTCGGCTTCATGAAGTCCATCGAAATTCTGGTCATGGTGGTTCTGGGCGGCATGGGCTCCATGCTGGGTTCCATCCTGTCCGCGACCGTGCTTACCATCCTGCCCGAGGCGACCCGCAGCTTTGACAGCTACCGCATGGTAGTCTACTCGCTGGTGCTGGTCCTCATGATGATCTTCCGTCCGGGCGGCCTGCTTGGCAGCTACGACTTCTCCATGAGCCGCATTGTGGAAAAGATCATGAACGGCGAACTGTTCCAGAAGAAAGCAAAGGAGGGTGCAGACCATGAGTGAGTTCCAGACCAAGTTACACAGTGTGCCCTCCGGCGGCTTTTTGACCGACCGCGACAAGGACAAAAAGCCCATTCTGGACGTGCGTGAGCTGGGCATCGACTTCGGCGGTCTGACCGCCGTGGATGGCTTCAACCTGATGATCGGCCGCAACGAGATCACCGGTCTGATCGGCCCCAACGGTGCCGGTAAGACCACCGTGTTCAACCTGCTGACCAACGTCTACCAGCCCACCCGCGGCTCCATCCTGATCGATGGTATGCCCACCGCCGGCAAAAAGACCTATCAGGTCAACCGCATGGGCGTGGCCCGTACCTTCCAGAACATCCGCCTGTTCAAGGAACTGAGCGTGATCGATAACATCAAGGTGGGCCTGCACGAGTCCATGAAGTACAATCTGGCATCTTCGCTGATCCGCCTGCCCAACTACTGGAAGGAAGAGAAGAAGTGCACCGAGCGTGCTCTGGAGCTGCTGGATATCTTCCACATGGCAGACCTCGCCAATGTGCAGGCAGGCAGCCTGCCCTACGGCGCACAGCGCCGTCTGGAGATCATGCGTGCACTGGCCACCAGCCCGAAGCTGCTGCTGCTGGACGAGCCTGCTGCCGGTATGAATCCCTCCGAGACTGCAGAGCTGACCGAGACCATCCGCCGCATCCGCGACGAGTTCAACATCGCCGTGCTGCTGATCGAGCATGATATGAGTCTGGTCATGGGCATCTGCGAGGGCATTGCCGTGCTGAACTTCGGCCGCATCATCGCCAAGGGCACGCCGGATGAGATCCGCAACAACCCGCAGGTCATCGAAGCCTATCTGGGCAAGAAGGAGAGCTAAGCCATGGCTGATACGTTACTGAAAGTTGATAACATCAACGTCTATTACGGCAACATCCACGCCGTCAAGGACATCTCCTTCGAGGTGGATCAGGGCGAGATCGTCACCCTGATCGGTGCCAACGGTGCTGGCAAATCCACCACCCTGAAGACCATTTCCGGCCTGCTGAAGCCCAAGACCGGCGACATCCTGTACAAGGGCAGCAGCATCAAGGGCATGCGCGCCCACAAGATCGTGGAAGCGGGCCTTGCCCATGTGCCGGAAGGCCGTCATGTGTTCCTGCACATGACCGTGGAAGAAAATCTGGACATGGGTGCATACACCCAGCCTGCTTCCACCATTGCACCCAACAAGGAAAAGGTGTTTGAGCTGTTCCCCCGCCTGAAGGAGCGCCGCAAGCAGCTGGCCGGTACCATGTCCGGCGGCGAGCAGCAGATGCTGGCTATGGGCCGTGCACTGATGAGCAACGCTTCCATGCTGATGCTGGACGAGCCTTCCATGGGCCTTTCGCCGCTGCTGGTGCAGGAGATCTTCGACATCATCCAGAACGTGCACAAGGAAGGCATGACCATCCTGCTGGTGGAGCAGAACGCACAGATGGCTCTTTCCGTGGCAGACCGTGCCTATGTCCTTGAGACGGGCCGTGTGGTCATGGATGGCACTGGTGCCGAACTGCTGACCAACGAGCGCGTGCGCAGCGCATATCTGGGCGGCTAAGCAAAAATCGTATAAGAAAAGGGGCTGTTGCACATGCAACAGCCCCTTTTTTGCAGTATTAGTTATGCCAGCAGAGACATGATATTTGCGGTAATCAGGCCACCTGCCGTGCCAATGACGTAGCCCATCAGAGCCATCAGAACGCCAACAGGCACCAGAGCGCCGCTGTAGGCACCAGCCAGAATGGGAGCGGATGCGGAACCGCCGATGTTTGCCAGAGATGCAACACCGCAGGTGAACATATCCAGATGGAAGATCTTTGCCAGCAGCACCAGAATGATGCCGTGGATAGCCAGGATCATAAAGCCTGCCAGGATCCATGCGGGTGCATCGGTCAGCTCCAGGAAGCTTGCGCGGGAGGCAAGCAATGCCACCACGGAGTACAGCAGCAGGTTGGACAGCTCGGTGCTGCCTGCCATGCGGCCCACGGGGGTGACAGCGCCGATCAGGCCGGACAACGTGATGAGCAGGACGGTCCAGGTGGCCTTGTCCAGGAAGGGCATTGCGCCGTTCAGGGCTGCGCCGATGTCCTGACCGAAGGCGGAGATCACCAGAGCCAGACCCAGCAGGAAGATCAGGTTGACAAAGCTGGCCTTATCCTCGTTGCCCTTTGCGTCCTCTTCCAGACGGCGGGACACTTCATCCAGCGTGGTGGTGTCGGCCTTGACCCACTTGTTGAACTTGGGAGCAAGGTTGATGGCCCACAGCAGGAACATGACCCAGATGGAGTAGTCAATGGAGTCCACCACCAGTGCGTAGGCCATGTCCGCTTCACCGATGTCCAGCGCAGCCTGCACGGCGATCATGTTGCCGGAGCCGCCCATCCAGCTGCCGCACAGAGCGCCCAGCGCCTTCCATGCTTCGGAGCCAAGGGGCCCTTTCATGATGGCAAAGGTTGCAATGAAGGCCAGCGAGATGGATACGGAAGCGGCAAAGAAGCCGCCCAGCATCTTGGGACCCAGCTTGATGATCTTGCGGATGTCGCAGCGCAGCAGCATCAGGAAGATCATTGCATACAGCAGGTTGTTTTTCAGCACGGAGTAGGCAGGCTTGGTGGCCTCCATGTCCCATGCACCCAGCGTGCAGAGAATCATGGTAATGAGGTACAGCAGAACGATAGGTGGTGCATAGTCGAAGAATTTCGACTTCGTGTAGCGTTGCAGCCACACCAGCAGTGCGGCAATGAACACCAGCACGGCGATGTAGGTGAAACCGTTTGTGATCATGAACCCAATCCCCTTTCTTTTTGTGCAATTTTTTGCGGACAATTGTCTTTACAATATCGACAATTTCGTATACAATACTACCATAGATTTCATAATCTGGCAATATTTTTTATCGAAAGGGGTAGGTTTTGCATGAAAATTACGGAAGTACGTCTCGGTCTGATCTCCGTGCCGCTGCGCGTGCCTTTTAAGACGGCTCTGCGCTCGGTCAGCAGCGTGGAGGATGTGATCGTAGAGATCCACACCGACACCGGCGCTGTGGGTTATGGTGAGGCACCTCCCACCGGTGTGATCACCGGCGACACCACCGGTGCCATCATCGGTGCCATCCGCGACCATATCGCAAAGACCATCATCGGCCGCGATGTGGACGACTTTGAAGACCTGATGATCGCACTGAATGCCTGCATCCAGAAGAACACCAGCGCCAAGGCTGCTGTGGATATGGCCCTGTGGGATCTGTACGGCCAGCTGTACAAAATCCCTGTGTACAAGCTGATGGGCGGCGCAAAGAAGTCCATCGTCACCGACATCACCATCAGCGTCAACGACCCCGAAGAGATGGTGCGCGATGCCCTGAACGCCATCGACCGCGGCTACGACTGCCTGAAGGTCAAGGTGGGCAAAGAGCCGGAAAAGGATATTGCACGCCTGAGCGCCATCCGCGGTGCTGTGCCCAAGGAGACCTGCATCCGCATCGATGCAAATCAGGGCTGGACCCCCAAGGAAGCTGTGCGCATCCTGAACGGAATGCAGGAGAAGGGCCTTGATCTCGAATTCGTGGAGCAGCCGGTCAAGGCCCACGATTTTGAAGGCCTGAAGTATGTTACCGAGCGCTCCTATGTGCCGGTGCTGGCCGACGAGAGCGTGTTCTCCCCGCAGGACGCACTGACCATCATGCAGATGGGAGCCGCAGACCTCGTGAACATCAAGCTGATGAAGTGCGGCGGCCTGTACAACGCCCTCAAGATCGCATCCGCTGCCGAGGTGTACGGCGTGGAGTGCATGATCGGCTGTATGCTGGAAGCCAAGATCAGCGTGAATGCCGCCGTGCATCTGGCCTGCGCAAAGCAGATCATCACCCGCGTGGATCTGGACGGCCCCGTGCTGTGCAGTGAGGACCCCATCCTCGGCGGTGCCGTGTTCAACGAAAAGGAGATCACGGTTTCCAACGAGCCGGGCCTTGGCATCAAGGGCATTGAGCCGGGCAAGATCAAGTATTTGGACTGATATGCCGTAAAAAATACGCCGTGCAGCAATGCACGGCGTATTTTTTATGTACAGATTTTACTCTTTGTAAGACAGAATAGCCTTCAGGTATTCCCACACACGGGCCACTGATGCAATGTCGGCGCGCTCGTTGGGGGTGTGGACGTGCAGCAGGTTCGGGCCGAAGGAGATGCAGTCCAGCCCTTCGATTTTGCCGGAGAGGATGCCGCATTCCAGACCCGCATGCAGCGCCACGATCTGGGGCTTTTCGCCGTACTGCGCCTCGTACACAGCTACGCAGCGGTCGCGCAGGGCGCTTTCGCGGGCATAGACCCACGCAGGATAGTCACCGTGGAACCGCACACTGCCGCCCAGCAGCTCGGTGAGAGACTGCACCTTGCAGCTCAGCAGCTCCTTGGCCGAGGGCACCGAGCTGCGGATGGCAAACCGCAGGATGGCTTCGGTGCCGCTCATCTCGGCCACGCCGAGGTTCAGCGAGGTCTCCACAAGGCCGGGCACATCCATGCTCATGCTCTGCACACCCCAGGGCATCAGCAGCAGGGCTTTGCGCAGACGCTCGGCGGAGTTCGCATCCAGTGCATCGTATTCGCCGCAGCCCTCCTCGGTGAGCTGCAGGCGGATGCCCGGGTCAGCAGTGCCGAATTCTGCTTTCATCTGCGCGGTAAAGTCTGCCCCGGCAGCGCGCACGGCTTCGGTGATACCGGCGGGCAGCACCAGCGTAACGCTGCTTTCTTTCGGGATGACGTTTTCCTTTGCACCGCCGGAGAGGGTGAGCACAGCGTACTCTGCACCGTGGTCAGACAGCAGGGTCAGGTAGCGCCCCAGCAGAGCGATGGCGTTGGCGCGGCCTTTGTGAATCTCGGTGCCGGAGTGTCCGCCCACAAGGCCGATCACATCCGCCTTTACGGCGGTGCCGGTCACAGGAACACGGGCAATGGGCAGATGGCATTCAACGCGGCGTCCGCCTGCACAGCCTGCGGTCAGCACCCCCTCTTCCTCAGAGTCGATGTTCACCAGAATCCGGCCCTCAAGGTCGGAAAAATCCATGGCAGATGCACCCAGCAGGCCCACCTCCTCGCAGACGGTCAGCACGACCTCCAGCGCAGGGTGGGGAATGTCCTTTGCGTCCAGAACAGCCAGCGCATAGGCCACGGCAATGCCGTCGTCGCCGCCAAGGGTCGTGCCCTCGGCGCACACATAGCCGCCGTCTACGACCGGGTGGATGGCATCCTTCTCAAGATCCAGCGGGCAGTCGGCGGTCTTGTCGCCCACCATGTCCAGATGGCCCTGCAGGATCAGGCCCGGCTCCTTCTCGTATCCGGGTGTGGCCGGTGCCTTGATGAGCACATTGCCCATCTCGTCCTGACGGCAGGCAAGGCCGTGGGCCTTGGCGAACTGCACGCAGTAGTCGCTCAGTGCCTTTTCGTGGTGGGAGGTGTGCGGAATGCTGCAGATCTCCTCAAAGTAATAAAAAACCGAAGCTGGTTCCAGATTGGATAATACGCCCATAATGTTCCCTCTCCTTGTGCTGTATTTTAAGAAAGAAGACCGGCAGAGCTGTGAGCCATGCCGGTCTTTCGGGTCTTTACTCTGCCTGACTCAGGCAGTCGTCCATGGCGGTGAACACAGCGTCGCTGGTCATGGTAGCACCGGTAACAGCGTCCACACCGCTGGTGGAACCGGTCTTGGTCAGCTGGTCTGCCAGAGTTTCAGCAGCGGTTCCGCCCAGTTCGGGAGTCTCGCCGGATGCATCGATCTCCACACCGGTCACCCGGCCGCCGGTGACGGTGACGGTCACGGTCACATCACTCAGGCAGCCCTGAGCGCTGGACGTATAGATGCCATCCGTCAGGCTGGCGGCGTTGTCGGCAGCGGGCACAGTGCCGGTGTACTTGATGTACAGGCCGAGCACAACTGCCATAATGACAGTGACAACAGCCATGATGATAACATTCCGGGTGAGTTTCTTCATAAAAGATCAAATGCTCCCTTTTGACGTGATATATTTTTACTTTGCGGGTTTGAAACTGTCGCGCAGGGTGACGACGCGGTTGTAAACGCCGGGGTTCTTGGAGTCCGGCGTAAAGAAGCCGGTGCGCACGAACTGGAACTTCTCACCGGGCTTTGCGTCCTTCAGGCTTTCTTCCAGTTTGCAACCCTTGCACACAACAACGCTTTCCGGGTTCAGGTAGTCCTTGTAATCGCTGCCCTCGGGGATGGCGTTCATGTTGGCCTCGGTGAACAGCTTGTCGTACAGGCGCACCTCGGCATCCACAGCATGGGCGGCACTCACCCAATGGATGGTGCCCTTGACCTTGCGGCCGTCGGCGGGATTGCCGTTGCCGGTCTCGAGGTCGGCGGTGCAGTGGATGGCGGCAATGCTGCCGTCGGCATTCTTCTCCACGCCGGTGCACTTGACGATGTAAGCGCCCATCAGACGCACCTCACCGCCAATGGTCAGGCGCTTGAACTTGGGAGGCGGCACCTCGGCAAAGTCCTCATTCTCGATCCACAGCTCTTTGGTAAAGGCCACCTTGCGGGTGGTGGTATCGTTGGCTTCGCGGTTGGGGTTGTTGGCCACATCAAAGTACTCGGTCTTGTCCTCCGGGTAGTTGTCTACGATCAGCTTTACGGGGTCCAGCACGGCAATGCGGCGCTGAGCGGTCAGGTCTAGCTCGCTGCGGATGCAGGCTTCCAGCTGGCGCATGTCGATCAGGTTGTCGGATTTAGAAATACCGGCCTCCCGCACGAAGGTGAAGATGGAGGTGGGGGTGTAGCCGCGGCGGCGCAGGCCGCACAGGGTGGGCATGCGGGGGTCGTACGACTT
>OCAT01001765.1_pt1 | contig 12991 bp, 17 predicted proteins | sample 1538311 | NCBI WGS metagenome assembly OCAT01 (sample SAMEA2580287, study PRJEB22360) | human gut metagenome | biome: human gut; feature: human-associated habitat; material: faeces | place: Denmark | collected 2008/2010
TGTTTGCAACATATTTAAGGGTATTTCTCACCATATGAACAATGCAGCGCTGTTGTTCCGTTTTGGGAAATGCAGCAGAGATTGCATCTTTGATTCCGGTCAGTCCATCAGAACAAAGAATAAGAATGTCCTGAACGCCCCGGTTTTTCAAACTATTCAGCACTGACAGCCAATACTTGCTGCTTTCATTTTCGCCTACAACAATGCTTAATACTTCCTTCATTCCATCTTCATTAATTCCAAGGACAACATATGCGGCCAGTTTTCTGATCACGCCGTCATCCCGCACAGAAAAATGTACAGCATCTATGAAAACGATTGGATATACCGGTGATAATGGACGATTTTGCCATTCTTCGATTCTTGGAAGGAGCTTGTCTGTGATATCAGATACCATTCCTTCACTTACTTCAAAACTATAAATATCCTCTATCATTTCTGAAATCTGTCGTGTGGTCATTCCTTTCGCATACAGAGCAATAATCTTATCATCAATCGAAGAGATATCTTTCTGGCGTTTTGGAAGTACCTGTGGTTCAAATGAACTTTGGCGATCTTGTGGCACATCAACTTGAAATTCCCCATATTTACTACGGACGGTCTTAGCCGAGATGATCATCCATTTCTTTTTCAAGCATATCTTGGAGTGTTCCAGATAACAGGTCTTTTAATGCCTCCTGGATGTCATCAGCAGACTGAATATCATACTCTTGAAACAATCCCTGAATGAGATTTCTCTTTCCTTCGGTCATTGGTTTTGGTTTGTAAACTTCTTTTTTTCTGTTTGCCATAATAAAAGGCCTCCTATGATTTTTATATTTTATCATAGAAGACCTTAAGGTTGTTTATTTTACAGAGATTTTTTCACAGGCTCGAGAGATGAAGAACAGCTTTCAAAAATCCGAGACGTTCCGTTGGAGCTGATTGATGCTTTTCCCGACCACCCGTTTAAGGTCAGGGACGATGAAGATATGATGCAGCTTGTGGAGAGTGTCAAGGAAAGAGGAGTGATTACTCCGGCAACAGATAGTTTTTTTGCTTGGAGCTAACCCTAATAACTGAAGATCAACACCGCCCAACCTGCAATTAGTTTCTCATATCTTTGACACTCCTCATCTTGATTCTCATTCATTCCGTCTGGCACAAATGTATTCTGTAGTTCAATATTTACTCTCGAAAATAAATGCTGATTCATAAAGTAATGATAACTCTGCTTATTTTCTGCATCAATCCCCTTATATTCATCCAAATTTACTGTATGTATTTTCGAAAAATCTAAATCTCCTTTTTTATACCATTCTGTCAATTGATCGTAAACTCCTATCGGAGTAGATCCTGTTGCTAATCCTATGACTGATTACGGCTTTAATATCATTTGTGCAGAAATAACATTTGCCGCTTTTCTACTCATATCTTTATAATCCTGTGCTTCTATAATCCTCATATTTGGTCTCCTTCATTTTTATGCGAGTTCTTTCCAAAAATGTTTTACTGCCTCAGCAACACCATCTTGATCATTCGAAAGTGTAACAAAATCAGATTTTTCTTTTAACACTGGTTGTGCATTATCCATTGCCACACCTATTCCTGCATATTCAATCATCGTAAGATCATTTAGCCCATCTCCACATGCTACCATCTCTTTTCGAGAACAATCCAGATATCTCAAGAGCTTTTCTAAAGATTTTGCTTTATCAATTAAAGGTGGCATAATTTCCAGGAAAAATGGTTCGGATCGATATATACTTAACTCATCTTTAAAATATTCTTGTAATTTTTTCTCTAATCTTTCTAAATATGTTCCATCACCTGTAATAAGACATTTTGTAATTGGGAAGGAGATATATTGTATAAAATCTTCTACCCCTTTTATTTTCATCTTATTAATAAAAGATTCTTTTTCTACATAAAAATCTTTCGGCGTTTCTGTTATCAATGAATCATTTTCATATGTGAGAAGTGCTACTTTTTTATCCTTTACCTGCTCATAAATTTCTTGAACATACGAATATTCTATTGTTCGTTCAAATATTGTTTTTTTTGTACTACACTCTACAATCTTTCCTCCGTTAAACGCAAGAATATAGCCACCATATTTTTCTAATTCCAACTCTTTTGCTATCGGCCAGATTCCATACTCTGGACGACCTGATGCAAGTACAATATGTACTCCTTTTTTCTGTAAATTTAATAATATTTTCTTAGTATAATCTGTAATTTTTTTCTTTGAATTTGTTAATGTTCCATCTAAATCAAGAACAAGAACTTTATATTTCATTCTATATCTCTCCAAAATTCAATTTATTATGTTTCTTAAAAGCTAATTTCCATCATCATATTATATAAATCCATATCCAACGGTTTCTTCATCTTCAGAGCTTCTTGGATATCATAATCTACTAGATTTCCCTGTTGCAAAGCAACTACACGATTGGTTTTGCCCTCTTCAAGAAGCTTTACTGCATAATATCCCATGCGAGTTGCGTTTACCCTATCTTTCAATGTCGGATTTCCACCTCTTTGAACATGCCCTAATATTGTGGCACGACTATCAATTCCTGTTTTTTCCTGAATCTGCGTAGCTATTTCTACAGGGTTTCCGTACCCTTCTGAAACAATAACAATAAAATGATCTTTTCCTGACTCACGAATCTTTTTAACATTTTCTACAACATCATCAATTGGGGTAGGAATCTCTTCCGTGATAATCTGGACAGCTCCTGTTGCAATACCTGTATTTAATGCAATATGTCCTGCATGTCTTCCCATTACTTCGACTACACTACACCGCTCATGTGACTGACACGTATCATTTAATTTGTCTACACATTCTACTACAGTATTCATTGCTGTATCATATCCAATTGTATATTCTGTTGAAGCAATATCATTGTCTATTGTTCCCGGAACCCCAATACAAGGTAACCCTAATTCTGACAAATATCCTGCTCCTCGATATGAACCATCTCCCCCTATTACAACCAAGCCATCTAATCCGATTTCTTTTGCATTATGAAATGCTTTTTCACGATATGACGCTTCATAAAACTCCATACATCTTGCTGTCTTTAAAATGGTTCCGCCCGAATGAATTATTCCTGAAACACTTTCTCGATCCATAACATGATAATTTTTTTCAAGAATCCCATTATATCCTTTAATAAATCCTATCGGTTGAATTCCTTTTGCAATTGCTGTTTTTACAACTGCACGAATTGCTGCATTCATTCCCGGAGCGTCTCCTCCACTGGTAAGTACTCCTATTTTTTTCATTTTGTTCACCTTCCTATTGCAAAAGGGAAGCAGTTCCACCTGCCTCCCTTTCGTTTATTTTATATTTATTAGTATTCCATCTGACGATAGTATCTTCTAGTTGTAAGTGGATGATTTCTCTCTTTTTCAAGATGGCAACTTAATCTTTCTGTAATTGCATACATGATCATTGGAGAAACAATTTTTCTGTATTCAGCATCTGTAAATGGAAGTTCAACTTCTTTTGTATCAAAAATATTAATAACTTTTGTTACTTTCTCAGAGAAGTTTTTAACACGATCCATTAATGGTCTTGTCTCATCTTCTCCGTAGAAGAGGATTAAGCTTGTATCTTCTTCTACAAGTTCCAGTGTTCCATGGAAATATTCTGCTGCATGGATAGATTTTGTTTTAATCCACTGCATCTCTTCGAGGATACACATTGCATAGTCGTAAGCTTCTCCCCAAAGCATTCCAGATCCGATTACCATATGATAATCTGTATCTTTATGTTCTACTGCCATTTTTGCACATCTATCTTCATACTGCTCTTTTGCTTTCAAGAGATATGGAACAATCTTGCTGTACTGCTCTACAAACTCATCATATTTATCAAATTCTCCTGCATTCTTTTTGAATCTTGCCAGTAATGTAATCATATATGTATAAATTGCTTCACACAGGCAATCATCTTCTGCGAAACTGAAGAACTTATAATCTGCATATTCACAAGCTGGTGTATTATCATTTGATACATATACCAGAGTTCTTGCTCCTGCTTCTTTACAATATTTGATTGCTGCTACAATCTCTTTTGTATTTCCACTTCTTGTAGAGAATACACATACTGAGTCTTTTGTGAATCTCTTATGTCCTGATACCATGAATTCTGCTGCAATTACTGAGTGTGTTTCAATCTCTGAAGTTGTATCAAACCAATATTTCATTGGAAGTGAATGTGCATAAGTTCCGCCACATCCAATAAAGAAAATATTTGAATAACCCTCCTTGCAAATCTCATCAACTGCTTTCTCAATCTGTGGTCTTAATGCAATTGCATCTCCTACAACTTTTTCGTAACGTGGTACATCAAAATTAAACATCTTATTTTCCTCCTTAAATTTAAATGTTATCTTGTTTGTTGATATAATAATACATCATATAACATTATATGTAAAGTAGTTTTTTTAATTTTTTAAAATTTTTTCTATTTCATTCAAAATATCCAATAGTTCCCGTGGCTCATTTATAGAATAATCTGCCATTTTCAGCTCTTCCTCTGTTCCACATCCATATTTACAGGAAACAAACAAAATACGATTTGCCTGCGCTGCTTCAAAGTCATAACACCGGTCGCCTACTAATATTGCGAACTCTGGATTTTCATCCTGTAAAAAACGAGCTAATGATTCCACTTTTCCTTTTCCTGGAATAATAGGTCTTACTCGATCTATTTTTTCGCGCAAATTAAGTTTGTCCAATACCTCTTCTATATACTCTTCATCGGCGTTTGAACATACTGCTGTTTTATATCCTCTTTCATGAAGAGAATCCAGCATATCTCCTACACCTTCATATTCCTCAACAGAATTATGAAATATTGTTCTATAATAACCAGATACTAATTTCCAGAAATTATCCGCTTCTTCGCTTTTTTTCTGTCCAAAAAATTTGAGATTGGTTACTTCTACCGGTTCACCTATCGTGCAGCGAATAGCATCTTCTGTCCAAACTGATATATTCATTTTTTCCATTGCCAATTCAATTGATGGAATCATAAATTTATCTGTTCGACTCAATGTTCCATCTAAATCAAAAATAATATATTTCATTTCTATTCCTCAATCTGATTTTTAAACCCAAAGCCACCCTCTCGCAAGCAGTTATCTGATGAATAATGTGCTGCATCATCCATGGCTGCCTTGATCACATCTGCCTGCAAAACAACGCCCTTTTTCCATCCCTTTTTCAGCAAAGATACAATCAATGCCGCAAGATAAGAATCACCTGCTCCCATTGTGTCAACAGGTTCTACAAAATAGACTTTTCCTTTTATAAATTCGCTTCCATTGTAAAAAATCTGTCCACGACCACCCATAGTCGCAATTACATTTTTGCACCCATGCTCATAAACTTTTTTTAATAGTTCCTGTATTTCTGGTTCTTCCATATGGTCGCAGGAAAATTGTCCCAATTCCAAGTATGGACATGTCATATTTAAAAACTCTTCTGTACGATATTTATCTTTTACTGAAAAATCAAAGGTCACCATTCCTGTTAAATCTTTTAATTTATATACATCTTCATGCAATTTGGCATTACAACTTGTATGGATCACGTCAAAAGTTTTTAGATATTCCACATCTTCTGTACGAATTGTCGTTGTATGTGCCCATTTTGTCCCCAAATCACATCCTATATAATGTCTTTCACCATCAATTACATTCACATCACATTTTTTTGTTGTTGCTTCCGGATCAAAGATACATTGAGATAAATCTACTCCTAAACTTTCCAAAGCATTTTTCAATATTTTTCCTTCTCTGTCTGCTCCGATGCTTCCTACATATGCAGCCTCTGCACCAAGAAGTGCTGCATGAGCAGCAACGTTAACTGCATTCCCACCTGGGAACATAATCCCCATATTCATATAACGATCTATTACATTATCGCCGATTCCTGCTATTTTCATATTTTTTACCTCTAAAAAAGGACACCGCAAATTCTATTCTATTCGCGGTATCCTACTCATTAATCTAATATTCTACTTTTCTATAGTAACGTCTAATATCAAGTGAATGATTTCTAATTTGTTCAAAATTCTTGCTCACTCTGGACAATACCGCGTTAATCACAACCGGAGAAAGCATCCATCTAAATTTGTCACTAATACCAGGCAATTCATAATCTGCTGTATCAAATACTGTAAAGTCATCTGTATACTGTCCTACAAAATCTTTTACTCGCTGATCCAATTTTCTAGTCTGTCCTTCTGTCATATTTAAGGCTACACAAACTCCTTTTTCCACCAATTCAATTGTTCCGTGGAAAAATTCCGGAGATGTTACAGATTTTGTTCTCAACCACTGTGATTCCTCTAATACGCACATTGCAAATGAATATGTAGGTCCCCACAAATTACCTGAGCCAATCCAAATCTGATATGGATCATCTTTATACTTCTCTGCATATGCTCTTGCTTTTGGCTCACTTGCTTTGCCTACAGATACCAGAGCTGTAGGAAGATTCTTCAATTCATCTGCAAACTGTTTGTAATCATCAAAGAATCCTTTATTTTCCAATAATTTTCCGATTAGCATATACAAAACATACTCTTGTGGTCTTCCGTCTTTGTATACAACTGAATAATCTGATAACTCACCCATCGGCGAATTGTCAACTCCTAAAACAGACACAATCGTTGCTCCTTTTTCTTTGACATACTTAGCTGCTGCAACTGTCTCTTTTGTATCTCCTGATTTTGATGCCATAAATACCAATGTCTTATCTGTAAGATGATTATTTCCCTCAACAAGAAGTTCTGCTGAAATCTGTGATTGTACATTCAGATTGGACATTACTGAAATCATATAGTCAAAAGGCTGCATCATGGCAAGTGAACCACCTGAAGAAGTAAACAAAATATTGTCAAACCCTTTCTCGCAAACAGCATCTGCTATTTTTTCAATCTCTGCTCTCTGAGCATAAATATATTCTCCGTTTTTCAAAATCTGGTTTTCATCAAACTTTACCATCATGATAATTTCCTCCTAAATCTAAATTAAAAAATACCTAAAAGTGCTCCAACAATTCCTACAACCATAAGCACGATCAATATCCATGAAACTTTGACTTTTTTCTGCAAAAGCCCATAAATTCCTAATGTCATTGCAAATGGAACGAGGTTTGGCATAATACCATCTAAGATTTCCTGTACCTTTACTGCTGCATCGCCACTTCCGATAGCTCCAACAATATTAACCGTTATCATACTCGGTATCATTGCACCAATTACCATAAGTCCAAGTACTGCCGCACCAAATGTCAATTTAGGCATCATACCTGATTCTTCAATTTTATTCAGAAAACTTGTTCCAAATTTATATCCGAATTTTAAGCAAATATATCGAACTGCAAATGCCGGCACGTTGAATATAAGCCAAAATAAAAGTGGTCCTAGGATACTACCTTGCATAGCAAGGGATGTACCTATTCCTGTTGCAATTACTCGAAGTGTTCCCCAGAACATAGAATCTCCAATACCTGCTAATGGTCCCATCAATGCAACCTTTACATTGTTAATAGATGATGTATCGAAATCTTCATTTCTAGCGTTGCTCTCTTCCATTGCTGTTGAAATTCCAAATACCGCCGTTGAAATGTATGGTGTTGTATTAAAAAATTCCATGTGGCGTTTTGCTGCTGCTATCTGATCTTCTTTTTTCTGATAAATCTTTTTAATCGCAGGAAGCATCGCAAAACAATATCCCATATTCTGTTGTCTCTCATAATTCCATGAGTATTCCAAAGATAATGAACGTAAAAAGATTGATCTTAATTCCTTCTTTCCAATTACATTCTTCTGTTCTGCTGTATTAGAAGTCATCATCTTCCACCTCCTGTACTGCTACTTTCTGTGTTCCCTGCATCTGCACAAGGATAACTGCTAAACATCCTGCCATCATTGCAATTCCAAGCATTGGAATCTTAAGGTAAGCAGCTAATGCAAATCCAAGAATAAAATATACCATTGTTTTCTTAGACAAAATCATCTGTGCAAGCAGAGCAATTCCAAGTGCCGGAATAAATCCTGCTGCTGCCACAAGTCCATTCTGAACAAACTCTGGAATCGCTTCAAGAACTCGGTTCATAACTGGTGTTCCAAGATAAAATGCTACTGCACATATAATTCCTCTTGGCAAACTTTTCACCACAAATCCACCTAGTATATGCATTCGCTCCATTCCTTTAAAGTCGCCTTTTTCTATATAGGTATCCGCTTTATGTAAAAAGAATGGAAGTATTCCAAGTGTAAGTACATTGTCAACAACCAAATATAACGTTGCAATTGGGAATGCCAGAGCCAGTGCTACATCTGCACCTTTTCCCGTTGAAATTGCAAATGCAGCACCTAAAATACCACCTGTAATTACGTCTGGTGGAACTGCTGCTCCAAGTGTAATAGAACCAATAAATACCATCTCAAGAGTTGCACCAAGAATGATTCCTGTTTTCAAATCACCCATAACCAATCCAACAAGCATTCCTGTAATGATTGGACGTGATCCTAAGTTTGTTCCAAACATCCACTCAAAGGTAACAAACATGGCAATCAACCCTATTAGAATTGCCTGAACTAACATAATTTTCCTCCTCACATGTTCTCTGATACTTTTACTTTCTGTTCACCAGGCACCTGCCTGATTTCAATTTCAATTCCATCGTTTAACAACTCTTTTAACATTTCCTCATCCCGGGCAGTAACTGGAATTGTCTTATAAATTGTCTTAACAATGTCTTCCCTTGGCTTACAACCACCAAGATTGATAGAGCGTATTCCTGCATATCCTTTGGCCAATCGATATGCATCCTCAATACTCTCTACGACGATAAATAATTTATATTTATCTGTAACACCTGCATTTAATGCAGCGATGGAATCTTCAACATTTTTCATAACGAGCTTCACCCCATTTGGCTTAGCCAATTTTATTGTTGTTTTCCGAATGTTATCATTCACAACCGCATCATTTGCAATTAAAATGCAATCTGAATCTAACGATTGTGTCCACGCCATAGCGACCTGACCATGTAATAATCTGTGGTCTACTCTTAATAATTTAATCATTTTACATCCTCCGTATCTTGTTTTAATTGATTTTAAAATTCATCGTCTTCCTCTACTGTATCCTCAGACAATAACTTATTGCATAAAACAATACCTTCACTTGCTTCTGAAATATTAGTTTCCAATTGCTTCTCTGTTAAATTTTCCGTTTCATACCACAAACTAAGAACTAATGGGAGATTCATTCCTGCTATTAACCAATATCCCCCCTCTTGTGCTCTTATCATAAATTCGTTATTGATACTTCCGCCAAATATATCTGTGATAACAACCCACTGGTCTTCTGGATTTCTTTCATTCATCCACTTTTCTACCATTGCCGGAAGATTCTTAGATTGCTCATCTACATAAGCGCATAGAGTTTCTACATTTTCATTTTGCCCCATTAAAAATTCCGCTGTCTTTTTCATTCCGTTTGCCAAGGGGCCATGACTAGCAAGCAATATTTTGTTCATTATCACTCCTCCTACTTTTGTGATATAACATCATATAACATCTCGTTACAATAAGTTTACTACTATGTGCTGTTTCTGTCAATAAAAAAATAGTACTTCTGCATTTTTTATGCAAAAGTACTAATTTTTATTTTCTAATTTTTATTTTAAAGATAGAATTTTAATCGTTCTGTACAATACACTTGTTTTGATACAAACAATGGTTTCCCTTTTTCATCTTGATGTTTATCTGTAAAAAGCAACAATGCTTCTCCTTTTTTTATATTCAACAAACTTGCTTCCTGAGCATTTGCATATACAACTTCTAATGTACGGATGCTTTTCCCCAGTGTAATTTTATGTTTTTGTAAAATATCATACAACGACTGATTTAAATCTTCTCCTTCCAAAAACGAGAATCCTTTTCCATAATGGTTGGTTTCAATCATTGTAGGAACATCATCTACAAAGCGTAAACGCTTTGTGCATAAAATCGTTGTATCTTCTTCTATATCTAGATATTGTGTGTCTGACATCGTCGGATATATCCATGACACATCTACCACTTTTGTAGTAGCCTGTTTTCCCTCCTGCTGACATGAATGTGTAAATCCAACCGTATCATCTGCCGAATACATAGCTTTCTTAGATGCAATAAATGTCCCTTTTCCTCGAGATCTGATTACGAGGCCATCTTCTTCTAACTCGCTGATTGCTGAACGAATGGTTATTCTACTTACAGAATATGCCTCCATTAGTTCAGCCTCTGATGGAAGTTTATCTCCGGATTTTAATTCACCTTTTTCAATTTTTTCATTTAATAGATTCACTATTTGCTTATACATCGGAATCATACTGTCTGGATTTATGTTGTTATTTTTTTCCATATTACTTCTCCCTCGTCACAATGCATTATGTTACATAATAATACATTATATAACATTTGTTATTCAATGTCTATAGTGTCTTCTAAAAATCCATACAATATACTCTTCTCTCCGAAATTATTATAGATAACTACAGTTACATTTTTTTCCAATTCATCGATAACTGATTTACTTTATTTGACATGAAAAATTTAAAATAATCCCCCAAAAGTACCTGTTTTGTAATATGTAGCGGATTTCCCGTATTCAAATAAACCGTTTCTGTTAATACAAATACCGCATTTGGTTCTGAAAGTCCCATTAAAACAATCTCTTCTTCTGTTGTTATATTGGTTTCAAGCATAATTGAAGTATAACAATTGTCTTCTATCTGTAATCCTGTTTTCTCTGTTATTTTCTCATAAAGCGAACAATTTTCCATATCTATTTTTGAAAGAAATCCATATTTCGAATATGGCAAATATACATGTTCTATCATAACAGGTCTATCATTTACGTGTCGTAGACGTTTCAAATATACAAACTTTTCCCCATCTTTTAGTTCTAATTTTTTTGCCATCACTGCATTAGCTGAAACCACTTTATTTTCAAGAATCTTTGTATAAGTTTTTATATGATTTTCTTGGCAAAAATATGTAAAGCCTTTGAATGTTGTCAAACTCGAGGAAATTTTAGGTGTACGCACAAACACGCCCTTACCTTGATATTTCACTAAAATTTCTTGTTCAACCAATTCTGCAATTGCATTTCTAATTGTAATTCTACTAACTTCGTATTGTTCGCACAATTTTGCTTCACTTGGAATAGATTGTCCTGAACAAAACTCACCTTGTTCTATTCTATTTTTCAAATCTTCTGCCACTTGTTGATACAGTGGTATCGCACTATTTAATTTTATCATTTACGATAGTCCTCTCTTTTTTTATTAACGAGATTCTAAGTATGTCATATGATGTATCTATACAATATATTATATCAGATATTTTTCAAAAGCACGATAATTATTTTAATTCTAAAAAAGAAACCTGTAAAATCATACAATTTCTACAGGTTTCTTTTCTTCACTCTGACTTATTGTTAACTTCCAGAAATTTTACAACTAAATCGATCTTCTTTCTCTTTATATAATACGTATGCACCCCAAACACACTATTTAATATCCATTCATAAACTCATCCAGGTCTTCCAGTGCTTCCCTCAATTCTGGATTCCTTTCTCTTGATAGCAATTGCGATAAATGCATTAATTGCCACGGATCTGGTTCGCATGCAACATCATATGACATGTGTACCATTTCCCATAGAAAATCAGCCTTTTTTGTTTTTGGATGGTTCATACAGTATTCTTCAATTATGATTCTAGAGTATTCTTCCATGCCTATTCTCCCCTCTTTCCTTGAATAAAATCTAAGATTTCTTCATAGCTCTTACTGCTTCCTTCAATTGCTTTCAATAATTCCTCTCTTTGTATCGCCTTCTGCTTCTTATGCAATTCCTCCAGTTCCGCTGTCAGCCGGTCATACTGTTCACGATTCTTGCTGATTGCTTTCTCTGTTTTTGCTATCTTTTGCTCCAAACTTTCTTTGCTGATATTTCTTGCCATTTTATTTCCCTTTCAAGCTTTCACTAATATAATTCGCTTTATATTTTACCTGTTCTTCCCCAATCCCAAATGCACTCAGTATTACTTTCTGTGCTTTTGTTACCGCATGATCTAAACGATATACTTTGTCCAGTTGTCGTGTCATTTCTATTTTCTCAAGCTCTCTGATTGCTGCCGGGACTGTCAGATAATTCGGTTTCTTAACCATCTCATCTGCCTTCTTTTTCAATGCCTTATATAGTTTACAACGAATTGCTTTATGCAATGGTTACCTCTTTCAAGGCATACCGCACAGACCTCCCTAGGTACCACACGTTTCTTCCTCTCCATCCATCTGCCTCATTTATCATGCATGATTCCGTGTAGTTATTGGGCTTCAACATGGGTTGCTGTCTTACCCACATGCATGACCTCATATGAGATTCCTGTTCGTCAGACCAGAGATTTGCCCGTGAGTTAGTATATTCCTCACATCCAGCTTCCTTCAGATTCCATCTCACGATGGACACCCTTGCCTTCGGCTATATCCTTCCCACTACCGGGCGGATTCGGGACTTTAACCCGTTAGAAACGTGTGCCGCTAGGCGCACAACGCATAAAAAATCCATCTAAAGGGTAGAAGCTTCTTTAGATGGATTTTTTACAATTCAATTCTTTCGAAAATTAAATCTTCTATATATTCTAGATGACAATTGTATAACCTTCTCATCTTTTTATCGAATCTCTTATCTAATTTTATAAGATTGTAACAGATTTTTCTAATTAATGATAAATTTTGCATTGCCTTTTTAACTTTTACTTTACATGCATCTTCTCGAGAATGTACATCTAGTACCCAATGAAGATTATTTTCGATTTCCCAATGCCCTCGTACAATATGTGACATCTCTTCTGCACTTATATTTTGATCTAGTACAAAAGTTTTTAAATAAATGGACTATATTTCTTTTCTGTAGTATACTGTTCTC
>OCAT01001814.1_pt1 | contig 12676 bp, 7 predicted proteins | sample 1538311 | NCBI WGS metagenome assembly OCAT01 (sample SAMEA2580287, study PRJEB22360) | human gut metagenome | biome: human gut; feature: human-associated habitat; material: faeces | place: Denmark | collected 2008/2010
CCCAACTTCAGCGGGCGTCGATCAGCCGTTCGTCGGCCGTCGGGAACGCCGCGAGATGCACCGATTCGTCCTTGTGGCGGCCGCTCACGGCGTTGAGGTCCGTGAAGATGCGGTCGGAGATGAACGGTGCGAACGGCGCTGCGAGCATCGTGACGGTCTCAAGACAGGTGTACAGCGTCTGATAGGCCGCCAGTTTGTCTTCCGACATGCCGCCTCCCCAGAACCGCTTGCGGTTGAGGCGCACGTACCAGTTCGAGAGGTTCTCGCCCACGAACTCCTGAATGGCGCGGGCCGCCGGAGTCGGGTCGTAGTCTTCGAGTGATTCGGTAACGTTCTTCACCAGCGTATTCAGGAGCGAGATGATCCAGCGGTCGATTTCGGGACGCTTCTCCATCGGAACCTCCTCTTCACGGCCCGTGAAGCCGTCCACGTTGGCGTAGAGGGCGAAGAACGAGTAGGTGTTGTAGAGCGTTCCGAAGAATTTGCGGCGCACTTCGTCGACGCCGTCCCTGTCGAACTTGAGGTTGTCCCACGGCTGCGAGTTGGAGATCATGTACCAGCGCGTCGCGTCGGCTCCGTAGGTGTCGAGCACCTCGAACGGATCGACGGCGTTGCCCAGGCGTTTCGACATCTTGTTGCCGTTCTTGTCCAGCACCAGACCGTTCGAAATGATATTCTTGAAAGCCACCGAGTCGAAAAGCATCGAGGCGATGGCGTGCAGCGTGAAGAACCAGCCGCGCGTCTGGTCGACGCCCTCGGCGATGAAGTCGGCGGGGTAGACCTGGCCGAAGCCCTCCTTGTTCTCGAACGGGTAGTGCACCTGCGCATAGGGCATGGCGCCCGAGTCGAACCACACGTCGATCAGGTCCGATTCGCGCCTCATCGGCTCGCCCTTCGACGAGACCAGCACGATCGAATCGACATAGGGGCGGTGCAGGTCGATGTTCTCGGTCGAGTAGTTCTCCTTCGACATGTCGCCGACCCTGAAATTCCTGTACGGGTTTTCCTGCATGACGCCCGCCGCTATCGAACGCTCTATTTCGGCCATCAGCTCTTCGACCGAACCGATGCACTTCACCTCGGAGTAGTCCTCCGTGGCCCATACGGGCAGCGGGGTTCCCCAGAAGCGCGAACGCGAGAGGTTCCAGTCCACCAGTCCTTCGAGCCACTTGCCGAAGCGGCCCGTTCCGGTCGATTCGGGTTTCCAGCGGATCGTTTTGTTCAGTTCGATCATCCGCTCGCGCAGCGCCGTGGTGCGGATGAACCACGAGTCGAGCGGGTAGTAGAGCACGGGTTTGTCCGTGCGCCAGCAGTGGGGGTAGGAGTGGGTGTGCTTCTCGATCTTGAAGGCCTTGTTTTCGGCTTTCAGCATCACCGCGATGTCGATGTCCAGCGTCGGGTCGGTCTCGCTCAGCCGCTCGTCGTAGGCGTTCTTCACGTAGCGGCCCGCATACTCCCCGTATTTCGCGGCGTCGACGTGCGTCTTCACGAACTCCGGGTCGAGCTCTTCGATCAAAAAGAATTTGCCCTGCCTGTCGACCATCGGCTGGTTCTTGCCCGCGCGGTCGACCATGAAGAGCGGCGGGATGCCGGCGGCCTTGGCCACACGGTCGTCGTCGGCGCCGAACGTCGGGGCGATGTGCACGATGCCCGTACCGTCCGAGGTGGTCACGTAGTCGCCGACGATCACGCGGAAGGCGTCGCCTTCCGGCTTCACCCACGGGATCAGCTGCTCGTAGCGGATGCCTTCCAGCTCGGGACCTTTCCAGCTCCCCTCCATGATCTCGTATGTGCCTTCCATCTTCTTGGTGAAGTAGGAACCCAGTAGCTCTTTGGCCAGAATGACCGTCTGCGGCCGGTCGGTGTAGGGGTTGCGGCACTTGACCTTCACGTATTCGATCGCAGGGCCTACGGCCAGCGCCGTGTTCGAAGGCAGCGTCCACGGCGTGGTGGTCCAGGCCAGGAAATAGAGTTCACCTTCGATTCCTTCGAAGAGTTTCTCGCTCTTCGCGTCGCGGATCACGCGGAACTGCGACGTGCAGGTTGTGTCCTTCACGTCGCGGTAGCAGCCGGGCTGGTTCAGTTCGTGAGTCGAGAGGCCCGTTCCGGCGGCGGGCGAGTAGGGCTGGATGGTGTAGCCCTTGTAGAGCAGGCCCTTGTCGAAGAGCTGCTTCAGGAGCCACCACAGCGTCTCGATGTATTTGTTGTCGTAGGTGATGTACGGGTCGTCCATGTTGACCCAGTAGCCCATCTTGCGCGTGAGGTCCTCCCACTTGCCCGTGAACTCCATCACCGCCTCGCGGCACGTGCGGTTGTACTCCTCGATGGAGATCTTCTTGCCGATGTCTTCCTTGGTGATGCCGAGCTTCTTCTCGACGCCCAGTTCCACGGGCAGTCCGTGAGTGTCCCATCCGGCCTTGCGGTGCACGAGGTAGCCCTGCTGCGTCTTGTAGCGGCAGAATACGTCCTTGATCGTGCGGGCCATGACGTGGTGGATGCCGGGCATGCCGTTTGCCGAGGGGGGACCCTCGTAGAATACGAACGTGGGATGGCCCTCGCGGGTCGTGATGCTTTTGTGGAACGTGTCGCGTGCGTCCCATTCGCCGAGCACGTCGGCGGCTATGCCTGCCAGGTCGAGGCCTTTATACTCCTTGAACTTCATATCGGTAGAAATTTCTTCGCTAATTTTCTGACAATTGGCAAAGATATAAAAAAGATTTGAAAAACGGGTCTGAAGCGTTCGATTTATGGATGTCCGTTCCGGGAAGCGGGGTCTGCGGGGGCCTTCCCTTCGTCGGGGCTGTCCGCGTCCGGCTTCGGGGCGATGACCGTCCCGGTCGTTTCCCGTCCGGTTCTGCGCCCGGGACGGACGCGGGTTTTGGGGATTACTCCCCCGCGGGAATGTCGATCCGGAAACAGGAGCCTTCGCCCGCCACGGAGTCGACGCCGACCGAGCCGCCCAGCTGTTCGGCGATCGACTTGCAGATCGACAGCCCGAGCCCGGTCCCCTGGGTGAAGGTGTCGAGTTTGACGAAACGTTCGAAGATGCGTTCCCGGTCTTCGGGCGCGATGCCGATGCCCGTGTCGCGGACGTAGAAACGGATGTGGCCGGGAATCCGGCGGAATCCGATCGTTACCGATCCTTTTTCGGTAAATTTCAGTGCATTGCGCGTAAAGTTGTTCAGCACCTGGGCAAGCCCCTTCCTGTACTCCGTGACGGGGAATTCCGGCAGCCCTTCCTCGACGCGCAGTTCCACGCCCGGCCGGCGCTGGAGGCGGAGCGAGTCGGCGACCTCCCGGCATAAGTCCCGGGCGTCGAACTGCGTGCGCTCGATGTCCGTGCGTCCCGACTCGATGCGCGCCAGATCCAGCACGTCGGAGATGATTTGCAGCAGCAGGGTGTTGTTGCGCAGGATGATGTCGGTGTACTCCCGGCGGGTTTCGTGCCTGCTTTCGTCTGCCAGCAGCTCCGAGAATCCGACGATGGCGTTCAGCGGGGTGCGGATTTCGTGGCTCATGTTGGCCAGGAACGCCGACTTGAGTTTGTTGGACTCCTCGGCGCGCTTCTTCGCTTCGCGCAGCTCCTCCTCCTCGGTGCGTTTGAGTTCGCTGATGTCGTAGTTGACGCACGCCAGGTCGATCACGCCCTCCTCCGGACGGTAGTCGCGGCAGAGCAGGTGGATTTTGATCCAGCGCATCGGCTCCTGATCGCTCACGATGCGCACTTCGTTGACGAAAGTCCGGATTTCTCCGGTTTTGAGGCGTTCGAACTCCTCCTCAAGGTGTTGCCGGTCGTCGGGATGGACCTGCCGCCAGTGGCCGAGAATCTGTGAGGCGGGCGTGTTTTCCGCTTCGCCGTAATTTTTGGCCCAGGGACCCTTGGTGTAACCCTCTCCCGTAAGGGGGTTGTAGCTGACGCAGCCCACGTGCGCGAAGTCCGAAACCAGGTTGAAGAGATGCTCGAAATCGTCCAGCTGTTCGCGGCTGCGCGTGGCGTCGGTGATGTCTTCGAGCAGGATGACCAGTTCGTCGTCGTCGCCCGGCGTGTTGTAGATCAGGCAGCGGCAGGTGCGTTTGCCGTCCGGGCTTTTCCCGGTCTGCTCCCAGAAGGAGCAGGAGGGGATGTGCTCGAATGTGGGGATGTGTTTCAGGGGATCTATTCCCACCTCGCGGGCCGTCTTTCCGGCATGGCCCTGCGTGTGGATGCCCAGTATCCTGCCGGCCTGCTGGTTGATGTACGAAAGCAGGTAGTCGACCGCTTCGCCCGATTTGTCGCGCAGGATGTTGACGCGCAGGTAGCCGATCGGCAGGTGTTCGATCAGTTGTGCGAGGTGGCTGTAATTGCGTTGCGTCGCCTTGTAACTCTGATTGATGGAGGCCAGTTCGGCATTTTCGGGAGTGCCTTCCGTAACGCGGCGGACGGTTCCGAAAACCGAGCGGACGCCCGTCTGCGGATCGTTGGCGGCAGCCACGGCTCTGACTTGCAGGCATCTGTCGCCGTTGGCCGTGACGAACGTTTCGTCGAGCGAGTCGGAGACCTTGAGGGCGGCGCAGCGGGTGTAAATGCGCGCCCGGTGCTCCTCGCCGGGCAGCAGGCGGACCTCCTCGAACGAAATGCGGGTGCGGTCTGCGCCGAAAAGTTCCGCCGCCAGCCGCGAACAGGTCATTTCGCGCTGTCCGAAGTCGAGCCGCCACCACCCGACGCCGGAGGCGTCGAGTGATTTTTGCAGCAGGTCGGGGGCGGCTTGTTCGGAGTGCATGGCAGAAATACCCTTTTTCGATGGTTCTGCAAAAATAGAAAATTTCGGGAGAAAACGAATTTTGTCCGGATGATTTTTTGCGCGGCGGCGCTATTCGGTCTCGTCCTGCCGCGTCAGCGTGCGGATCACGCGCGCCGGGTTTCCCACGGCCACCGAGTCGGCCGGGATGTCGCGCGTCACGACGGCTCCGGCGCCGATGACCGAACGGTCGCCGATGGCGACGCCCGGACAGACGATCACCCCTCCGCCCAGCCAGCAGTCGTCGCCGACGGTGATCGGACGGCCCGCTTCGAGTCCTGTGCGGCGCTGTGCCGCGTCGAACGGATGCAGGGCGGTGAGCAGCTGCACTTTGGGCCCTATGAGCGTGTGGCGGCCGATGCGGATCGGCGCCAGGTCGAGGAACACGCAGTCGAAATTGACGAACGACCCTTCGCCGATTGAGATGTTGAGTCCGTAATCGCAGCGGAACGGTTCGCGGATGAATCCTTCGCAGCCGGGGCACAGCTCGCGCAGTGCGGCGCGGTAGGCGTCGTCGTGGCCGCAGAGTTCGACGTTGAGGCGGTGCATCAGGCGCGTGGCGTTGTCCCGGATGGCGGTGAGTTCCGCATCCCGGGGGTCGAACCACCCGCCGGCGAGCATCTTTTCCCGCTCGGTCATTTTAGTCGAAGGATTGCATTTCGATCAGCTTGGCGTAGATGCCGTTGCGTTCCATCAGCTCGTTGTGCGTGCCCTGTTCGGCGATGCGGCCGTGGTCGACGACAACGATCAGGTCGGCGTTGTGGATGGTCGACAGGCGGTGGGCGATGACCACCGACGTACGGCCTTTGAGCAGGTTGTTGAGGGCGTCCTGCACGAGTTTTTCGCTCTCGGTGTCGAGTGCCGAGGTGGCCTCGTCGAGGATCAGGATGTCGGGGTTCTTGAGCACTGCGCGGGCGATCGAGAGCCGCTGGCGCTGGCCGCCGGAGAGTTTCACGCCCCGGTCGCCGATGTTGGTCCCGTAACCGTCGGTGCATTCGCGGATGAAGCAGTCGGCGTTGGCGACCTTCGCCGCCTCGACCACCTCTTCGTGCGTGGCGCCGCGCTTGCCCATGCCGATGTTGTTTTCGATGGTGTCGTTGAAAAGCACGGTGTCCTGCGCCACGACGCTCATATGGGCGCGCACGCTCTCCTGCGTGTAGTCGCGCAGCGAGATGCCGTCGATGAGTATTTCGCCCGCCGAGGGGTCGTAGAAGCGGGGCAGCAGCTCGCTCAGCGTCGACTTGCCGCCTCCCGAGGGACCTACCAGAGCCACGGTCTGCCCGCGGCGTATCTCGAACGAAATGCCGTCGATCACTTCGCGCTCCCCGTCGTAGGTGAAGTGCACGTCGCGGAATTCGATTTTCTCTTTCAGCCCCGTGAGTTCCCGGGCGCCGGGTTTGTCCTGTATTTCGGGTTTCGTGTCGATGATCGAGAAGATGCGCTCTCCGGCGGCGATTCCCTGGTTGATGTTGGCGAACTGGTCGATGAAGGTGCGCACGGGGCGCGTGATCTGCGAGAAGATGGCGATGAAGGCGATGAATCCGCCGGGGTCGAGCATGCCCCGGGCCACGAGCGAACCGCCGAAGACGAGGATCACGCCCACGGCCGTGATGCCGAGGAACTCGCTCATCGGCGAGGCCAGCTGCTGCCGGCGGGCCATCGAGAGGGTCAGGCGCGCCAGGTCGGCGCTGATGGCGTAGTATTTCTGCTTGATGTATTCCGTGGCGTTATAGCTCTTGATGACCTTGATGCCCGAGAGCGACTCGTCGAGCGTCGAGACCATCTCGCCCATGCGCTGTTGGTTGGTGCGGGCCGGGTGGCGGAGTTTCTTCACGATGCTGCCGATCAGCAGGGCCACCACCGGGAGGAACAGCACCGAGAAGATGGCCAGCTCCCACGAAATGGCCACCATCATCACGATGTAGCCGATGATCAGAAACGGTTCGCGGAACGACACCTGGAGGGTGTTGGTGATGCAGAACTGCACCACGCCCACGTCGGAGGTGATTTTCGAAATGATGTCGCCCTTGCGCTGGTCCGAGAAATAGCCCACGTTCATGTCCATCACGCGCGAGAACATTTCGTTGCGCATGCGTTGCAGGGTCCGCGTGCGCATGTTCTCCATGGTCCATGCGCCGAGGTAGCGGAACAGGTTGCTCATCAGGCTGATGCAGATGGCTACAATGGCCAGCAGCATCAGTACGTTCTGGCGGTCGTATTGTTCGAAGATGTGCGAATAGGCGAAGTTGAAAAGTGTTGCGAGGTAGTCCTGATTGAGTTCCAGGGGAGGCAGCTTTTCGACGTATTCGAAGGAGTAGTTTGCGTCGAACATGGTGTTCAGGATCGGGATGATCAGCATGAACGTCAGCGAGTTGAACAACGCGTAGAAAAGCGAGTAGAAGAAGTAGGGGATCGCGTATTTCTTGATCGGCCGGGCAAAACCCAACAGCCGCATGTATGTTTTGAACATTCGGAGCGTATGTTTGTTGGTTACGCAATTAGCGGCGTAAAGATAGGAATAATAACCCGAAAAGCGAAAAATGTACGATAATTCGATGGATTATGGTGGACTTTCTGCCGAAAAAACGGTGCGGCGGCCTCCCGTTTTACCGCTCTGCGGGATCGTAGCCCGTGTCTTCGAGCCAGTGTGCCTTGTCGTTGGCCGCCGCCACGGCCAAACAGTCGCAGCGGTTGTTCTCGACTGTTTCGGCGTGGCCCTTGACCCAGACGAAACGGACGTTGTGGCGGTTGTACACGCGCAGGAAACGCATCCAGAGATCGGGGTTTTTCTTGCCCGCGAATCCCTTGCGGACCCAGCCGAAGACCCAGCCTTTCGAAACGGCGTCGACGACGTATTTCGAATCGGAGTAGATGACCACGTCCGAACCCTCGAACTTGAGCGTTTCGAGCGCCACGCACACGGCCATCAGCTCCATGCGGTTGTTGGTCGTGAGGCGGAATCCCTGCGACAGCTCCTTGCGGTGGTGTCCCGAGAGAAGCACTGCGCCGTAGCCGCCCGGCCCGGGGTTTCCGAGGGCCGAGCCGTCGGTGTAGATGGTGATCGGAGACAAAATATGCGTAGATTAGAGATCAAACATAGAGTTTATGACGGGATGTTCCGGTCCGGTTTTCCGGGGCTTGCGCCTGCCGCACCGCCGCCGGCCGTTTCGCGGTTCATTCGGCGGCCGTTCCGCCCAGCTCCTTGTCCAGAATCTTTTTCGCCTGGTAAAAGGCATTCGTGTAATTGCGTGCCAGTATGGTGCCGTCCGGACCGATCAGAACGAAGAACGGCCAGCCTTCGATGGCATACGTTTCCATGATCTGCCGGTTTTCCGGATGACCGGTTTCCACTTCCGCTTCGATCCATCCGTGTTCCAGCATGCCGGCCAGCACGGGGCGCATGTCGTCCACACCCGGCGACGGCGTTTTTTTGCCTGCGGGCAGACTTTCGTATACGCTCCGGATATCGGCGATGGATTCGGTCAGTCCCACCACCTGCAACCCTTTGTCCTTGTACTTTTCGAACAGATCGCTCACCTGCCGGTCGATATGGATCGAGCCGGGACACAATCCCCAATGGTAGAGCAGCAGGTATCGGCCTTTGAAATCAGCCTTGGCGACAGTACGGTCTTCGGTCGTTGTCAGCGTGAAATCCGGCGCCGGTTTCCCTTCGGCGAGTTGTTCCATTCTTGCCATGCAGTCTGCGTACATCCGGCCGAAATAGCTCGTTTTCAACCCTTCGGACAATGTCTTGTAAAACCTGTGCGCCTCCTTGGCCGGGGTGTACGACAACTTGGGTATCCTGTCGATCAACAGGTACAGGCTTCCGTGCGGATTGGCCGCTTCGTAGGCTTTTCGCAGCATATCCTTCCGTTCTACGCCGGGATTGCCGTTGTAAAATCGGTTGAATTTTTCGCCCCATTCCCGGCTGGCTGCCGTATCGTTCCGCTCCGACGCTTCCCGTGCATTTTCCAGATAACGCCCCCGGACCCGGCCGAGCGAATCATCGACCGCCAGCAGGCTCGACAGCATGGGCTCGTCGTAAATTCCTCCGCCGAGACGGCAATAATAGATCGCATCCGTCGAGCCGGTCATGCCGATCCTATCGCCGGGCCTGACGATGACGGGTTTGCCTCCGCGATCCCCGGCTGCGGCTCTTCCGGCTTTCGGGCGGTAGGTCATCAGGTAGTACTGGTCGTGTTCCGACTTCCCCCGATGACGGAATGCGCCCGGTTTGCGGACCACGACGTCGAATCCCGGGCCGTACTTCCATGAAGGCAGGAGAATACGCTCGAAACGGAGGGTGTCTCCGGCTTGCAGTCCCTCGATCCTTCCCTCCAGTCTGAATCCCCGGGCATAGGCACAGGCTGCCGCCATGGTCAGGGCGCAGCATGACAGGAAGAGTTTGTATCGTAGGGCCATGATAGCTGTTTTAATGCTTATTTGCCGGATTCGAGCGCCGCCAGCTGTTCGCGGATCGCCGTGATCTTGGCTTCGGCGTCGGCCTGCTTGGCGCGCTCGTTGGCCACCACCTTCTCGGGCGCCGAGGCGACGAACCGCTCGTTCGAGAGCTTCTTCATCACCGAGGCGAGGAATCCCTCGTAGTAGGCCAGATCGTCCGCGAGTTTTTTGCGCTCGGCCTCGGCGTCGATCTTTCCGGCCATCGGCACGAAGTACTGCGTCGTCTTGACGATGAACGCCGCGGCCGCCGGGTCCTTCTCCGCCACGGTCTCGATGGCCGTGAGGTTGGCCATCTTCATCACGACGGGGGCGAACTCCGCGGGATAGTTCTCATCGGCGATGACCCGGAGCGTCAGCGCCTCTTTCTGCGGCAGGCTCTTCTGGTTGCGGATGTTGCGCACCGAGGTGATGATCTCCTTCGCCAGTTCGAAGCGCGCCAGCATCGCGGCGTCTTCGGCCGCAGGCTCGGGCATCTGCGCCACGCAGATCGAAGCGCCTTCGGCGCGGGGCGCGAGGTCCTGCCAGATCTCTTCCGTGACGAACGGCATGAAGGGGTGCAGCACGCGCATCAGGGCGTCGAAATAGCCCTTCGTCGCCTCCATCGTCGGGGCGTCGATGGGCTGTCCGTAGGCGGGCTTCGCCATCTCGAGGTACAAGCCGCTGAAATCGTCCCAGAAGAGGCGGTAAGCCTCCTTGAAGGCCTCCGAGATGCGGTATGACTTGAAATCCTCGGCGATCTGGCGCAGCGAGCGGCCCAACGCCTGCCCGAACCATGCCACGGCCAGACGGTTGTTCTCGCTTTGCGCCGCCGCGGCGTCCACCGCCCAGCCGTTCAGGAGGCGGTAGGCGTTCCAGATTTTGTTGCCGAAGTTGCGGCCCTGCTCGCACAGCGCCTCGTCGAACATCACGTCGTTGCCGGCCGACGACGAAATGAGCATGGCCATGCGCACGCCGTCGGCGCCGAACTTTTCGATCAGCTCCAGCGGATCGGGCGAGTTGCCCAACTGCTTGGACATCTTGCGGCCGATTTTGTCGCGCACGATGCCCGTGAAGTAGACGTTCGAGAAGGGCTTTTCGCCGCGGTATTCGTAGCCGGCCATGATCATGCGGGCCACCCAGAAGAAGATGATGTCGGGACCGGTCACCAGATCGTTGGTGGGGTAGTAGTAGCCGATCTCCCTGTTGTCCGGGAAGCGGATGCCGTCGAATACCGAGATGGGCCACAGCCACGACGAGAACCACGTGTCCAGCACGTCCTCGTCCTGCCGCAGGTCCGTCAGCTGCAACGAGGCGTCGCCGCTCTTCGCGCGGGCCTTTTCCAACGCCTCTTCGGCCGTCAGGGCCACCACGAAGCCGCCTTTGGGAAGATAGTACGCCGGAATGCGCTGGCCCCACCACAGCTGGCGCGAGATGCACCAGTCCTTGATGTTCTCCATCCAGTGGCGGTAGGTGTTCTTGTATTTCTCGGGCACGAAACGGATCGCATCCTCCATCACGGCCTTCGTCGCCGGTTCGGCCAGCTCCTGCATCGAGAGGAACCACTGCATCGAGAGTTTCGGCTCGATGGCCACGCCCGTGCGCTCCGAATAGCCCACGTTGTTGGTGTAATCTTCGGTCTTTTCCAAAAGGCCCGCCGCGTCGAGGTCCTTTTCGATCTGCCGGCGCACGTCGAAGCGGTCCTGACCCACGTACATGCCCACCTTGTCGTTGATCGTGCCGTCGTCGTTGAAGATGTCGATGGTCTCCAGCCCGTATTTCTCGCCCAGCATGTAGTCGTTCACGTCGTGGGCCGGGGTCACCTTCAGGGCGCCCGTTCCGAACTCGATGTCGACGTATTCGTCGCGGATCACGGGGATCGACCGTCCCACCAGCGGCACGACGACGCGGGCGTCGGCGGGCAGGGCCTTGTAACGCTCGTCATTGGGGTTGACGCACAGCGCCGTATCGCCCAGGATGGTCTCGGGGCGCGTCGTGGCGACGATGATCGCCCGGTCGGTTCCCTCGACCTTGTAGCGCAGGTAGTAGAGCTTGCCGTGCGACTCCTTGAAGACCACCTCCTCGTCCGAGAGGGCCGTCTGCGCCGCGGGGTCCCAGTTGACCATCCTTACGCCGCGGTAGATCTTGCCTTTCTCGTAGAGGTCGCAGAAGACGCGCAGAACGCTCTCCGTGCGGGCTTCGTCCATCGTGAAGCACGTGCGGTCCCAGTCGCACGAGGCGCCCAGCTTGCGCAGCTGTTTGAGAATCACGCCGCCGTATTTCTCCTTCCATTCCCAGGCGTGGCGGAGGAACTCCTCGCGCGTGAGCGACGACTTTTCGATGCCCTTTTCGCGCAGCATCGCTACCACCTTGGCTTCGGTGGCGATCGACGCGTGGTCCATGCCCGGCACCCAGCAGGCGTTCTTTCCCGACATGCGGGCGCGGCGCACCAGCACGTCCTGCAACGTGTTGTTGAGCATGTGCCCCATGTGGAGCATGCCCGTCACGTTGGGGGGAGGGATGACGATCGTGTAGGGTTCCCGCTGGTCGGGTTCCGAGTGGAAAATATGCTGTTCGATCCAGTAGTCGTACCATTTGGATTCGATCTGCTGCGGTGCGTATTTGTCTGCGATTTGCATGGCGCGTTGAATTTTACTTTGTTTTCAGGGATGCAAAGTTATTAACATTCTGTCAAAGATAAAATAAAATTTCTAAAAAATCGTTATATTTGCACCATTATATATCTGTATATCCTATGAGCAAAAAAGATAAGATCAAAACCATCGAAGTAGACGACGTGAATCTCGTTCCCGAGCTGCTCGACGGCAATCACCGCGTGATCCCCATCGTGACCGGCGGCGACGAGCCTGTGGAGGAGGTCGAAGTGCCCGAAATCATACCCATTCTCACGCTGCGTTCGTCGGTGCTTTTCCCCGGCGCCATCACGCCCATCACGGTGGGCCGCGACAAGAGCATCAACCTCGTGCGCGCCGTGAATGCCGAAGGCGGTATTCTGGGCGCCGTGTTGCAGCGCGAAAGCGACGTCGAGGACCCCGCGCCGGACGACATGTACAAGGTCGGCACGGCCGCGCGGATCATCAAGATCCTCGAAATGCCCAACGGCAACCTCACGGTGATCCTGAACGGCCTGGAGAAGGTCGAGATCACGGAGTACATCACCACCGAGCCTTATTTCAAGGCCCGGGTGACGGCCCTGCGCGATTCGACTCCCGATGTGAAGAGCATCGAGTTCGAGGCTCTCGTGGACTCGATCCGCGACGTGGCGCTGAACATCATCAACGTGTCGCCGTCGATGCCCAAGGAGGCGGCTTTCGCCATCAAGAACATCGACTCGAAGCGCGGCATCATCAACTTCATCTGCTCCAACATGGAGCTGACGGACGAAGACCGCCAGTCGCTGCTGGAAGCCCCCGGCCTGCTGGCCCGCGCCCGCAAGCTGC
>OCAT01001818.1_pt1 | contig 12641 bp, 4 predicted proteins | sample 1538311 | NCBI WGS metagenome assembly OCAT01 (sample SAMEA2580287, study PRJEB22360) | human gut metagenome | biome: human gut; feature: human-associated habitat; material: faeces | place: Denmark | collected 2008/2010
ACAGTTATCCTGCTGGTGGTGCTGGTACAGATTTTCCAGTCAGTGGGAATGATGATCGCAAATAAGATTGACAGAAGAAAATAGCTATAAGAAATCCATAATTAATGAAATATTTTCGAATGGATGAAAATAACATAAACCCAATCGTTTTAAGAAATTGTTGATTATAAAATGGTTATGAAAAAAGTTAAAATATAAAATTCAGGAGGACAATTATTATGAAAAAATTAGTGGCAGCAGTTTTAACAGGAGTACTGGTAGCAGGAACATTAAGCACAGGTGTTTATGCAAAGGATGATGACAAGACCATTACAGTTGCAGCATCTGCAACACCTCACGCAGAGATCCTTGAGGAGGCAAAACCGCTTCTTGAGAAAGAAGGATATGAACTTGAAGTTACTGTGTTTGATGACTATGTAAGACCAAACGAGGTAGTTGAGAGTGGAGAGTTTGATGCAAACTACTTCCAGCATATCCCATATCTGGATCAGTTTAATGAGGAGAAGGGCACACACCTTGTAAATGCAGGCGGTATTCACTATGAGCCATTCGGAATCTATCCCGGAACAAAAGACAGCCTGGATGATCTGGAAGATGGAGATTCCATTGCAGTACCAAATGATACCACAAACGAAGCAAGAGCACTTCTTCTTCTCCAGGATAACGGAATCATCACTCTAAAAGAAGGCGCAGGATTAAATGCAACTGTTAAGGATATTGCAGAGAATCCTCACAATGTAGAGATCGTAGAGCTGGAAGCAGCACAGGTAGCACGTGTTACAGGCGAGACAGCTTATGTGGTATTAAATGGAAACTATGCTCTGGAAGCAGGATTCTCAGTAGGGAAAGATGCACTTGCATATGAGAAATCTGATTCTGAAGCAGCGAAAACCTATGTAAACGTGATCGCAGTCAAAGAAGGCAACGAAAACAGCGATAAGATCAAAGCTCTGGTTGACGTACTGAAATCCGATGAGATCAAAGACTTCATCAACGAGAAATATGACGGTGCAGTAATTCCTTTCGATGACAGCGCAGACACTGAAGAAGCTGATGCAGAAGAAACAGACAGCAAGGACGAAGCAAAAGATGATGCTGCAGAAGAAAATGCAGAAACAACGGAAGTAGCAGAAGATGCTGAATAATAACAGATAATAATGACAGATAACAAGAGATTCCTTTTTCAGGTAAAACTGAAGAGGGAATCTTTTGTAGTTTTTTCCTGTAGTTTCTGTTACAATCTATAGTAACTCTACAAAATACTGCAGGCTATCTGGATCATTATGGAATTGATACAATGATAACAACTCCGGGAAAATTTTACCGGCCTATACTATAGCAATCCTCTAAAATAATGCATCTTAATCCAGCTCATCAGAGTGTGAAATCCTGCGTCAGATATCTTTGCCGTGCGTCAGCACGCCTGCAGATATCTTCCTTGTCTTTCGCACTCTGCTGAACTGTCTTAAATGCATTATTTACGAGGATTGCTATAAAGCGGGAGGAGCGTATGAAAGAAAAACAGATATGGAAGGATTATCTTCCGATAGAAATGAAAGAGCACTGGACAGTATATGAATGTCTGAAGGAAAATGAAGATTCCGCAACATTTTTGGTGAAAGAGACAGTTGCCGGGATCCTGTGTGTGCTGAAATGGGGACGGAATATGCAGGCAGAATTGCTACGCAATGAGATGGAAATTCTGGAAAAACTGGCAGACAGGAAGTTGTCCGGGATTCCAAAGGCGTACAGGATATTTGAAGAAAACAGAGAAGTATATCTGGTAAGAGAATATATAGAGGGAACACCTCTGGCTCAGATGGTTCTGCAGAAAGGCGAAATACCGGAAACGGAAATCTGCAGGATCAGCAGGAAGATATGCAGAACAGCAGAGCAGTTTCAGAATCCGGATAATCTCATGATACACCGTGATATCAAACCGGAGAATATTGTGATCACGCCCGGCGGTGAAGCAGTATTTATTGATTTCGGCACTATGCGCAGTTACAAAAAAGATGGATCCCGTGATACCTTTGTAGTGGGGACCAGAGGGACTGCAGCACCAGAACAGTATGGTTATACACAGACAGACCAGCGCACAGATGTGTATGCCATCGGACAGACAATGCTGTATATGGTTTCAGAGAGCTATGAAATGGATCAGCTTTCTGAATGTAACATCAGCAGGAAAATGAAGAAAGTAATAGAAAAAGCCTGTTCATTTGAGCCTGATAAAAGATATACAGATGCATCAGAACTGAGCAGGGCGATAGAAAAATGTCAGAAAAACAGCAGGAAAACCCTCTGGAAAAAAACTGGTGCAGCAGTGGGACTGATAGCAGCCGGCTATATACTGGCGGTTCTTTTTCCTGGTATGAAAATGACCCCAAATGAAAGAATAGCTGCAACAGATCAGAATACAGCAGAAGTATTGCAGACAGCAGCGGAAACTCAGGATGAAGAAACGGAACAGACTGCAGAAAAGACTCAGAATCCGGAACAGGTTCAGAATGTAGAACAATCTCAAAACAACCCGGTAGTATTTAAAGAAGCATTAATAGAAAAAGCAGTCCGCAAGGAGCTGAACCTTTCTGAGACAGATACCATAACTGCTTCCATGCTGGAGGATGTGAGGAAGCTGCGCATTGTAGGAAAGGAAATTCTTGAGGACGAAGATACTTTCTGGGGTGAAGGGCATCATGTGAATGGAAAGGACAGCAGCTTTGGTTCTGTGCGGGGAGATATTAAGAATCTTTCGGATCTGGCACAGATGACAAATCTGGAGGAGCTTGCGCTGTGCAATCAGGAGATTGAAGATATCTCCGGATTAAAAGATCTGCCTCTGAAAAAACTTTATCTCAGCAAAAATATGATCACAGATTTCTCTGTGCTTCCCAACTTGATAGATCTGGATATCCTCTGTATTATGGAGAATCCGGCAGAGAATCTGTCACCGGTTGGAGAATGCACTGGTATTTCACGGTTAAATATACAGGGGATGAATCTGGAAGATATAGATTTCCTGAAAAATCTGAAACTGGATTATCTGGATATGAGTAATGCAGAAGTAAAAAGCAATATATTCGAACCATTGGCAGAGATGGGAAAACTGGATACGCTGTGTATGTGTGATATCAATGAGTCGGCAGCAGAAACTCTTTCGCAGTTGAGTAACTTAAAGGCATTGTTTATGTGGGGAGACACTACTGAACTGGAGAATCTGAAGCCGTTGAAAGGAATGAAGGAACTGGAAAACCTTGCATTTACAACACAGATTTCTTCGCTGGAGGGAATTGAACAGTTTCCTTCCCTGAATTTCCTGTCAGTGAGTTTCAGTCTGGTGAAAGACCTGACTCCAATTACAGGAGCGAAGAGTTTGCAGGTGATAGATATTTCAAATGCATATATTGAGAATTTTGAAGCTCTGTTTGAACATACAGGACTGAAAGAGGTACGTTGTTCAGAAGAACAGAAGCAGGAAATTCTGAAACTGAATTCTTCTCCGGATTTTGAAATTTATACATAAAAAGGGACAAATTTGTCCCGACTTAAAATGGGCAGATATGGTACACTTACTAGTATCATATCTGCTTTTTAAATATTTTATCCGTTTGATGCGTTTGACATTCGCGGCAGTTATCGGACAGCAGACAGTGACAAAGAAATAAATGTCGCACCAGGTATGCTTTTGCAGGAAGGAGATATGAACAGGAAAGAGGTGTGAGAAGAAATGAAAGAAACAGATGAAATCATGGGGATGATAAAAGAGGAGGGTGCCGCATATTTTGCAAGAGAACGTGGAAACAAGGTAGAGGTGGGACTTTATCTTGAGCATCTGATCGAAGAGCGTGGAATGAAAAAGAAAGACATTGTGCGAAAACTGAATCTGGAAGAATCCTATGCACGAAAGCTGTTTGGCGGTCAGCGGATCCCTACAAGGAAAATACTGCTGCAGTGTGCGTTTCTCCTTTCTCTTAATCTGGCGGATACACAAAGGCTTCTGGATATCGGTCAGAAGCCCAGGCTTTATCCGCGTGTGCGCTATGACGCAGAGATTATTTACGGACTGGAAGAAAAAATGACGCTTGAACAGATGAATAGTTTTTTGGATGAAATTGAGGAAGAGGTTTTACTGTAAAATATAAGAAGAAAGATATCCCTGAAGGGATTCTGAACGCTGCTAAAAATGAAGCTGGCAGTGTATAAAAATTCTAATCCAGAAAAAGGAGGGTTTTACGTATGAAGAGAAAACAGATTGCGTTGCTGTTATCACTGGTACTTAGTGTATCACCAATGGCAGAAGGTGCGGTTGTCTGGGGAGCTGATTTTACAGATGGTACAGCGATTGAACAGACACAGCAGGAAGAAACAACGGAAGAGGTATCTGACTTTGATTCTGAGGAAACGGTATTTTCTGCAGGTGAAGAGCAGAATATGGAAGCGGCTGCATTTTCAGACGAGAATGTTGAGACAGGGGAATTAAAATATGAAGTCGGACTGAACTATAGTACCGGAGCTACAGATTTACTTCCGGGACATACGGTAACAATAGGTGTGGATTTGTACCAGATTCATACAGATGAAGATGGAAATGAAAGTCGTGATAACTATGAAGGCAGCTATCAGATAAAGCTGAAAGGTGATTCGGAAACGCTTTATGAAAATAGCTTTGTCTCAGCAAAGGTAAGCGAGGATGGCAGAAATCTGATTATAACTGCCAAAGGGAAAGAGGAATTAGATCCAGATAGGGATAATTTTGGAGATATTCCGATAAGTATTTTGGTTGGTGACAAAGAAGTTGCTGAAGAAGATGTATACATATCTGTCAGAGACAGTTATCATATCATAAAAATGAATGATGAACTGGAATCAGGAGGAGTCATAGTTGATCTGGGAGATGAACTGGATTTATCTTCGTATGGCATAAAAACTTCATATTATAATGCTGAAAATACAGAAGGAACAGAAGATACGGACGTATATTATGAAGTGGAATATGATGAAAATATATGGGAAGAAACAGAGATAAAAGATAATGGACTTCCTGTATTAAAAAGGAAAGAAAATGATTCTTCCGAGTTTAAGATTCGTGCATTGAAACAGAATAAGGAAACAGGCGAAGGGTATGAAGTTTCTGAAACACAATTCTGTATTTATGATATAGATTACCGATCAGATCTGAACTTCAGTTATGGAAGCAGAGAGAACGACGTTTTTCTCTATGGAGAAAATGTAAAGCCATTAACTCTCACCGTAGTCCCGGCAGAAGGATCTGGCAGTGATCTGAAAGGATTCACGGTAGACTGGAAAGTTGAACAGTATGTAGATAACAATGATGAAGAAAACATGATTCCGGCAGACTGTGTAGATTATTCAACCGATTCATCTGGAAATGGAATCATCAACGACACTATTACTTTAAGTGCAAAGAAGGGCTATGACTTTACAAACACAAATCTCCGTCTGAGCATTACTGCAACAGTAAGCAAGGAGGGAAAAGAAGTAACAAGAACCGGAACCGCACTTTGGGTAAATGAAGCAGTGGAAGATATTAATTTTCCGGGATCTGAGACTCTTCTTCCGGGATGGGGAATGAATATCAATCCTGTATACTATGGATGGCAACGTGATGAGAAGAATCCGTGGGGAACAGAGATCTATGCCCATGTTACAGATGTAAAGGCAGAGGGACCGGATGGTGTGCTGACTGTTTCTCCTGATGAGGATGGTTATCATCTGCAGGCTGCCCGAAATGGTAAGACAGGAGAATTTGAAGTCACATTATGTTATTACACAAGCAAAAGTGAAGAAGGCGAAGAAGGAAAAAAGGCTGATAAAACCTATACTTTCCACGTTTCTGTAAAGGATGAGAAATATTATTCTGAATATCATTACAGCAGTACAACAAGCGGAAGCTTTGGAATTATTCTGCCGAACACGGAAACTGTAGTGACAACATCTTTGTATAATCAGCAATATGATATTGAACAAGATGGTCAGAATCAGACAGAAATTAAAGATTATCAGCTTAAACTTGCAGAGAAAAAAGAGGGTACTCCGGCATGGGACACAAATCTGGTTTCAGTAACAGTCGATGGACATAAGCTTATGATAAAGGCAAATAATAAGACCGGAGATACAGAAATCCCGGTGGAATTTGTGGTCAATGGAGAGACTGTACTGACAGAGAACATCCATATAGGAGTAGAGGAGAATATCTGCTATATTTCTCCTGATGAACTTACTGACAAAGATGGAAACCGTTTAAATGTAAATGTTGGTGAAGGGTTAGACCTTGGTAATTGTGGAATCCAGACGCATCAGTTGACAGTAACAGACGGGGAAAATAAAGACGAAATTTTAGACACAACATTAGGAAAAGATGAATTTCGCTACAGGGTGGAATATAACCAGGACGCCTGGAAGTCTTCACTGCCAGAAGGTCAGAGCGGACTTCCGGTACTTACAAGAACTGCTTTCTACGAAACTTCTGTGAAGGTAATCGCTGAGAGAAAGTTGCAGAATGAAGAGGGAGAAAGTGACTGGGAAGAGGTAAATCAGGCATATTATTGGTTCGACGATGTACATTATGACATGGATTTTAAATATAGCTATGGTGATAGGAACAATGCCCGGATATATACAGATAAGGATCTGACTCTTACCCTTCAGACAGAACCGGAATTAGACCTTTCGAATAAAATATTTAATGTGGACTGGAATGTTTACAGAGATAATGAAGCAGGTGAGAGGGTTGATGCATCAGACCTTGTAACTATCATAAAATCAGGAACAAAAGCTGTACTGAAGGCAAATGCTGATCACAGTGCAGACTATTTCCAGGTTGAAGCTGTCGTGACAGTGGATGGAAAAATGATCGCACGGTGTGAAAATGAAATCAGGATACAGGATTCTGTTTACTCTCTGACTGGTAATCCGGAATATCGGAGAATGTTAAAAGGTGGATATTTAAGATATAACAAAGACGATTCCGGAAAAATCTGGATGGAACTTTATGAAGAAGATGGAAGCTGTCCGGAAGGAAAAACAACAGACGTACAGGTTACAGATATAAAATTATCAGAATCCGGTAGTTTTGAAAAGGTGGAGAAAGACGACAGAACTGAAATACATGCTGTAAGTCCGGGAATAGTTGAAGTGACATTTTCTCTTGAAGATAAAGACGGAAAAGATTTAAAGCCGGTTACAGTTACACTGGAAGCAGTAGATTCATTTACCTGGATGGAGAACAGTCTGACAGGAAATTCTGATACAGGGGAAATCCTGCCAGGTGAATCAACAAAAATTGAAACCAAGGTAGTGCGTTTAAGTACTGATAAAGATGGAAAGAGAGAGGAAACCACACTTACAGCAGGAAAAGATTATAAATTAGAGTATTATGGATATGATACCAATCTGATCAGTATTAAAGAAGATGGTACGATCACTGCAAATCCGGAAGAACGTGGTTCTACATGGATTGGAATCAGAGCCATATCTCCTGATGATCCTGAAAAGGTAATTACAGATAGTGGAATGGACATTTCTGTAACAGGTCGTTATTATGTGATCGAGCCGAAGAATCAGGAAGAACTTTATCTTCAGTCTGATGGAAAAGAAGAGAAAATCAATCTTCAGGCTATTGTTTATGGAATCAAAAATCCATCAGGAAAGCGGGATACAGAGGGAAAATTTGAAATCGATGAAGAAGATTTTAAAAATGGTGATTTAAATGTCGCTATAAAAAAAGATAATACTCTTGTGATAAGCGTCAGATCAGATGCATCTGTCCTGGAACCGGGCGCTGCATTCTGGTATGATATACCAGTAAGATATGTGAAAAACGGAGAGAGGGTTGCAACAAAAGTTTATACAGTTGTCCGTTGTAATCATATAGCCAAAGAAACCGGCAGAGTATGGCCGTCCTGCGGCAGCAGCGGATATGTAAATTACAGGTGTGAGACCTGCGGCTATACATGGCAGGAAACGCTTGGAGCTTACGGACACAGTTGGAACAGCGGAGTTGTCACAAAAGAACCGACCTGCGGTACTGATGGAATTAAAACATATACTTGTACAGACTGTGGAAGCACCTATACAGAAATAGTCAAAGCAGCCGGTGAGCATAAATGGGATGAAGGAGCTGTTACAAAGAAGGCCACCTGTACAGAAGATGGAGTTAAAACATGTACCTGTACAGTATGTAAAGAAACAAAGACAGAAATTATCCCTGCACTGAAACATAAATGGGGTGCGTGGAAAACCAAGAGTGCAGCTACTGTGTTCAAGGCAAAAGTTCAGGAACGCACATGCACTACATGTAAAAAGACACAGACCCGCACAAAAGGAGAGAAACTGACACCAAAGGCAACACAGAATGTCAAGTCTCTGAAATTGAAGAAAAAACAGAAAACAACAGCCTTTAAGATTACAGGAATGGCAAATGGTGATTATGTAAAATCCTGGAAGTCCAGTAATCCCAATATTGCAAAAGTATCTGGCAAAAAAGACGGAACCTGCACGATCACAGCACAGAAGCAGACTGGAACAGTAAGGATCACCATTACTTTTGCGAGTGGTATGGTAAAGACTCTCGAGGTTAAGGTACAGGCATCAACAGTAAAAACAACAGCAATCAATATAATTGCGAAAAAGGCAACTTTGAAAAAAGGAAAAACCTTAAAACTGAAACCAGTACTGAAACCGATTACCAGCGGAGAAAAGATTACTTATGAAAGCTCTGATCCTGAAATTGCGAAGGTAAGTAAAACAGGAGTGGTTACAGGATTAAAACCTGGAACTGTGACGATCACCATAAGATCAGGAAAACGAACCGTAACATGTAAAATTACAGTGAAAAAGTAAGTTCCCTGAAACAATAAAAGCAATACAGAAGAAGGGAGCAGAGAGTAGCTGCTCCTTTTTCTGTATCCTGAAAAAATGATAAAGAATAAACAGAAAATAATTGCGAAAAGTATATATTACATAGTATAATAGAAACATGTTTAAATCACGTCTAAAATAGTATCTCACTATCAATTTTATGTCTGAAAAAGGAGGAAGAGTATGAAGAAAAAACAAATCGCATTATTACTGGCAGCACTTATGTGCATAACACCTGTAGCAGAGAGCGTTGCTGTTATGGGAGCAGAATTCTCTGCAGGGGAAGAAGCAGTGGAAGCTAAGCAGGAACAGACGGAAACTGAAGATTCGTCAGCAGAAAACGTAGCAATTGAGACAGAAGAGGCTGAGAATGCAGGGATAACAGAAGATATCTGGACATCAGGGGAAGAAATTTCTGAGTTTGAGACTGGGGAAGAAGAACAGCAGGATATGTTTGTTGAGGAACCAGATGCACAGACAGAACCGGCAACAGCAGCACAGGGAACCGGAACTTATGAGGTGGCTTTTATTGATGAGGGACAGTTTAATACCTGTCTGCGCACAGATGACGACAGACCGAATGTTGAAATGCAGACAATAGAGAAAACAACTCTCACAGAGGCATTAAAGAGTATGAAAGGAGACAGTACTGGATACTGTCTGGTTGTACCACATGATCTGGAAGGTGAAGAGGATATTGTTGTTCCTGAGGGAATGAATGTATTTGTAGGCTATGGTGACGGAGATGTAAAGATCAGAAGCATTACTCCAAATGGAAATATTACATTCTGGGGTGTCGGAAATGACAAAGAGTCCATAGAAATCAAAGAAGGAAAAGGAACAGTTGCATTCAAACAGCTTTATATGAACGGAGAAATCAGGGGAACCGGATCTGATGATACAGTAATCTTTCATGAAGATGCAACAATCGGCGGTATTTCCGGAATAGAGAATGTACACTTTGACTGCTGGAATCTGAACATTAAAGGAAAATCAGAGTTCTATAATCTTTACAATGATACCGGACATGATGAAGAAAATGTTCCGGCATGGATTCAGATTGAAGGATACAGCAAGGAAAAAGTGCCGGTATTTCATAAAGGATTCGACTGGGGAACAGGAACATTTAAAAATGAAGAAGGTGATTCCTGGAGTGACAATTATATGCTGGGAATTGGTTATGTTAAGTCCTTTGAGGGAGGGGAATGGGAAGAAATGAAACTTTCTTCCGGAAGTCAGGCAGTGACATTTGATATGCCTCTGGAAGATATTGTTAAGCTGAGTGACCGGCTTTATATTTCACAGGAAAGCTATGATCCTGAGTTAAGCCTGGATGGAAAAATATGGAATCGTAATGAGAATAAGCTGTACAGAATTTACAGATATCAGGATGCCGGTGGTTTTACTGCACAGGAGATCTTTGAAAATCATGGAATATGGGATTTTGAGTATCCGGATAATGCAGATTATTTCCTTGGAAGTACTTCAGATGTAAACCAGATGATGCAGGTAATAGAATCTGACCAGAAAAATCAGAGCGTAGGTTACTATACCATTGATCTGCCTAAAGATGCATCTGTAGATACGATTGATATTCCATCTGGTGTTAAAGGCGTATCTTTCTGGGGACCAAGCGATTATGATGAAAAGACAGATACTCATACACAGTATCCGATAAAAAAGATTGGTTCTGTTAAAACAAAAGAAGGACAGACAGTGAAACTGGCTCATGCAATTGTAGACAGTGGATTATCTGTCAGTGGCGACGGAATTGTACAGATTCAGGATTCTGTTATCCAGGGAACTTTAAAAGGTACCGGAGCAAATGATACAGTGACATTTATTCAGGATTCACAGTTGGGCGGACTTTCCGGTGTGGAGAATGTACATTTCGGAAAACAGTGCGGAAGTCTGAATCTTAGAGGAACAGCCGAATTCTATAATATTTATAATGATACCGGCAGTGATGCAAATGAGCAGTTCCCGGTAGGACTGCAGATTGAGGGAGCAGATGCTTCCAAAACAGTAACTTTCCATAAAACATTTGACTGGGGAATAGGAAATTTCAGTGACGAAAATGGTAATCACTGGACAGAACCATATACTTTGGCAATCAGATATTTCAAGACATTTGATACTAATGGGGAAGACTGGGAAATGATTAATCCGGGAGTCGGCTTCCAGAGTGTGAGATTTGATATGCCAGATACAGACATTATTGATATGTTGAGCAGAGTACAGGTTCATGTGCCTGACTATGGCTATGTATTGGATATGGATGGAAAAACCTGCAGTCAGGAACAGGATGAGTCTGTCGGTATTGAGGAATGTCACAGTACAGAAAAATTGTCTGCACAGGAACTCTTTGATGCATATGGAAAACGTGAAGTTTCTGAAGAAGATTTTTCAAGTATTTCATGGCTGGGTGCATTGCCAAGTACCGGACAGGCTTCCAGATATCTGGCTGCATATCAGAAAAAGAACAACGCAGAAGGTTACTATATCGTACATATTGGTCAGAAAGCAGAGATTACCGGCACACTTACCGTACCGGATGGCGTAAATGCAGTGAAGTATGCAGGATCTGTACAGCATGATGAAAAAACAGATACAAACAGATGGGTTCCGATTAAACTTTCTTCTGTCAATGTTCCGGCAGGAAAGAAAGTTGTCCTGATGAATATGCTTGTAAAATCTGACAATCTTGCAATCACAGGTGAAGGAACCACAGAACTTCTGGATACAAGACTGAACACAAATGTAACTGCAAATACACTGGAAATCACAAAAGCAGCGGTTAAAAACTTAAACTGCAAAAAACTGCTGATGGAAAGTGAAGAGGAAGGTGGCAACAAACTGGTAGTTGCCGGTTACCTGAGCTTTGAGAAAGCATCTCTGAATCCAAATTGCGAACTTTATGCAGAACCTGGATCTTATCTGAAACTGGGAGAGATTGATTGTACAAAATTTGATGCAAGGGATAATTTGCACATATTTACAGGAAAAAATGGCTCTTTATCAGCAGAAGTTTACTTTGCAGGTGAACTGAACCTGGGTACTTATATGCACACACTTGGAGATGGAAGCGAGAGAGATCTGGAAAGGGGAATGAATCTGATCACCTGTGATGAACAGAGAGCCGGAAAAGCCAATGCCTGCTTTATAGAAGATTGTTTCTCTGAGACATATCACTATAATGAAGATGGAAAGAGCTGGTGGGGAGATTATCCTGTAGTTTATAAAAATGAGAAAATCTGTCTGGCAACGGTAGATAAGAAACTGGATGAGAAGAACATATTGGAGTTCATGTCTGTTGAATTTGCATTACCAGATAAAGAAGAATCAAGTATTATCTTATCTGTGCCTGAAAAAGAGAATGGCGAGTGGGAAGATTATGCAATTGACGGAGATAAACGTCTGGTAAGTTATTGGCATAATGAAAATGACGAGTGGAAACAGATAAAGACAAAAGCATACTTCAGAACAGCGGAGACTTCTGCGAGCAGTATTGCATCTGCACAGATTTCTGATATTAAAACCCAGATCTACGCAGGTAAGGCAGTCACACCGTCTGTAACAGTAACCTTAAACGGAAAGAAGCTGAAAAAAGGAACAGACTACACAGTTTCCTATGCAAACAATACTAAAGCCGGCTCTGAAGCATCTGTGATCATTAAAGGTAAGGGTAAATATGTTGGTACAACAACAAAAGATTTCGAAATTGCAGCAATTCCGGCAAAGGGTAAAGTCTATACAGC
>OCAT01001825.1_pt1 | contig 12582 bp, 10 predicted proteins | sample 1538311 | NCBI WGS metagenome assembly OCAT01 (sample SAMEA2580287, study PRJEB22360) | human gut metagenome | biome: human gut; feature: human-associated habitat; material: faeces | place: Denmark | collected 2008/2010
ATTTTTTGGATTAAAGATTGCTTATATCACTTTATTTGTTGTAGTTAGTGTTATTTATATAGTTTATCAATATGTTATTCGAAAGCAATATGAAAAAATTTCCTAAAGAAAATATTCTGGGAGATGAAAAATATTTTAGAGTTTAGATATTTGAGTTTTCATTTAAAATTCTTGTAAAATAAGAGTATGCAACTGTTAGGTGCGAAACTGACAAGTGAGCTATGTCGTATGCAACAACTCAATTTGATAAAATAAAGGAGTCAGGAGGATTAGAAAATGAAACTGAATGAGAAATTATTGCAATTAAGAAAAGAAAGAGGTCTATCTCAACAACAGCTAGCAGAACAATTAGATGTATCAAGACAATCTGTATCCAAATGGGAATTAAACGAAAGTATACCAGATATACAAAATATAGTGGCTATGAGTGAATTGTTTCATGTAAGTACTGATTATCTGTTAAAAGATGAAATGGAGAAGAATCAGGCTGATGATAATCGTATTGATATTATCCTCGTTGTTTCTACACTCATTATTTTTTTAGGACTTGTTTTAGCTTATACGTTATGGAATTATTATCAAAATTCAATATGTTTATACAGGTATTAGGTATTATACTCTTTGAGGTCTTTGCAATACCATTGCATAAACAATCATATCAGAAAACATTTTTTAGTATCAATATTTGGTTGTTAACACTTATACCTATTCGCTATTTTATTGAATATACAGTGACATTTCAGCATCTTTATAACATATTATATCAACTGATTGATAATAGAATAGGAACTATTCTAATCTTTTATCTACCAATAATTATTTCTCTAGTTATAAGTACACTCATCTTTTACTTTATAAGAACTTCATTTTTTGAAAATGATAAATAAAATCAATATCCTTCAAAGAAAAAAGGACAATAATTGTCCTCTAATCAAAAGTTACATATTCATTATCTAATGGTGGTACGACTTTTAAGTCGTCCACTTTTAATATACAAACTTCTCCACCAATATCCAAATCAAATTCTAGAACAATCTTTCCAGTGACTTGAATCCATTCATCAGGAATAAGTTGTTTTGCTGCTGGGTGTTCACAAACCATTCCAATAAGCGAAGTATCTTCTTCACAACAAACCATTGCCAATCGCCCAATAACGAAACCATCTTCAAGTTGTTTATCACGTCCAATAAATTTGCCTTTTAGCGTAACTGTTTTACCAGCATATTTATCAGGATGATCTAAAGCATCCATACAAAAGATACCAAAATCATGATCCAGGACAATAAGTTCATCACCAGAGATATCAAATGGCAATTCATCATCATCTAAAGTGTTCACTGTTCCGTCATCTTTCTCATAAATAATCTGACAAGTTGAGTTTATTGCCTTAATGTTGTTTCTCAAGAAAGATTTTTTAATAGAATTATCAATTCTATTAAATATTAATAAATCAGTATGTACAACATGTTGAAATAATAAAGAACGCATGTTTTGAATATATAAGCTAAATGTTTGTGCATTAATAGTTGTTAAAACTTGAACAACTTCCCACCCATCAGGAAGACTACAAGCCAATAAGCGATTCACATTAAACATTCCATTGAGTTCAATAAGAACTTGAGTTGGATTGTATTTGTTTCTTAAGTCTTCAAAATATTCATATGTCCATTGATCTTCATTCGTAACATAAACAATATCACAATTTAAAGTTTCAATTTCTTCTTGATTATATCCAACTTCACCTTGTTCACTTACAATTAATAATGATTTTTCACCCTCACAAAAATCAGTTGAAGTTATTGTATCATTGATAAAAGTTGTTTTTCCACTATCTAAAAATCCAGTAAATAAATATATACGTGTCTTCATTATTCAACTCCAAACAATTCACTAATTTTATCTTCCAATAAATCCTTACCAATGACACAAATACGTCCAGTGTAATCAGCAGGACCAACGCGAACTTCATATTCACCAGGCACTAAGTCAAAATGTAACCATGTTTTTTCAGGAGTTTGTAAAATTCCTTTTGCACGAAGAATACTTCCAAATTGAGATGAAGATGACAAAGTTTTCAAAATGGTTTCTAATTGATCTTGTGTGTATGTATGAATGGTTTCTCTACCCATGCTTGTAAAGACTTCATCAGCATGATGATGTCCATGTTCATGGTGGTGTCCACATTCACATTCATGACTATGTTCATGATGGTGGTCTTCATGACAGCATTCATGTTCATGATGGTGCTCTTCATCATGGTGATGTCCACATACTGGGCATATTTCTACTTCTTTGAGGAGAACTTGTTGTAAAGAATCTTTGTTTTCTAAGGCATTCATAATTGTATCTCCAGTTAAATCATCCCAAGGTGTTGTAATGATATTGGCTTTTGTGTTGAATGTCTTAATGATTTGAATATCTTCTTCTAGCTTATGCTGATCAACATCTTGAGTACGACTCAATATAATTGTTGAAGCATATTCAATTTGATTATTAAAGAATTCACCAAAGTTTAATGAATAGGTCTTGCATTTTTTCGCATCAATTACAGCAATAAAGCTGTTTAATTGCAGTTTATCATCATGGACATTGATAACTGCTTGAATAACATCAGATAATTTGCCAACACCAGATGGTTCAATAATAATGCGATCTGGATGATAATCTTTCACAACTTTTTCTAACGCTTCACTGAAATCTCCAACCAGAGAACAACAAATACATCCAGAGTTCATTTCAGTAATTTCAATACCAGCCTCTTTAAGAAAAGAGCCATCAATACCAATTTCACCAAACTCATTTTCAATTAACACAACTTTTTCATGGCTTAAGTTTTCTTTGATTAACTTTTTAATTAATGTTGTTTTTCCTGCACCAAGAAAACCAGATATAATATCAACTTTACTCATAATATGACCTTCTTTCTCTTCGTATTATAACACTCATATTTTTGACAAGCAAATAAAACGTATACAAGATAAATGTATGACATATCTTGACAATAGGTTCATATAGTATTATAGTTAGTATGCTAATTATTAGCATACTAACAAAAGAGGTGAATTTATGCAGATACCACTCTATATTTTATTATTTAAAACATTTCATGCTCAAAGAAAGAAAAATCGTGCTCAAATGTATGAAATGAATTTAGCACCTGGACAGCCAAAAGTCTTACGCTATATTTCTACAAATGATGATTGTAAATTAAAAGATATTGCTGAAGCTTGTGATGTAGAACCAGCTACAGTGAGTAAGATTTTAAATGGTCTAGAAGAAAAAAATATGTTAACACGTCAGATTAATCCACACAATAAACGTGCTTATCAATTAAGAATTACACCACTTGGACAAGAGGCTTTAAAAAAATGGGATATTCATTGTAGGGAAGTAGAGGCTATTTCTCTGCAAGGTTTTAGTGCTCAAGAAAAAGAACAATTTAAAGACTATTTGTCAAGAATGTATATGAATTTAGCAGGAAAAGAATTAGAATAGGGGGAATTTTTATGCTAAAACGTTTGTTTCCTTATGCACAAAAACATCGTAAATACTTGATGCTAGCATGTGCATGTGTCATTTTGGAGACAGTTTTTGAGTTGGTTATTCCAACATTAATGGCAGATATTATAGATATTGGTGTTGCAAATAGTGACAAAGGATATATTTTATGGAAAGGTGCCCAAATGATTATCTGTGCTTTATTAGCACTGATTTTAGGAATAATGTATGCTCGTTTTGCTGCAACAGCTGGACAAGGATTTGGAGCAGAACTTAGAAAAGATGAATTTGAAAGAGTTCAGAATTTCTCATTTGCAAATACTGATCATTTTTCAACGTCATCTTTAATTACTCGTTTAACAAGTGATGTGACAATTCTACAGACAGCAATTAGTAATGGAATTCGACCACTTGTACGTGCTCCAGTTATGTTATTAATGGCATTGTTTTTTACTTTTACAATTAATCCAGAATTGACTATGGTGTTTGTTGTAGTGACACCAATATTGGCTTGCGGACTTTTTGTGATTGTTAGGAAAGTAGGACCGTTATATCGATTAATGCAAGCAAGCATTGATCAAATCAATACAGTTGTGCAAGAAAATTTAAATGCTATAAGAGTCGTTAAATCTTATGTAAGAGAAGGGTATGAGGAAGAAAAATTTAAAAAAATGAATATTGCATTAAGAGATAACAGTGAACATGCATTTAGAACATCAGTTTGGAATATGCCACTATTTCAATATGTAATGTATACAACAATTATCTGCATTCTTTTCTTTGGAGGACAGATGATTTTTGAAGGAGTCATGAAAGTTGGAGAGTTAACAGGTTTTTTAAGTTATGTCATGCAAATTTTAAACTCTTTGATGATGATTTCAGCAGTTTTTTTAATGTTAACACGTTCTATTGCCAGTTGTGAACGTATTATAGAAGTATTGGATGAAGTTCCTGATATTCATGATCCGCAAAATAAAGATTTGATTGTTAATAGTGGTGATATTACATTTCACCATGTTTATTTTAAATATAAGACAACAGCTAAAGAATATGTTTTAAGTAATATTGATATGCATATTCCAGCAGGTTCAACAATTGGTATTTTAGGTGGAACTGGTTCAGCCAAAACGAGTCTTGTTCAACTTATTCCTAGACTATATGATGTTAGTGAAGGAGAAGTTCTCATAGATGGTCATAATGTAAAAGAGTATTCTATAGAACATTTAAGAGATAGTGTAGGAATGGTTTTACAAAAAAATGTTCTATTTAGTGGCACAATTAGAGAAAATCTTTTATGGGGTAATGAACATGCTACAGACGAAGATATTGATTGGGCTTGTCATGTCGCTAGTGTAGATGAATTTATTCATCAATTTCCAAAAGGGTATGAAACTGATTTAGGACAAGGAGGAGTCAATGTTTCAGGAGGACAAAAACAACGTTTATGTATTGCAAGAGCGTTATTAAAGCATCCAAAGGTTTTAATTTTAGATGATTCAACAAGTGCTGTAGATACAGCGACTGAAGCAAATATTCGTGAAGGTCTTGCAACTCTTAAAGAAACAACAAAGTTGATTATTGCCCAACGAGTATCCTCAATTCAACATGCTGATCAAATCATTATCCTTGATGATGGACATATCAATGCGATTGGAACACATGATGAACTTTTAAAGAATAATAGTATCTATCAAGATATTTACTATTCTCAAATGGAAGGAGCTGGTTTATAATGGCAAGACAAATAACGAACGCTAAGCCTAGAGATATGATGAAAACACTCAGTTCTTTTAAAAAATATATGGGGAATCACAAATATGCATTATTAAGTGTTTCATTATTAGTTATCATGAGTACTGGAGTTAATTTATGGGGAACCTTTCAAATTCGTACAATAGTTAATCATTATATTCTTCCTAGAGACTTTCAGGGGTTAATATCATTTCTTATTTTCATGGCTTGTATTTATGCAATAGGGGCAACTTCTACGGCAATATATAAACAACTCATGGTTCATACCTCTCAAAAAATAGTTGAAGAAATGAGACAGGATTTATTTTGTAAAATGCAAAAGTTACCATTACGATACTTTGATAGCAATGCACACGGGAACATTATGAGTCATTTTACAAATGACTTAGATACTGTTCAGGATGCTTTAAATAATTGTTTTGATAATTTGATTCAAAGTTTTATTATGATTGTTGGAACACTAATATTAATTTTTATTTTAAATTGGCAACTCTCATTAATTGTATTAGGTTGCATGATTGTTATGTATTTTATTATTCAATATTTAAGTCATCGTAGTAAGTATTATTTTACTCATCAACAGGCAGCTATGGGTCAACTTAATGGATTTATTGAAGAAATGGTTGATGGTGTTAAAGTGGTTAAAGTCTTTAATCATGAACAAAAAAATATAGATGAATTTAATAAGCGAAATCAAGCGTTGCAATATGCTTCAACAGAAGCATTAACTTACTCAGGAAGAACAATACCAACAGTTGTCAGTATTTCTTATTTTAACTATGCAGTTGTTGCTTGTGTGGGAGGTTTCTTTACTATAGCTGGTATGATGGACTTGGGAAGTTTATCATCATATTTGATTTTTGTAAGGCAGACTGCACAACCAGTTAATCAATTTACACAGCAGTTAAACTTTGTGTTAGCTGCTATGGCAGGTGCAGAGAGAATATTCGAAATGATGAATGAAATAGAAGAAGTTGATGAAGGACAAGTGACTTTAACACGTGTTAGAGAACGTAATGATGTTTTATATGAATGTCAGGAACATACTGGATTATGGGCATGGCGTCATCCTCGACCAGATGGTAGTGTAGAACTTGTTCCATTAAAAGGGGACGTCCGTTTTCATGATGTTGTGTTTGGCTATGATTCTGAGGTCACAATCTTAAAAGATATCAATCTTTTTGCGAAGCCCGGACAAAAGATTGCTTTTGTTGGAAGTACTGGAGCAGGAAAAACAACAATTACAAACCTAATTAATCGCTTTTATGATATTCATAGTGGGAGTATTACTTATGATGGAATTGACATTAAACTTATCAAGAAGAACGATTTAAGGAAATCTATTTCTATAGTGTTACAAGATACGCATTTATTTACAGGGACAATAGCTGATAATATTCGTTATGGAAAACTTGATGCAACTATGGATGAAGTTATAGAGGCAGCAAAGTTGGCGAATGCTCATAGTTTTATCAAACGTTTACCAAATGGCTATGAGACTATGTTAACAGGTGATGGAGCAAACTTATCACAAGGTCAACGTCAGTTATTAGCCATTGCACGTGCAGCTATTGCTAATCCACCAGTTCTCATCTTAGATGAAGCGACAAGTTCAATAGATACAAGAACTGAAAAGCTTATTGAAAAAGGTATGGACAGACTCATGGAAAACCGTACTGTTTTTGTAATTGCTCATCGATTATCAACAGTCAGAAACTCTAATGCTATTATGGTATTGGATCATGGTCAAATTATTGAACGTGGCAGTCATGATGAACTGATTGAACAAAGAGGAAGATATTATCAATTGTATACCGGTCAGTTTGAATTAGATTAAAAAGAACTGTAACGAAATAACTAGTAGTTATTTTGTTCAGTTTCTTTTTGTTTTGTAACTCTATAGACGAAAAAACTATATATATTGGATGGATCATGGTCAGGATACTTTAGTATGCTGAAATATAATGCAGAGCAGTATGGCAAGAAGTTTGCAAGAATAAAGCAGTATGAATCAACATCACAAAAGTGCCATAAATGTGGATATATGAATAAGAGGATAAAAGAATTAAGCAATAGGGAGTGGGGGTGTATGCAATGTCAGATAAGAGAGATGTTAATTCAATACTTTCATGTTCCTTGCTAACTTTTGTTTATTATTCATCACAAATTTGAATCTCTTAAAATTTCTTTAATTCAAGTATATAGATTTTTGAAAAGAAGTTAAGAGTAAAAAATGATTCATTTAAATCAAACAATGCTTCCTGATGATTTGACAAGTCATTTCCTTTTATTTTATATTATTCTTATTTATCAACAGAAAATGATACAACCTATTAGTATACGTCACCAATATACCGGTTGTAAATGAGTATTGGAAAAATTATAATAAAATTGAATTTATAAAATGTTATGAAAGTGACTGAAGTATAATGGATAAACAAAAAATATTAATTGTAGATGATTCAGAAATGAATAGAGATCTACTCGTTGAAATTCTTAAAAATCAGTATGATATTGTAGAAGCAAATAATGGTGCTGAAGCAATTACAATTCTTTCACAGCAAAGAAAAGACTTTTCACTATTACTGTTAGATATTTTTATGCCTGAAATGGATGGATTTGAAGTTTTAACTTATATAAACAAATATCATTGGGATGATAACCTCGCTGTTATTATGATTTCTGCTGATAATTCTCCTTCTAATATTAAGCGTGCTTATGATTTGGGGGCATTTGACTATATCAGTCGACCCTTTGATTCAACAATTGTCCATCGTCGTATTTCAAATACAATGCTTCTATATGCGAGACAGCATTATCTTGAAAAGATTATAACACAACAGTTTCATGAACAGGAAAAAAATAACAAACTGATGATTTCAATTTTATCTCATATTGTTGAATTCCGTAATGGTGAAAGCGGTCTACACATATTACGTGTTAATGCCATTACTAATCTTTTATTAAAAAAGCTGATACAACAAACTGATCAATATGTTTTATCTGAGACAGATATTGCTTTAATTAGTACAGCATCATCTCTCCACGATATTGGAAAGATATCAATATCAAGTTCTATTTTGAATAAACCTGCTCGTTTGACTAATCAAGAGTTTGAAGTTATTAAAACCCATCCTATAATTGGAGCAAAAATGTTGCAGGACTTACCTGCTGAACAACAAGAATCTCCCCTTGTTAGTGTTGCCTATGAAATATGTCGATGGCATCATGAGAGATATGATGGTAGTGGATATCCTGATGGATTAAAAGGAGATGAAATTCCAATAGCGGCACAAGTCGTTGCTTTAGCAGATGTTTATGATGCATTAACAACAGAAAGATGTTATAAAGAAGCTTATTCACATAATCAAGCACTAAAAATGATCTTAAGAGGTGAATGTGGGGCTTTTAATCCTATTCTTTTACAATGTTTGATAAATATTTCAGATATGCTTGAAACTGAATTGAAAAATGTAGCAAAGATTCAGCCAACACCTCAAAATATTAGAAATATGATTGAAAAGAAAAATATTAATGGAATCCTTGATAGAAATAAAGATCCCTTATCATACGAAAAAACATTGCATTTGTTATACACTGATCCTCTAACTGGAGTATACAATCGTCGATATTATGATGAACATTTTGTCAATCAACAAGATATTGAAAATATGGTTGTCATCGATATTGATAATTTCAAATCTATAAATGATTCTTATGGCCATTATGTTGGAGATTGTGTTATACAAAAAATAGCAAAAACAATAGTATCATGTGTCCGAAAGATAGATACTGTCATTCGCTATGGTGGAGATGAATTCATTATTATATTCTGTTGTATTCCATCTGATTTATTTAAGAAACGATTAAAGATTATACGTACTTCAGTAAATATGCTAGAATTTGATGAATGTCCAAACATTTGTGTATCAATAAGTATGGGTGGGATTTATAAAACGGATAATCCAATAAAACTATTTAAAATTGCTGATGATTTTATGTATAGCAAAAAATAAAAAAAATAAAGGAATCGTGGCTATTTATGATGACAAAAAAATTATGAGAGAAAGTGAGGAAATATAATATGAACCTAAGAGAATGTTATATGAAGCTTGATGGAAATTATGATGAGGTCGTTCAGAGATTACAAAATGAGTATATAGTGGAGAAATTTATGTTTAAGTTTTTAAAAGATAAAAGTTTTAATTTCTTAAAAATTTCTATCCAGAATGAAAACTATGAAGATGCACATCGCTATGTTCACACTATCAAAGGAATTTGTCAAAATCTTTCATTTTCTAAGTTATATGAAAGCAGTCATCAAATGACAAATGAATTCAAAAATAATAATTATAAAAAAGCCCTTGATTTAATGCCCCAATTATCAAAAGACTATTATCAAATAATTGATGCTATTAATGAATATCAAATGTTTAAGGAGAAGTAACAAGAATGGGTAGCATTAAAACAAATAATCATATAACTCGCTTTCTTACTCGTAGTTTTATTTTGCTTATTCTGTTTAGCACAATTATATTTTTCTTGTTAGGGGTATTCATGAACCAAAAAAGTAATGAAAGTATATATAAAATAGGCGAAATTTATATGTCTAGCATGAATAAAGAAATCTCTAAAAACTTTGAAAACGTTATTAAATTACGTTTTGAGCAAGTGGCAGGTATTGTTTCTACGGTTTCAAAAGAAAACAATGATTTACAAGAAATCTATGAAGAATTGGCTTATAGGTCAGAAATCAGAGGATTTGAACATTTATCAATATGTGCTAGTGATGGTACTTTTGAAACAATTTATGGAAAAGCAATATCTCCTAATAATCCATTGCCTTTCGTAGATGCCTTAAAAAATGGTCAGCAACGAGTTGCTGTTGGTACTGATGCTAATGGGAATGAACTTGTTTTGTTTGGGATTAATGCTGATTATCCTATGCAAAACAATAAAAAATGTACTGGTTTAGTGGCAGCTATTTCTTTGAAGTATATCACAGAATTTCTTTCTTTGGATAATGAAGGGGATGAGACATATTATCATATTATTAGATCCGATGGTAGTTTTGTTATTCGTAACTCTAACACTGACTTATGGGAGTCATTTGATGTAATCCAAAAGCAACACAATTTTGAAAAAGTTGATTCATCAAAAAAAACTCTTCTTGAAGGACTTGATAAAGCACTTCAAAATAATAAAGATTATACAAAAATGATTAAAATTAATGGTCAATATCATCAAGTTTATGTCACATCTTTACCTTATTCTGAATGGCATTTAGTCGCAGTTATGCCGTTTGAAATGTTAGGATTTATCATAGATGATCTAGGTATCCAACGTGTTGGCACGACAGTACTTGCTTGTGCTGCTATATTGATTCTTTTTATACTCATTTTCCAACGCTTTTTCGTTATGACAAAATTACAATTGCAAGAATTGGAGAAAGCACGTGAAACCGCTATAGAAGCGAATAAGGCCAAAAGTGAATTTTTAGCAAATATGAGTCATGATATCCGCACACCTATGAATGCTATTGTAGGAATGACAGCAATAGCAACAGCACATATAGATAATCAAGAACAAGTTAAAAACTGTTTGAAAAAAATCACACTATCAAGTAAGCATTTATTAGGACTCATAAATGATGTTTTAGACATGTCTAAAATTGAAAGTGGTAAGTTATCTTTAACTATGGAAGCAATTTCATTGAAAGAGGTTGTTGAAGGTATTATCATTATTATGCAACCGCAGGTAAAAGCAAAAAAACAGAAATTCGGTATACATATTGAGGATATTTCAACAGAAAATGTATGGTGTGATGGTGTCCGTTTAAATCAAGTCTTATTAAATCTTTTATCTAATGCAACTAAGTTTACACCAGATGGTGGTTCTATAGATTTCTCTCTTTTAGAAGAAGAATCTCCAAAAGGTGAGAACTATGCTCGTATTCATATCATTGTTAAGGATGACGGAATAGGTATGACTCCAGCATTTTTAGAAAAAATATATGAATCTTATAGTCGGGCAGATGGAAGGAGAATACATAAAACTGAAGGGGCCGGTTTAGGTATGGCAATCACAAAATATATTGTCGATGCAATGGAAGGAACTATTGATGTACAGAGTGAACTCGGAAAAGGAACGGAGTTTCATATCGTTTTAGATTTTGAAAAAGTATTGACGATGGAAATGGATATGGTTTTACCGCCTTGGAATATGTTGATTGTTGATGATGATAAATTATTCTGCGAGAGTGCTATAAAAACATTAGATTCTATTGGTATTAAAGCTGAATGGACATTAAGTGGAGAAGACGCTATAGATCTAGTTATTCAACATCATAAAAAAAGAAATGATTATCAAATTATCTTATTGGATTGGAAACTACCAGATATGGATGGTATTCAAATTGCTAGAGAAATTCGACATAATTTGGGAGGGGACATCCCTATTTTACTCATTTCTGCATATGATTGGAGCGAATTTGAGATAGAAGCTCGTGAAGCCGGTATTAATGGATTTATTTCAAAACCTCTATTTAAATCAACTTTATTTTATGGTTTACGCCAATATATGGGTATTGATTCAATGCAAGAGCAAGTATTGAATCAAAATATTGACATATCTGGACATCGTATCTTACTTGCCGAAGATAATGAACTTAACTGGGAAATTGCAAGAGAAATATTATCTGATATGGGTATGGAATTGGAATGGGCTGAAGATGGTGAAATATGTCTTCAGAAGTTCCAAGAATCACCAGAAGGATATTATGATGCTATTCTTATGGATATTCGTATGCCTCGTATGACAGGTTATGATGCGACTAAAGCAATTCGATCATTAGAGCGTTCAGATGCATCAGTTATTCCAATTATTGCAATGACAGCAGATGCTTTCTCTGAAGATATTGAAAAATGTTTAGAGTGCCAAATGAATGCTCATATAGCAAAACCTATTGATATTAAAGAACTCACTCGATTATTGAAGAAATATTTAATATGATGTCTGAGAAGGGATTTTATGGATTTAAACGATTAAGCTTATATATGTAATACTTACCCACTAGACAACATAAATGGAGATTTTAGATAAGTATAAAAGTTTATCATTAAAATTTAAATCTTTAACGGGGTAGTCATACCCCGTTTTATATTCATTAATAATTACAAATACATATTTTTGCAGTGAATGTCTATTATGCCAATATAATAAAGTATAATTTGCTTTTCATCAGCAATTCTATCCTGAGCTATATTCATCATATCAGCAACACTCATTTCATCATATAAGGCAAGAATTGATTGTGATTGCTAAATAATGTTT
>OCAT01001833.1_pt1 | contig 12532 bp, 9 predicted proteins | sample 1538311 | NCBI WGS metagenome assembly OCAT01 (sample SAMEA2580287, study PRJEB22360) | human gut metagenome | biome: human gut; feature: human-associated habitat; material: faeces | place: Denmark | collected 2008/2010
CCGGGATAAAACTCTCTTCCGCTGTGTCCCCCTCCTGGATAAAACCATTTTCTATTCCGATATCGATCGCATAATCCACCAGTGTCTCATATTCCTCATCGGTAATCCTGCGATTTAATTCCGGATACTTTTCCAGATTGGAAAGTGGGGTGAACTGGTTCATGATACTGATATAAATCTTATCTCCGTATGTATCATGCAGATATTTTACAATCTGCATGGAATCCGCCATACAACCGGGCAGTGTCAGATGTCTTACGATCGTTCCACTTAAAATAAGGTTATCTTCCTCTCCATTTACAAACACAGCCTTTCCTGTCTGCCGCACCATCTCTGCGATCGCTGCCTTTGCAACCTCTGCATAATCCGGAGCATGGGAATACTTTTTACTCAAAACCGGGCTCATATATTTAAAATCCGGCAGATAAATATCGACGTAACCCTCTAACATTTTGATCGTGTCAACCGTCTCATAACTGCTTGTATTGTATACAACCGGAAGCGTAAGCCCTTCCTTTCGTGCCTGATCCAGAGCCTTCACGATCTGCGGCACAAAATGTCCCGGTGTTACAAGATTGATATTATTGGCTCTTTTTTCCTGCAATTCAAGAAAAATATCCACGAGCCGCTCCAGAGAGATTTCTTTTCCAACCGTTCCGTTTGCGATATTCTCATTCTGACAGAATACACAATGCAGCGAACACCCCGAAAAAAATACAGCTCCCGATCCCGCATCTCCCGAAATGCACGGTTCCTCCCAGAAATGAAGTGCTGCCCTCGCAACTTTTAAATTTTCTGTCTGCCCACAGATTCCTTTTTCACCCTTTTTCCGGTCTACAAGGCATTTTCTTGGACATAAATCACATTTCACACCTGCTACCTCTTGCTAAACACGTTATTTTCCGCTATTATATAGCAGTCAAAAAGATTTTCACAAAAAAATCTATCTTTTTCATTATAACAAAAGAAAAAGAAATGGATACTATTTTTAACAAAAGTTAATGAATTATTAAGGAGTAAACTATGAGTTTAAAAAATGTAATGGTCGCACAGTCCGGTGGACCGACAGTTGCAATTAACGCCAGCCTTGCAGGTGTGATCCGTGGAGTCATGGCATCTGAGCAGTATGAGACTGTCTATGGATCTGTAAATGGAATCCTTGGTATCTTAAACAATCATTTATTAAATCTGACAGAGATTATGAATGAAAATCCGGCATATCTGGATCGTCTGGAAACAACACCTGCAATGTATTTAGGTTCCTGCCGTCATAACTGCCGGATTATCTGGATGATGATTCCTCATATGTTTTCATCTTCAAACAGTTTGAATTATACAATGTCGGCGCCTTCTTCTACATTGGCGGAAACGACTCTATGGACACCGTTTTAAAATTATCCGAATACGGCAAAAAAATCGGCAGCAATGTCCGCATCATCGGTATTCCAAAAACAATCGACAACGATCTGTGTGAGACAGACCACACTCCTGGTTTTGGTTCCGCTGCAAAATACATTGCTTCCTCAGTTTTAGAGATTGCCCATGACACTTTTATTTACGCAGTCAAGAGTGTCACAATCATTGAGATCATGGGACGTGACGCAGGATGGCTGACCGCTGCCGCTGCTCTTGCAAGAAACGGATATAATTCCGCTCCACATTTGATTTATCTTCCGGAAGTTCCGTTTGATACGGACGACTTCCTGTTAGATGTAAAACGTATGCTGTTTGAACGCAATAACGTTATCATTGCCGTATCAGAGGGTATCCGGGATGCATCCGGCAATTACATCAGTGCTTCTGAGAAGTCAGTCGATACATTTGGCCACAGCCAGCTGAGCGGCGCCGGAAAAACATTAGAATTCCTTGTAAAAGAAAAATTAGGTGTAAAAGTCCGCTCCATCGAAGTGAATGTATTACAGCGGTGTGCAGCCCATTTAGCATCCAAAACAGATCTTATGGAGTCTGTTGAATTAGGAAAAAAAGCCGTTGCGCTCTCCGAGGAAGGCGTAACAGCTTCTATGGTCACCATGAACCGTGTATCCAACGATCCATATACGATTGAATATGGATATGCCGAGATAAAAAATATTGCCAACGAAGCCAGATCCGTTCCTACTGAATGGATCAACGCCGCTGGCAATGATGTTACACAGGAATTAATTGATTACCTCACTCCATTGATCCAGGGTGAATCCAATGTCACCTATGAAAATGGTCTTCCTGTTTATATGGATGTCAGTCATTTGACAAAACATCAATAAATTTTCCAATCTCAGCCCACGCTTTTCTGGATTCTGGCAGCATTTTTGCTGCCATCTGGAAAATGTGGAACATTCCATCATAAATACTGAGTCTTACTTTCACACCCTGATGTCTCGCTTTCGAGGCAACGCTCACCGAATCACTTAACAGCATCTCATAAGAACCTACCTGAATGAGCATTGGCGGAAATCCTCTGAAATCCCCATACAGAGGTGAAATATAAGCATCCATCGGATCATGGTCACCCACATAGTCTTTGTTATAGATCAGGCTGTCCCTCGTATTTCCGAACAACGGATCCCTCTCATAATTGGTATCATATGATTCACCGCTTGCCATAAGATCCGTCCACGGAGACATTGCAACGATCCCACATGGAAGCTGCATTCCATGATCTTTCAGATAATGGCACAGTGCCATTGCAAGCCCTCCTCCTGCGGAATCTCCTGCCACAATGATATCCTCTGCAAACCAGCCCTGACCAAGCAGCCACTGATATGCGCTCACTGCATCTTCCAATGCCGCCGGATATGGATTTTCAGGTGCCACACGGTAATCAATGGTGAGTACACTCATCCCTTTGCTGACTTCATTGTAAAGTCCCGCAAACATGCGGTATGCGTTCCGCATCGCTCCGATATACCCACCGCCATGAAGCTGTAAGATCACCTTCTGCTCATTCGGATTTTCCTTTAATTCAAGCCACTCCATTGTGAAGTGCTCCATCTCGATAGTGGTCATGGTGAACATATCCGGGCATTTCCATGGTGGCTCAACCATCTTTTTACGCAGCTCACCACTTTTGATCTTCCTGCCGATCAGGTTATCGTTTGTCACATGCGCGATCAGGTCACGCATGACATTTCCTGCGATGCTCGCTTCGTTTGTCTCATGTTCTCTTTCTTTTTTCAAAGTCAATTTTCTGATCATAAACCCTCTTATTCAAACTTCTGTCGTTTCCTTATCTGATATGGAATCTTCTCTTCAGTTCCACCCTGGCTCTTCTGTCACCGATGATCAGCGTTCCAAGGAACAAAAATACAGACGTTCCGAGCGCTGCAAGTGCCAGATATGGGACATAAATGATTCCGGTCAGATACAGAATGATCGGAACAAAACTACAGAGAATCATAAAAATCTGCCACATAATATAACTCTGCCAGTTCCTCCGGTTCACACACATCAAGATCAAAATTCCTGCATCGACTAAAATGATCGCCGCCGGGAACACATACCGTACCGACCATCCCCGGTAACCACTCACAAAATCGATTGCGATCAAAATTAATATGGCAATCAACGTCAAAACAATTGTTTTGGCAATATAGCCGGTTTTTCCAAGGATTGCAAACCGGACAACCAGATATCCGTAAAAAAAGATCAGACCGGTAACAAGGCTCCACGCCGTCTCAAAATCACCGTAATGATTCACTGCAACTAAAACCGCCTCTGCCACGATCGCCACGAAAAGATAAATTCTCGACAAAAGCATCATCCGTCTTGTTTTGATCTTGACATCGGGATACATATTTTCCACCTCTATCGTAGGCTCTAATACGGAGTGACAGAGCGGGCAGCGCTCCGTCTCATCCAAAACTTCTATATTACATTGTCTACATCTGCTCATCTCACACCATTACTTTCCTGTTATTTGTATCATAATTCATTCTTCTTAATCAGAAGTCACACCATTTGTCTCTAACTCTACTTCAATTCCATCTGCTGCAATTTTGCGGAAAAATCCCCGCTGCACCGAAACATCTTTCAGATCAAAACTGAACGAGAACACTAACATACTTCCATAAGAACAGATTGTTCCCTTCAAATGCTGTCCCTTCGACATTGCAAGAAACGCATGGAACATCTCCACATATGGGCGGTATTCCTCATCCACACCGATATTTCCGATATTTGTGATCGTCGTTGTATTGGCGAGTGCAGACTTTGTATACACAAGCTTCATTGCAATATTTTTTAAGAAAAGCGGTACTGCACGCGCAGCCAGCAGCTTTTCATTGGATACATTATACGAAAACAGTTTTTCCAGATGCTCCCTGTTGATCTGGCTTCTCAGATTATCACGCACGATCTCCAGCACTTCCGCAAACGTGTAGACTTCCTTTGTCGGATGAAATTCTGCCGACACCATGACAAAGAAATTCTTTGTTGTGATCGAATTAAAATATGGGCGCAGATTTACCGGAACTGCCACGCGGATCGGACTCGTGGACGGCATTCCCTTCATACACTCCGTATACACACTCCAGATATAAACGGAAACAAGATATTCATTGATACTGCAGCCATATCTGTGACATACCTCTTTCAGCTGCGGAATCTGCATATACCCATGCATAACGCCGAATTCTCCCGGTCCCAGATGCTCTCCCTTTAACAGATATGCCTTTTTTGTCTGATAGCCTTTTGCAGAACTCTTCTTATAATTTTTTAAGAAACTGTCCTCTCTGTTTAAAGATGTACCACTGTTTAAGGAATCCCCCACCTTCTCCTTCAGTTCCGGGTGCGCAAGACGCAGATACTGGTAAGTTAACTCTTTCAAAAAGTTAATGCCGCCCATTCCATCGGTCAGCACGTGGAACACTTCCAGATTAATTCTGTATTTATAATAAGTCACGCGGAACATATAACTGTGGTTTTGATTCTGCTGAATATAACGGCACGGAAAATTGCTCTCCTCACGTACTTTCGGTGCAGGCTTTCCATTCTCCTCAAAATAATACCAGAATACCCCCATGCGGAGTCTTAAATTAAATCCATCCATCTTCGGAAGAACAATGTTTAACGCCTGCTGCAAAACATCGGGCTGCACCAGCTCCGTCAGTGTCACACTGATGCGGTAGACGTTGCTCATATTCTCTCCTGCGATCACAGGGAAAAGATGTGCCGTGTTATCCAGCCTGTCCCACCGGATCTCCCGGTAGGCTTTCTTTTCTCTCTTTCTTTTCTGTTTTTTATTGTCTATTGTAATTTCTTCTGTCTCAGAAGTCACGGTCTTTTTCTTCATGATTCACTCCACTCTTTTCATGCTTCTTTTGATTATATCTGAATCTGTCTTAAAATACAAGTTTCCGGTTCTGTCTCTGCCAGATAATGAATCGTCAATTTCACAAAAATTTAATAAGTCGAATCATTGATTTTTATTTGTATCTTTTATAAAATAGTTTCGTGGTATCTGGTCTATCCAGAGACAAACTTAATATTTCAGATATCAAACTTCAATAATAATCGTGAAATTCACTAAAACATAGAATACTTGACAAAAAATCAATATTACTAAGAGAGTTTCACAAACACTTATTCATAATAGACAATTGCGAAACTCTTAAAAACGTAAATTGAATTGTGAAAAATTGACAAAAGACATGAAAGACACTGGGGAGCCGCCGGCACTTAGAAGGCAGGTACAACGGCAAGTTGTGCCTGGCTTCTTAGTACCGTTGCGAGCGACACGTAGCGAGAGCGTGTCTTGAATGTTTTTGTCAATTTTGAACAATTTGCAATAGACTAGGGAGAGTTTCGCAATTATCTATGGACACAGAAACAATAAAAGGAGATTATGTCATGAAAAAAAGTGCAGGTAAACAGATGATAACGATTGCGGGAGGCGTTCTTGCATGCAGTATGCAAATGATGGGCTGCTATCCACTTGCCCCGGCGTATTTTGCGGCAGCATTTTTGGAGGGAGTAAGCGGCGTGTGGCTGACAGCTGCAATGTACATAGGAATGCTTTATTTTATGCCATTGACGGCAACGGTAAAATACGCAGTGGCGCTTCTTGTGACCGCAGGTGCGATCAAACTGGTAGAGTGGGCGAACGAGGGCTGCCCCGCATTTCTGGCTGCAATCCTGACAGCAATCACGACGATGATTCTGTCTTTCTGTGGCGGACTGCTGGAATGGAAAGACCAGCCGGAGGTACTGGCGGTGTTTCTGGAAGGGATCTTTGTATTCGGCGCGGTGATCCTTTTAAACCGCGGCATTCATTTTTTTATGGAGTGGCAGGGGCGTGGAAACAGGATAGAGCAGGAACCTGTGGACAGAGGCAAGGAGGAACGCCTTTCAGGGTATGCAGAATCGTTTCAGGGATTGTCACAGATTTTTATGAATATGAGTAAAAAAAAGGAGCAGTACACGGCGGAGGAACTCGGACAAATGCAAAATGAGCTGACCGGGCGGCTCTGTGCAAATTGTGACTGCTGTGCGATATGCTGGGAGCAGGAATCTACACCGTTGTATGGAATTTTGTCTAACATGATCACGTCGATCCTGAATGTGGGGATTCCGGCAAAAGAAAGTGAGGAGGAACTAAGCCACTACTGCAAACACAGCAAAGATATGGTGGAGGAGGCAGTGCGTGTGTTTGAGAAGGCAAGCTTAAACCGTGCGTGGTACAACCGTCTGTTGGAAAACCGTCAGACGATCGCAGAACAGCTCGATGCGATGGCGTACATTATGAAAGACTGTGCAAAGGAGGAAAAACTGCTGGATACGCAGGAGAAAAAGGCGTTGGCAGAGATACGCTACCGGGCAAAAGAGAGCGGGATCGTCATTGAGGAAATGCATTTGTATGAGAATCAGGAGGGACGTCTGCGGCTGACAGCGGGACTGCGCAGTAAAATGGGCGGCTGTGTTTCTGTGAAATCATTTCTCGCAGCGGTCAGCCATGCGCTTGGAAAAGATATCCGTGCTGCCGCAGACTGCCGCTCATTTATCTCAAAGGAACGCACCGATTTTTTGTTTTACGAGGATACAAAATACCGCAGTGTGCAGGGAATCGCACGGCTGAAAAAAGACGGTGCACAGATTTCCGGGGACAATTTCTCGTTTCTGGAGCTGGAGCGCGGCGATCTTCTGCTCGGACTCTCGGATGGCATGGGCTCTGGCAGTGCCGCATGCAAAGAGAGTGAGATGGTGTTAGATCTTGTGGAACGCTTTTTGGAAGCTGGTTTTTCGGTGGAGACAGCGATCCGTATGATGAACTCGGCGATGGTGATGAAAGGGGAGAGCGATCTGTATTCTACCGTTGATTTGTGTATGGTGAACCTTTATGATGGGGCGGCGGATTTTTACAAGATTGGAGCAGCGGGAAGCTTTATCAGGCACGGGCAGGAGGTGACAAGTTTTGCTCCGGATTCGCTGCCGGTCGGCGTCGGGACAAACCCCGAGATCGAGCATAAAAAGATAACCCTGAAAAACGGCGATTTTGTTGTCATGGTCACGGATGGTGTGTTAGAATATCTGCATGTACCAAATCCGGAAGAAACAATGCAGGAGATCATCGAGAGTATCAACACCAATCATCCGGGCATCCTGGCGAAAAAGATTTTGGAGCGGGTGCTTCTTTTTACAGGGGGAAAGGTTTTGGATGATATGACCATTCTTGCAACCTGCATCTGGGAGAAATAGATGACAAATGAACTTTTAAACGAATGGAAAAAAGAAAAAATAGTGGAAGACGGGGACATAGTGCTCGCAGGGGTATCCGGCGGTGCTGATTCCGTCTGCCTCCTGTTGATGCTGGAGCAGTTACAGAAAAAAACAGATTTTTTATTGGAAGCAGTCCATGTGGAACATGGCATCCGTGGGGAAGAGAGCCGGAAAGATGCAGCGTTTGTGAAAAACCTGTGTCAGGATCATGGGATCAGATGTCATATATTTTCAGTGGAAGTTCCTGTATTTGCGGAGAAACATGGTCTTGGGCTGGAGGAAGCAGCGCGCATTTTAAGATATGAATGTTATAAGAAAGCGGCAGAAAGCGTAAAAAAGGAATTTCCGGAAAAGAAGATCAGGCTTGCGCTGGCGCATCATGCGGAGGATAACGCAGAAACGGTTTTGTTTCAGATGGTGCGCGGAAGCGGACTGGATGGGCTGTGTGGCATGAGCCGCCGCAGGGATGAGGGGATTTACGAATTGATCCGTCCTCTGCTTGCGCAGCTGCGGGAAGAGATCGAGGCATTTTTAAAGGAATGTGGGCAGTCCTATTGTACGGATGAGACAAATCTGGATACAGAATACAGCAGAAACCGTATCCGGCATCAGGTGCTGCCGGAATTAAAGCAGATCAATGGGCAGGCGGTGGCACATATCAACCAGAGTGCGGCGCTTCTGCAGGAAATGAGAGATTTTCTCAATGAGGAGGCAGAGCATATCCGGGAAATGTATGTGGTTGAAAAAAAAGACGGCATACAGCTTTATCCGGGTGTGTGGGAGGAGAGCCACGAAGTTGTGCAGCGGGAGGTTCTCCATAAGGCAATCGGACAGGTGGCAGGATCGAAAAAAGATATTACGAGAAAACATGTAGAGAGCGTGAGAAACCTTTATTTTTCACAGGTTGGACGATATGTGGAACTGCCATATCAGGTGGTGGCAGAGCGCAATTATCAGGGCATTTTGCTGAGAAGAGAGACGGAAAAAAAGGGGGAGAACGTCGCCTTTTCTATAGAAATACCGAAGGAGAGCCTGCAAAAAGTTTTTGAGGGAGAGGCGTTGGAACTGGAAGTGCCGGGAGGCAGTGTTGCGTTTCGCGGACTTACCCCGGATGGAGAAATCGGGGAAATTGATAAAAAATCATATACGAAATGGCTGAATTATGATAAAATCGAATGTGGACTGCAAATCAGAACCAGAACCGCAGGAGATTATCTTACGGTGGATGACAGGGGACACACGAAGAAACTGAAAGAGTATTTTATTAACGAAAAAGTCCCGAAAGAGATGCGGGATACCATGCTGCTTCTGGCTGATGGCTCCCATGTTGTATGGGCGGTCGGACAGCGGATCAGTGCAGATTATAAAATCGATGAAAATACAAAAAAGATATTAGAAGTACATTTTTTTGGAGGAAATTATCATGAAAGTAAAGAATATTAGAAAGTATCTGACAGAAGAACAGATCACAGAGCGCGTAAAAGCAATGGGAGAACAGATCAGCAAAGATTATGGCGGTGAGACCGTATATCTGATCTGCATTTTAAAGGGATCGATTTTCTTTACCTGTGAACTTGCTAAGCGGATCACCTCTCCGGTAGAGATCGATTTTATGTCTGTTTCCAGTTATGGTGCCGGCACAAGTTCCAGCGGTGTTGTCAAGATCGGAAAAGATCTTGATACTACAATTGAGGGAAAGAATGTCCTTGTGGTCGAGGACATCATTGATTCCGGAAGAACACTGAGTTATCTGCTTCAGAACCTGAAAACAAGAAATCCAAAGAGCCTGAAGTTATGCACACTGTTAGATAAACCGGACCGGCGCGTGTGTGATGTGAAGGTGGATTATGTCGGTTTTGAGATCCCGGATGAGTTTGTAGTAGGTTTTGGATTAGACCTTGACCAGCAGTACAGAAATTTGCCATACATTGGATGTGTGGAACTTGAGGACGAAGAATAAAGGAGAGCAGCTTTGAATAGTAGGAATAATAGTTACAGAGGCTTTGGGTTTTATCTGGTGCTCATTCTGATCGTAGTTGGTGTCTGGTATTTCCTGGATGGAAATACAACCACAAATTCTTATACAAGAGCAGCTTTTGAGAAAGACATCCAGTCAGGGGATGTAACAGCCATTGATATTGTGCAGAATCGTGAGATTCCGACCGGAAGTGTGAATCTTACATTCTCGGATTCCACACAGAAGGTGCTGATCGTGTCAGATGTAAATGAGATCGTATCTTATCTGCAGGATCAGGATATCACTTATTATACGATGGAGAATGTTCCGGCGGAGAGCTGGATCATGACACTGCTTCCATATCTGATCATATTCGGGGCAATGTTTATTTTCTTCATGATCATGACCAATCAGGCAGCGGCAAACGCGGGCGGCGGCAGCAGCAAGATGATGAATTTTGGTAAGAGCCGTGCAAAGCTGATGCAGCCGGATGCCAAAAAAGTGACATTTGCCAATGTCGCAGGTTTGAAAGAGGAAAAAGAGGAGTTGGAGGAGATCGTGGATTTCCTTCGTGCGCCGCAGAAATATACCGCACTCGGTGCAAGAATCCCGAAGGGTGTCCTTTTAGTCGGACCTCCTGGAACCGGTAAAACATTGCTTGCAAAAGCAATTGCAGGGGAAGCGGGCGTACCGTTTTTCAGCATTTCTGGATCTGATTTCGTGGAGATGTTTGTCGGTGTCGGGGCATCCCGTGTCCGTGACCTTTTTGAGGAAGCAAAGAAAAATGCACCATGTATCGTCTTTATCGATGAGATCGATGCGGTGGCAAGATGCCGCGGAACCGGTATGGGCGGTGGACATGATGAGCGTGAGCAGACATTAAACCAGATGCTTGTTGAGATGGACGGTTTTGGCGTCAATGAGGGCATTATTGTCATGGCGGCAACGAACCGTGTGGATATTTTAGACCCGGCTATCATGCGTCCGGGACGTTTTGACCGCAAAGTGTATGTCGGTCGTCCGGATATCGGCGGCAGGGAGGAGATCCTTGCCGTGCATGCTAAAAATAAACCGCTTGGTGATGATGTGGACTTAAAACAGATCGCACAGACAACCGCCGGATTTACCGGAGCTGATCTGGAAAATCTTCTGAATGAGGCGGCGATCATCGCTGCAAAAGAAAACCGTGCATACATCACACAGAATGATATTAAGAAATCCTTTGTAAAAGTCGGGATCGGAGCAGAGAAGAAGAGCCGTATCATTTCCGACAAGGAAAAGCGGATCACTGCATTCCATGAAGCCGGTCATGCGATCTTATTCCATGTACTGCCGGATGTAGGACCTGTGTATTCTGTATCCATTATCCCTACCGGAGCAGGTGCAGCGGGATATACCATGCCACTCCCGGAAAAAGATGAGATGTTTAACACCAAGGGCAAGATGTTACAGGATATCACCGTTTCACTCGGAGGACGCGTGGCGGAGGAACTTGTCTTTGACGATATTACAACCGGTGCTTCCCAGGATATCAAACAGGCAACCAAGATGGCAAAAGCGATGGTGACACGCTATGGTATGTCGGAGAATGTCGGACTGATCTGCTATGATAATGATGATGATGAAGTGTTCATCGGAAGAGATCTGGCACACACCAGAGGCTATGGGGAAGGTGTGGCAACTGCGATCGACCAGGAAGTAAAACGTATCATTGATGAGTGTTATGCCAAGGCAAGACAGATCATTACAGAAAACCGCAGTGTTTTAGATGCTTGCGCCAAACTTCTGCTGGAAAAAGAAAAAATCAGCCAGAAAGAGTTTGAAGCGCTCTTTGAAACGGATCATGTTGTTTTATAAAAGCATTTGCAAGAAATTTTGTTGATACAAGGATTTAACAGTAAATGATGGAAAAACAAAACCCTGCACGAAAAGAAACTATCTTTTGTGCAGGATTTTCTTTATCTTGTAAGTTGCGAAAAATTACTGATGTAAAATTGCACAAAAATAACATGCGATTTTTGTGAACTTTGTGCACACTTATCCACACAATCATGATACTATAATAACCGTAAAACCCCCCAATACATTATATATAGTTTTTGCTATACCCCATAGTAAAAATACCTTCTCCTAAGAGGACAGCTGATCGACAGGCTGTCCTTTTTACTATGCAAAAATGGAAGTTAATGAAATATTAAGACACTTTAAATGTGTAAAGTGGTATATTGAATGTAGGCAGAAATTTTAAGGAAAAGATTGTAAGAGTGGATCGTATTGGATCGGTAATACAATGATTTAGGAGTTACATACTATGAGAAGAATCCGCCCGGATTATTACGATAAATTTACATGCATCGCAGATCAGTGCAGCATCACCTGCTGTCAGGAGTGGAAGATAGGCGTAGATGCAGATACAAACCGGAAATGGAAGAAGATTTTTCCGCCGGAGGATGTCCTGCCACAGAAAAAGAATCTGAGTGCCTATACAACGAAAAAAGACGGCGGACGGGTGATAGAACTGACCGGAGAACACAAATGTCCTTTTTTGAATGAAAACAAGTTATGTAAACTTGTGACCACATATGGAGACAACGTGTTATCGGAAACCTGTGCAGTATTTCCGCGGGAAGTACACCGCTTCGAGACACATGAGGAAGAGACATTAATGCCATGCTGTCCGGCAGTCATTGACCTGTTGAGGGAAGAGGAACCGCAGAGGATTTATGCCGGGGAAACCGCACGTTTTTATATCCGGGAAAAGCTGACAGAGTTATTTCTGGATGAGGACTATCGTGTGGAGGAATCACTGCTCTGTGGATTTTATATCATAAGGGAACTTTTCGATAAGTGTGGGCAGGATGA
>OCAT01001844.1_pt1 | contig 12455 bp, 7 predicted proteins | sample 1538311 | NCBI WGS metagenome assembly OCAT01 (sample SAMEA2580287, study PRJEB22360) | human gut metagenome | biome: human gut; feature: human-associated habitat; material: faeces | place: Denmark | collected 2008/2010
TTAAGGCATTCTGCACTGCTGCATCATTTAAATTACCCTCAAAGTCGACAAAGAAACGGTACTCCCAGTTTTTCCCCTGTACCGGTCTTGATTCAATGTGGTTCATGTTGATGCCATTGTAAATAAAATGGGACAGCATATGGTAAAGGGAACCACTCTCATGCATACCTTCAAAGCAGATACTGATCTTTTCCGCCTTTGAAGTGAAAACGCGTTTGCCGGATACGATAATAAAACGGGTTGCATTCATCCTATTATCCTGAATACATTCATCCAGCACTTTCAGTCCATAGATATCAGCAGTCAGGCTGCTTGCGATCGCCGCCTTATGTTTTTTGCCGTCCTCTTTTACTTTTTTTGCCGCCATGGCAGTATTTTTCAGACTATGTTTTTCCCATTCCCGGTGGCTCTCAAGATATCTGCCGCACTGCATCAGTGCCTGCGGGTGGGAATAGACATCCGTGATATCGGAAAGTTCTGCATCCGGAAGTCCAAGCAGTGCATGATTGATCTGGATAATCTGCTCCCCGACGATGCAGTTATCGTATTCTACCATCAGGTCATAATTTTCAGATACGATGCCCGCTGAAGAATTCTCAATCGGAAGCACCGCATAATCTGCCTCTCCGTTTTTGATCGCCTCCATGGCATCACGCCAGGTTTCCACATGATAACTGTCCGTCTGCTCTCCAAAGTACTCTCTCAATGCAAGCTGGCTGTACGCACCCTCTGTCCCCTGAAACACAATACGCGCATTGTGATAATCTAAACTTTCCACTTCTGTAAAATCCGGTTTTTCATACATTCCATGCGCTGTCAAAAGCTGATACTGGCGTTTTCTGCTCATCGACATAATCTGCTCAAACAATTCACGGATCCCGTGTTTATTAAAATCTGTTTTGCCAAGTGCTGTCAGCGTTGCAAGTTTTGAATCTTCGCGTTCTTTATCAAATACTTTTTTGCCGGTATTGATCTTATATTCTGCAACACCCGCAGCAATCTCCATTCTCTCCTGATATAAATCTACGATCTGTCTGTCAATGACATCAATCTGGTCTCTTAATTCTTTTAAATCTTTCATGGATTCCACCTTTATTTTTAGTATTACTTCTACTATATTACATTAACGTAGCAAAATCAAGGGCAGAAAAAGTCATATTCCATATGAAAAATATAGTATTCGTGCTCTGAAAATGCTATAATAAACACAGATGAGAAGCAAATCAAACACATTGTCACGTCAGCATAAAATGCTCTCAGAATGGAGGCCTTATGAAAAAAGTTATCACGATTCTCTTAATTATCCTCGTACTCGCCGCCGGTGTCGGTTTTGGTGTCTACCACCACAAATCAAACGAGACAAAATTCAATGACGATTACATAAACGGCAACACGGCTGGCAATCTCTACAATGCCGGCATCTTCTGCACGGCAGCTGATGGTACGATTTATTTTGCAAACCCTTCCGACAGCAGCAAACTATACTCAATGAACAGCGACGGTTCAGACCTTACAAAGATTTCTGATGATGTTGCCACCTTTATCAATGCAGATGACAATTATATTTACTATGTGCGCAACAATCCGGTTTTTACCGAACCGTTTTCATTTTTGACGATCAATACAGACAGTCTCTGCCGGCTTGACCGCAGCAAACATAAAAAGAGCATTCTCCTTGATTCTTCCGCGAGTCTTTACGCCTCTTTAGTCGGAAATAAAATTTATTACCTTCACTATGACGACAAAGACTTTACCACTTTCTATGAAGTCGGCATCGACGGGGCAGACAGTCATCAGGTAGACAAGACACCGTACCGTCCATGCTCCGTCGTCGGACAGTACATTTATTTCAATGGCGTATCAAACGATCACAATATCTGGCGTTTTGACACTGTTACTGACACCTCGGAGCTCGTTCTGAAAGGCAATTATTACATGCCAGCCGTAATCGGTGATACGATCTTTTTCTTGGACAATGAAAACAATTATACACTTGCAAGCACAGATCTCTCCGGCAGTTCGGCCATCACAACACTCAGCGACGACCGCATTGACTGTTATAACATTACAGGAAACTATATTTATTTCCAGCGCAACAGTACAAGCACTCCGGCACTCTGCCGGATGAAAACCGACGGCAGTGATTACACCGTGATTGCAGAAGGCAATTATACCAACATCAATGCGACGGAAACAGATGTCTATTTCAGGGATTTTGCTTCCGGCGTTATGTATAAGACACCGATTGCTGATCCGTCTGATGTTGAGATCTTTAATCCGGGAACTGGTTCTTCTGACAAATGATCCTGCACCGGATCCACAGTTTCGTTTTATGTTCAAAAAAACACAGGGGACTTCCGTTATCCCCTGTGTTTTTTCTATGCAAAATCAAACAGTGAGAGCTGATTGGACTCCGGCATATCACCGAGCAGTCCTAAATCTCCCATCAGATCAATGACCGTCTTAGTTGCCTTTGTTCTCTGTCTGAAATCGTCTCTGGATAAGAATTTTCCATCTTTTGCCGCTTCCGCCACAGCGATCGCAGCATTATCTCCCATACCGTCGATCGTATTTAATGCCGGCATCAGTTTTCCGTCAATGATCTGGAAACGGTCCGGTTTTGCACGGTAAATATCGATCGGTGTGAAATCAAATCCCCGCGCATACATTTCCTGTACAATCTTCATGTCACGGTATACATCCTGTTCCTTCTTGGAAAGCGAATCTTTTCTGCGCTCATAATCTTTCTGGAAATAAGTAAGGCGCTCTCTTCCCTGACACATGATCTCATAGTTGAATCCGGTCGCACGGATTGAAAAATATGCCGCATAATAGGCAAGCGGATAATATACTTTACAGTATGCGATACGCCATGCCATCATAACGTAAGCCGCCGCATGTGCTTTCGGGAACATGTATTTAATCTTTAAACATGAATCAATGTACCACTCCGGCACGTCATGTGCACGCATCTCTTCTTTCCACTCTTCCTTTAGTCCTTTTCCTTTTCGAACCGACTCCATGATCGTAAAGGACTGCTCACTGTCAAGTCCCATCTGGATCAGATAGATCATGATATCATCTCGCGTACAGATCGCAGTGGAAATCGTTGCCAGTCCCTGTTCGATTAAAGTCTGCGCATTGCCGAGCCAAACGTCTGTACCGTGGGACAGACCGGAGATACGGATCAGATCCGAAAACTCCTGCGGCTTGGCATCGATAACCATCTGCATGGCGAACTCTGTACCAAACTCCGGAATACCGAGACATCCAAGCGGGATCCCGCCGATATCCTCCGGCGTAACACCAAGCGCTGACGTATTTTTAAACAAAGACATGACCGCCTCATCATCAAGCGGGATCGTAACCGGATCGATTCCCGTTAAGTCCTGCAACATACGGATCATGGTCGGATCATCGTGCCCGAGAATATCGAGTTTCAACAGGTTGTGGTCGATCGAGTGGTAATCAAAATGTGTGGTGACTGTCGCAGTCGTCATATCGTTTGCCGGATGCTGTACCGGGGTAAAAGTATTGATCTCCTCTCCCACCGGAAGTACAACGATACCTCCCGGATGCTGTCCGGTCGTTCTGCGGACGCCGACACATCCCTGTACGATACGGTCGATCTCACAGTTTCTCTTGTGGATTCCACGCTCCTCATAATAGTTTTTGATATATCCAAATGCGGTCTTGTCCGCAAGTGTACCTATCGTTCCGGCACGGAATGTCTGTCCGTAACCGAAAATAACCTCACAGTAGGCATGCGCCTTACTCTGATACTCACCGGAGAAGTTTAAGTCGATATCCGGCTCTTTGTTTCCCTTGAATCCAAGGAAGGTCTCAAATGGAATATCGAATCCATCTTTTACCAGCTTTTTGCCACATACCGGACAAATCTTATCCGGCATATCACATCCGCTTCTTCCGGAAAAAGCCTTGACCTCCGGGGAATCAAAATCGCTGTATTTACAGTATTCACAACGGTAATGCGCCTGCAATGGATTTACCTCCGTGATACCGGACATGGTCGCTGCAAAAGAGGAACCAACCGAACCACGGGAACCTACAAGGTAACCATCCTCGTTCGACTTCCATACAAGCTTCTGTGCGATAATATACATTACCGCATATCCATTGGAAATAATCGAATTTAATTCTCGGTCAAGCCGCTCCTTTACGATCGGAGGCAGTTCTTCACCATACATGCTGTGCGCCTTGTTATAGCAGATATCACGGAGCATCTGATCCGAATTCTCGATAAACGGCGGACACTTATCCGGTCTTACCGGTGCAATCTTCTCACACATATCCGCAATCTTGTTCGGATTTGTAATGACAACTTCTTCTGCTTTGGTACTTCCAAGATATTCGAATTCCTTTAACATTTCCTCCGTTGTGCGGAGATATAACGGAGCCTGCTCGTCAGCATCCTTAAATCCCTTTCCGGCCATAATAATACGGCGGTAGATTTCATCTTCCGGGTCAAGGAAATGCACATCGCAGGTAGCCACCACAAGCTTGTTAAATTCCTCCCCCAGTCTGCAGATCCTGCGGTTGATATCCTGCAGCTCTTCCATCGTATTCACCGGCTCCTTGTCACTGCGCAACATGAACTCATTGTTTCCAAGCGGCTGTATCTCCAGATAATCATAGAACTTTACAAGTCTTATGATCTCTTCCTGCGGTCTTCCGCCCACAATCGCACGGTATAATTCTCCAGCTTCACAGGCAGAGCCTAAAAGAAGTCCCTCTCTGTATTTGACAAATTCACTTTTTGGCACACGTGGCCTCTTATTATAATACGTGAGGTGTGAAAGTGAAACCAGACGATACAGATTGATACGTCCGATGTCATTTGTCGCCAGAATAATTGCATGGTAGGTCGGCATTTTCATGACCGTTTCCGGGGAGGTGGAAACCATATGGTTCACATCATCGAGATTTTCCATACCGCGTTCTTTTAACATCTCAATAAATTTCACAAAAATTTCTGCTGTACAGGCAGCATCGTCAACTGCACGATGATGGTTTTCCAGTGAGACATTCAATGCCTTTGCAACGGTATCGAGTTTAAAACGATTCAGGTTCGGCAGCAGAATTCTGGCAAGAGCCACTGTATCTATGATCGTAAACTCTCTCTCTATCCCCTGATCCTTGCAGTTTTTCTTAATAAAACTCATATCAAATTCCGCATTGTGGGCAACCATGATCGCACCATCGCAGAACTTCATAAATTCCGGCAGAATCTCCTCAATCTTCGGTGCATCAATGACCATATCATCCTTAATTGAGGTCAATTCCTCGATTCGGAATGGAATTGGCACTTCCGGGTTTACAAATGTCGAAAAGCGGTCTGTAATGACACCACCGACTACTTTCACTGCACCGATCTCAATAATCTTATTCTTATCTGGGCTGAAACCGGTCGTCTCCAAGTCGAACACCACAAAGGTTTCATCGAGGCTCTGTCCTTTCGAATCTGTGATAATATCCTTCAAGTCGTCCACCAGATACGCTTCCACACCGTAGATAACCTTAAAATCGTCATCCGGACTCAGTGCATGGTTTGCATCCGGGAATGCCTGTACATCGCCGTGGTCGGTGATCGCAATCGCCTTATGTCCCCATTTCATGGCACGCTTTACGATGTCTTTACACTCGGACACACCATCCATATCACTCATCTTTGTATGACAGTGCAATTCCACACGCTTCTCCGGACTGGTGTCCATACGGGTGGTCGTAAAGTCTGCAATCTTCTTAATCCCAACGATCGAACCGATTGTTAATTCACTGTCAAACTTATCGATTGTCGTGACACCTTTGATTTTTAAGAATGCCCCTTTTTTCAGATTGCCAAGAAGCTCATCCCTGTCTTCATTTCTCGTAAATATTTTCAGGACAATGGAATCCGTAAAATCTGTGACCGACATGATAATGATTGTCTTTTCGTTACGGATCTCCCTCGTCTCAACCGTCATGACCTGACAGCGGATGGTAACTTCACCCATCTCACCCACGATTTTCTCCAATGGGATGGTTTCTCCATCCTCAATATCACGACCGTAAATTACATCCGGATTATCGGATTTTTTACCTCCGCCAAAGCCACCACCATCATAACGTTTTTTAAACTCTTTCCGCGGTCCGTCGTATGGTTTTTTTGCAGTATTTCCTGCACCATTTGCAGATTTTGCATCGTTTTTTGCAGGTTTTACGGCGTTTCCACCACCTGTAGAACCACTGTCTCCAGATGTTGTAGTCTGACCGGAAACTGCACTTTTTTCATTGGCATCTGAAGCAACTGCAACTGTCTCTCCGTCCTCATCCTTCAAATTGATATTTTTTAATATGTTTTTGATTTCAAACTGAATCTGAAGATCACTGTTTTTCTTGTATTTGCTCTCCTTTGGCTCCTCAAAGTCGAGGTCAACAATCAGGTTCATGCCACAGCGCTCACACACGATTTTCTCTAAAAATTCCACAATTTCATGGGAGCGTGTCTGTGCAATGATCGTATTTTCCAGCACAAGATGCAGATGACTGTCATCCGTAAATTCCATTTTGGAGGCACGGAGCAGATTGTATTCCATCAGACTGTAGGCTTTTAACTCTTCTAAAATACTGTCCTTATACATATCCATCAGCGTGCGGGCGGTATACTGCTCGGAGAGCTGATACTTTTCGATAATACGGACATTCATCCGTTTTCCCTTAAATATCTGCTCCTCAATGGATTTTTCTAACTGCGTAATGTTATTTTTATGTATGAGATGACTGCCCAAAAGATAGACACGGATATGATCTCTCTCATGATTCATCCCTACCTTGGTAACTTCCATCTCAGATAAAATTTTCTTCATATCCCCGGACACATCCAGTGTCGGAAAGACATCAAAAAATAGTTTTGCCATAATTATTCATTCCAATGTAACAGTTCATAGCGGAGTGCCTCTAAAAGTTCTGACTCCGGCACTTTTTTGAATACTTCGCCATGTTTGATAATAAGTCCTTCTCCGATTCCCCCGGCGATTCCGATATCTGCCTCTTTTGCTTCTCCCGGGCCATTAACAACACATCCCATAACGGCAACTTTAATGTCAAGAGGAATGTCAGCAACCATATTTTCTACCTGATTGGCCAGCTGGATCAGATTGATCTGTGTTCGTCCACAGGTAGGACAGGATACTACTTCCACACCACCCTGACGGAGTCCAAGTGTTTTTAAAATTAATTTGGCAGATTTGATCTCCTCTAATGGATCTCCTGTCAGGGAAACCCGGATCGTGTCACCGATTCCCTGATGTAAGATCAATCCAAGTCCGATGGCTGACTTGATATTACCGCTGATGATCGTACCGGCTTCCGTGATCCCGACATGCAGTGGATGATCGGTCTGGCTTGCGATCAGTTCATGCGCTTTCACACACATCATAACATCCGAAGATTTGATACTGATGACAAGATTATCATATCCCATATCTTCAATCAGTTTTACTTTATCCAAAGCACTTTCTACCAGTCCCTCAGCCGTCACTCCATGGTATTTCTCCACCAGATTTTTTTCTAAGGAACCACTGTTTACCCCTACACGGATTGGAATGTTGCGCTCTTTTGCGACATCCACCACTGCCTTTACACGCTCCGCGCTTCCGATATTGCCAGGGTTGATGCGGATTTTGTCTGCTCCATTCTCCATTGCTGCAATTGCAAGACGATAGTCAAAATGAATGTCTGCAACGACCGGAATCTGCACCTGTTTTTTTATCTCCTTTAATGCCTTCGCTGCATCCATCGTAGGCACTGCACAGCGGATGATATCACATCCGGCAGCTGTAAGCTGATTGATCTGTGCGGCAGTTGCCTCCACATTCTCGGTTTTTGTATTGGTCATAGACTGGATCAAAATCGGGTTGCCGCCGCCAATGATGCGGTTGCCGATCTTCACTGTTTTTGTCATAGTTCTTCTCCCTTTCGTATAAATTCTTACTGGATAATTGCGAAACTTTTTCTAATCTATATAAACAACTTACGAATGTCGTTAAACATGATCAGTATCATGAGTGCAAACAATATCATGATACCGGCAAAATGTACCATGCCCTCTTTTTCCGGGTCAACTTTTTTGCCACGGATCGCCTCTACCAGCAAAAATACAAGTCTTCCACCGTCGAGTGCCGGGAGTGGCAGAAGGTTCATGACACCAAGGTTCGCAGAAAGCAGGATACTGATATACAGCATTTGCAGGAATGCATAGAAGTAGCCGTAGGAAACACTCTGCTCATAGCTGTCTCCGATTGCACTGACAATTCCTACCGGACCACTCATATCATTGACGGTAACGCCTCCGGTAAAGAGCATCTTTAAGCTTCCAAGTGTCGTATAGATCCAGTACTCCACCTCGTAAGCACTGTATTTTGCCAGCGTGAATACATTGTTTGTTGTCTTCTCTCTGGCTGCCATTCCAATAAATCCATATAAATATCTTCCGGTGGTCTCATCATATTTTGGAGTGAGTTCCGTTGTGTAACGTTCTCCATCCCGCTCATAAGTTACTTTCACCGGTTCTCCGGCATGGTACATGGAATATGCACTCACCTCACGGTAAAAATGAATATGTTTATTTCCCATTTTTACAATCGTATCACCTGCCTGAAGTCCCGCTTCCTCTGCGGCATAACCCTCACTCACATCTGAGAGTACCGGAAGATCATATCCGGTGCAGCAGACAAGAATAAAAGAGAAGATAAAGGCCATGATAAAATTAAAAATTGGTCCCGCAGCTACAACGCTGATCCTTGCCCAGACAGATTTGTTGTTAAACGCTTTGTTATCCTGGCTTTCCGAATCCTCTCCCTCCATCATGCAGGCTCCTCCAAATGGAAGCAGTTTGATGGAGTATTTTGTCTCACCTTTCTGGATTCCGAAAAGTGTAGGTCCTAATCCAAGTGAAAATTCATTGACACGGATTCCATTTGCCTTTGCAAGCAAAAAATGTCCCAGTTCATGAAACAGGATAATAATGCTGAATATCAGTAATGCGATAATAATTTTCATGTAAAAAACCTTTCCTGATGTCTTGTTGCATTTTTAAATGCGTTTTATTTTGCACTCATCTTTTTTTCAATAAACTCATAAGCAGCTGCTTCTGTCCCCAAAATTTCATCCACATCCGGATGATCGATAAACTCTGCATTTTCCATACATGCCTCGATCAACTCTGTGATCTCCGGATAAGAAATCTTCCGGTCTAAAAACAGACTGACCGCTTTCTCATTGGCAGCATTGTACACAGTCGGAATATTTCCGCCCTTTTCCATTGCCTGATATGCAAGTGCAAGCCCGCGAAATGTATCGGTATCCGGCTTCTCGAAGGTAAGATCTGCAATTTCAAACAGATCCAGTCTCCTGCCCGAAAGATTCCGGCGCTCCGGATAATAAAGTGCATACTGGATTGGAAGTCTCATATCCGGCGTGCCAAGCTGTGCGATCACTGCTCCATCCTGATACTCTACAGCAGAATGAATGACACTCTGCGGATGTACTACAACCTGAATCTGATCTAAAGTCACATCAAAGAGCCATTTTGCTTCCATCACTTCCAGTCCTTTATTTACCAATGTGGAAGAGTCTATCGTGATTTTTCTTCCCATGCTCCAGTTTGGATGTTTCAGGGCATCTTCCACCTGAATATTCTTAAGTTCATCTGCTTTTCTTCCACGGAACGGTCCGCCGGAAGCTGTCAGTAAAATCCTGCTGATCTTATTATCCCCGGCACCCTGCAGCGACTGGAAAATCGCACTGTGTTCGCTGTCCACCGGAAGAATCGGCACCTTGTATTCCTTTGCAAGCGGAATAATAATATGTCCGGCAGTGACAAGTGTTTCCTTGTTTGCCAAAGCAATTTTCTTTCCTGCTTTAATTGCAGCAATCGTTGGTCTGATTCCAAGCATACCAACAATTGCGGTCACTAAAATCTCACTCTCCGGGATCACCGATACTTCAAGAAGTCCTTCCATGCCGGACACGATTTTTATGCCGAGGTCTTTTGTATTCGTACGAAGTTCTGATGCCTTTTTTTCATCCCATACACTGACAAGTGATGGCTTGAACTCTCTCATCTGCGCTTCTAACAAACTGATATTACTTCCGGCAGCCATTGCAACTACCTGAATATCCCCCTGCTCTCTTACAATATCGAGTGTCTGTGTACCGATAGAACCGGTAGAACCTAAAATTGCAATTTTTTTCATGTTTTATAATTTCCTTATCTTATAATTTAATAAAGTTCACTGCAAGGAAATAAATGATCGGTGCAGTAAAGATCACACTGTCAAAACGGTCTAAAATGCCACCGTGTCCCGGAATCAGTTTTCCGTAATCTTTGATCTCGTAATTCCGCTTGATGGCAGATGCAGTCAGATCCCCAACCATAGAGATCAACGCTCCAACCGCACTGATTCCTGCCATGATCCAGACATGTGTCTGATCGATCTGCATGGCATTTTTAAAGATCATACCATAAATAACGCCGCCGACAGCGCCCTCCACTGATTTCTTAGGGCTTAATTTCGGTGACATTTTATGTTTTCCAATCAACATTCCTACACAGTATGCACAGGTGTCGCATCCCCAGGAACACAGAAAAACAAGCCATACAATGTAGGCACCTGCCTCGATCATACGCGTCTGATACACATACGACAGCATCACAGCAACATAGAACACGCCAAAAAATGCTGCAAGTACCTGTTCCGTCTTATACTTCGGATATGTAAATACATATGCGAACATCATAAGAATCAAAACACCTAATACAAACACCATTGTATCCGGCAAAAATGCAAATTTCAGATTACAATAATACACGGTCGCTGCCAGATAACCAATGATTCCAACCGCCTCTTTTTCAATGTGAAAAATGCGATATAATTCAAACATACCAATATAGGAAATAATCAGTGTTGAGATCAGCAGAACATCTCCGCCTGTAATGATCAGAACCAGTGCTGCGATCACTAACACGATTCCACTTAATAATCTTGTCTTAAACATTATATTTCTCCATCCTCCTCTGAGAGTGCGCCAAACCTGCGGTCACGTTTATTATATGCTTCAACTGCCTTTTCTAATTCTTCTTTATGGAAGTCCGGCCATGGAACTTCCGTAAAATAAAATTCACTGTAAGCCAGCTGCCATAAGAGATAATTCGATAAGCGCTGTTCCCCACTGGTGCGGATCAACAGATCCGGATCCGGAATATCTTTCGTATCCAGATAAGCTTCAAAATGTGTCTCATCAATCTCGTTTTCCTGCAATTTGCCGTCACGGAGATCTGCATACATTTTCCGCATGCCCCGGAGCATCTCATCCCGGCTTCCATAATTGATCGCAATCTGCAGATTCAAACCATCATTGTGTGCAGATGCAGACTCCAATTCTTTGATCTGATTTTGAAACTTCTCACTGAGTTTTGTGGTATCTCCGATCACCCGGACACGCATATTATTCTTATCCGCAGTTTTAATACAGTTTTTCAGATAAGATTCCAGTAATTTCATCAATGCATTTACTTCGTTATCCGGCCGGTTCCAGTTCTCGGTAGAAAAAGCATATAAGGTCAGATATTTCATTCCCATATCATGGGCTGCCTGACAGACTGTCTCCACATTCTTAGCCCCGACCGTATGTCCGTAATTTCTTGGCATTCCTTTGCTTTTTGCCCATCTTCCATTTCCATCTAATATAATTGCTACATGTTGTGGGATCTTCATGCTAATTGTATATCCTTTCTGTTCCAGTCAAACGGCACAAAACCTTGTAATCCTTCTGTTCCGCTGTCATTGCAAAATATTGTTCTTTTATAAGTTACGAAAATGAGGACACGATTTTCTCATGCCCCCACTCTTTCTTTTATTCTGTCAATTTATTTATACAGTTAAAATTTCTTTTGTTTTAACTTCTACTGCTTCATCGACAGCTGCAATATATTTATCTGTCATCTTCTGAGCATTTTCTTCCAATGCTTTGATTTCATCTTCTGAAACATCCTCTTTTGCAAGTTTCTTGAAGGAATCATTTGCATCACGACGAATATTACGAATGGCTACTTTTGCACTCTCACCTTTCTTCTTTACGTCTTTTGCAAGATCTTTACGTCTTTCCTCTGTCAGTTCTGGGAATAAAAGACGGATTGTCTTTCCATCATTGGTAGGATTGATTCCAAGATCAGATGTCATGATCACTTTCTCAATCTCTTTTACCATAGAAGCTTCCCATGGCTGAATCTGAATCATTCTAGGTTCCGGAACATTTACGTTTGCCACCTGCTGGATAGGTGTTGGTGTTCCGTAATAATCAACTCTCAATTTATCAAGAACATGTGGATTGGCACGTCCGGCACGGATACTTCCAAATTCCTCTGATAAATTGTTCATTGTTTTCTGCATTTT
>OCAT01001858.1_pt1 | contig 12369 bp, 10 predicted proteins | sample 1538311 | NCBI WGS metagenome assembly OCAT01 (sample SAMEA2580287, study PRJEB22360) | human gut metagenome | biome: human gut; feature: human-associated habitat; material: faeces | place: Denmark | collected 2008/2010
TTTGTCAATTCCCTGGGCTTATCGTTTGCTTGACAGCCGCAGATGCTACTACCCGCTACGACCCCTTTTGTGAAAATGCGTTTGGAGCGGCCCGCAGGCCGCGACAAACGCCAATATAAAAATAATATTTCCTTTAAATATGCCCAGAGCGAAGCGGAGGGCATTTTAAATGGTCAGATCACCTGGAACAAAAAGAACTTGAGGTAGTTGGTCTCCGGCACACCCCACAGGATCGGATGATCCGGTGCCTGCTGTTTCACCTCGATCTGCCGCAGCTGGCGGTGAGCATCCTTTGCAGCGGCGCGCAGCATCTTGATGAACAGCTCCTCGGTGGCAAAGTGGGAGCAGCTGGCAGTTGCCAGATAGCCGCCGCGAGGCAGCAGCTTCATGGCACGGTAGTTGATCTCCTTGTAACCGCGCATGGCGTTCTCCACAGTGCGGCGCGCCTTGGTAAAGGCCGGCGGGTCCAGAATGATAAAATCGTAGGGGTGTCCCTCTCTTTCCAAGCGGGGCAGCAGCTCAAAGGTGTCCTCGCACAAAAAGTCCATATTGGTCAGACCGTTGCGCTGGGCATTGCGCTGCGCCATGGCAATGGCCTCGGCGCTGATGTCGGCGGCGGTCACACGGGCAGCGCCGCCCGCAGCGGCGTTCAGTGCAAAGCTGCCGGTGTGGGTAAAGCAGTCCAGCACGGTGTGACCTGCAGCAAGGCGTGCCACCGCCCGGCGGTTGTACTTCTGATCAAGGAAGAAACCGGTCTTCTGGCCGTTCTCGAAATCCACATGATAGTAAACTCCGTTCTCGCAGATCTCGGTCTGGGTGCTTGCCGGGTGAGGCTCACCGGGCAGCTCAAACCAGCCTTTGTTCTGCTCAAGACCTTCCTTTGCGCGCAGAGCCTCATCGTTGCGCTCGTAGATGCCGTCGATGGTCTGGCCGTCGGCGCGCAGGACTTCTGCCAGAATGGGGAAGAGGATGGGCTTGAGCTTTTCCATGCCCACGCTCAGGGTCTGCGTGACGAGGATGTTGCTGAACCGGTCCACAGTCAGCCCGGGGAACTGGTCGGCTTCGCCAAAAATGACGCGGCAGGCGGAAAGGTCGGCGGGCTCCAGCACGGTCTTGCGGTAGTTCCATGCATATTCCACCCGGCGGCGCCAGAACGCAGCATCAAAGGTGTCGTTGGCATTGCGGGAGATCAGCCGCACGCGGATCTTGCTTTTGAGCGAGACAAAGCCGGTGCCAAGGTAGGAACCCTTGGTGCTGACCACATCGGCCAGCGTGCCGTTTTCCGGCTCATTTTCCGGGGAATTGAGGATGTCGTTCTCATACACCCAGGGGTGCCCGCCCACCAGCAGGCCTTCGGCGTGTTTGTTGACGGTATACACAGGGTAAGCGCGTTCTTTCATATGGTTCTCCTTATCATGAACGAACTCTCTTCGTCCCGCGTTCGCTCGACACGCTTACCGTGCGGGTAGGCTCCCTCACTGAGGGAGCTGGCTGCGAAGCAGACTGAAGGAGTAAAAATCTACCCTTTATAATAGCACAAAATCATGTTATTATAAATAAGAAATGCCAAAAATCCGCATGAAAGAGGGATGCATTATGGAAATCGAACGCAAATGGATGGTGAAGGGCTGGCCGGAGGGGCTGCCCCTCAGGGAGGAATTTGCCATGCGGCAGGGCTATATCAGCGTGCGGCCCACTGTGCGCATCCGGGAAGAAGCCCTCACCGGCGGCAGAACGGACTACATCCTCTGCTTCAAATCCGGGGGCGGCCTTGCCCGTGAGGAGATCGAGCGCAGCATCGACAAAGCGCTGTTTGAGGATCTGGAACACAAGATTATCGCTAAACCTCTCATCCCGAAGCTGCGCCGCAGCTACACCCTGCCGGACGGTTCTGTGCTGGAAGTGAACCATGTGGACGAAGGCCAGCCCACCGAGTTCTGGTATGCCGAGGTGGAGTACCCCACGGTGGAAGCAGCCCTTGCATGGCAGCCGGAAAGCTGCGGCCTTGGCGATTACCTCAAGGATGAAGTGACGAACCAGCCCGGCCAGAGCATGGGCGAATACTGGGTGGAGACAAGAGGATGAAAAAAGTAAAACTCAAACTGGAACTGCAGTACAACTCCCCGGTGATCCTCACATTTTTCCTGCTGTCACTTCTGGTGCTGTTCCTCGACCAGTGGACGGATGGGTGGACGACGATGCATCTGTTCTGTGTCTACCGCTCCTCGCTGAAGGACCCGCTGTTCTACATCCGGCTGTTCGGCCATGTGCTGGGCCATGCCAGCTGGGACCACTTTCTGAATAACATGCTGCTGCTGCTCGTTGTTGGCCCGCCAATGGAAGAAAAGTACGGCAGCAAGCCGCTTTTGTGCGGCATGGTGTTCACCGCTCTGGTCACCGGCGTGCTGCAATGCGTGCTGTTCCCACGTTCGGGGCTGCTGGGCGCGTCCGGCATCGTGTTCATGCTTATCATGCTTTCGTCGCTGGCGGGCTTCTCCGGCGGCATCCCGGTCACCATGCTGCTGGTTGCAGCGCTGTACTTTGGTCAGCAGGTGTACGATATCATTTTTGTGCACGACAATGTAGCAAACTTCATGCACATTGTGGGCGGCTTATGCGGCACTGCCTTTGGCTACTACAGTGCGTTGCACAGCCGCCGCAGGCCGGCAAAAGCGGTGAAGTTTTCCAGCACGAACAGCCGCCGGAAGCGCTGAACCCACTGTGGACATAGGCTGATTTTGAAAAATTTGCAAACAGGTATTGACAAACGAAAAATCCGTGGTTTAATATAGCCAAATTCAATACACTAAACCGTTGAAGCGGAGATAACGGCGAACCATGCCTGTACAGAGAGCCTGCGCAGCTGAGAAGCAGACCGGAAACAGTTCGTCAAGGAAAGTGTGACTTTGCGTTATATTTTCCCGAAATGGACCGCTGAGGGTGCAGGGAACTGCGGAGAACTTTCGCCGCACAGTATTCTGCAACGTAGGGCATACGTCAGTTGCCGGGGATGTGTTGGCATCCCGCCAAGTGCATGGGGTCATGCCCATGAAGTCAGGGTGGCACCGCGGATAAAAGGCCATATTTTATTCGTCCTTGACAGAAGAGAGTTCTTCTGTTAGGGGCGTTTTTCTTTTCCACTCCCTCGGCAGAAGAGCCGGGGGAGTTTTTGTTTTAGGGCTCCCTTGTTTCCGGCACTAAGGCTCATGCCTGTGGTTGCGGCCACGAAAACCTGAACAAAACAAATGCACCCGGTTGCTGCGGTTCTGCCCACAGGCCGGGTGCATTTTATATTTTAGGAAAAATTACAGGTCACTGCGCGGGGAAGCTGCCATGGCCCAGAAGTTCAGCTCGTGCTCCGAGCAGGCATGGAAGATCTCGCGGCAGCGGGCAAGGCGCTCGTCGCTCAGGCCTTCGCAGACTTTTTCTGCAAACGCGGCCCAGTCGCGGCAGGCCGCCTCATAGCCCTTGTCAGCATAGTCCACCACCAGTGCACCATAAAGGGTATCCTGCACGGAAGGCTTTTCTTCCAGCAGTTTCTGGAAGATCCAGCCATAGCTCAGCATACAGGGCAGGCAGGCCATCATGCACTCGGCTGCGCCCTCGCCGTTTTTGGCGGCTTCGATCATAGAGTCCACATAGGCACGGTTCTCCGGCCGCAGCGGCAGGCTCTGGATGCCTTCATCGGTCAGTCCAAAGTGCTTGAGATAGTGCAGGCGGGCTGCATCCTCGCTCTCATTCACGAAGGAAAGCAGGGAATAGTAGGTGCGGATGGTCTGCATATCCTTTGCCTTGGTCATGCCCCAGGCAAACACCTTGGCATATTCCCGCAGGTAAAGACTGTCCTCCACGATGTAGCCCTTGAAGCAGGCTTCATCCAGTGTGCCATCCGCAAGGTGGGTCAGAAATTCTGAGTGCAGACATTTCTCCCACACAGGCAGACTTTCCTGCACCAGCTGCTGCACAAAGGTCTGCTCACTCACCCACAAACTCTCCCTTCAGTGCAAACATATGGTCCATCGGGCCGGAGCCGTGGCCCAGATCCAGCATGGCAGAAAGACAGCCGGAAATGTAGGCCTTTGCGCGCTCCACAGATGCATCCAGATCATAGCCCTTTGCCAGATTGGACGCAATGGCGCTGGACAGGGTGCAGCCGGTGCCGTGGGTATTGGGGTTTGCAATGCGCTTGCCGCGGAACCATTTGCCGCAGCCGTCCCGCCACAGAAGGTCGTCGGCATCATTGATCTGGTGGCCGCCCTTGCACAGCACGGCACAGTGGTATTTCTCGCTGATCAGCTTTGCAGCGGCCTCCATTCCGGCCGCATCGGTGATCTTCATGCCGGAAAGGATCTCAGCCTCCGGAATGTTGGGGGTGACCACCTCTGCCATGGGCAGCAGCTTTTCGGTCAGTGCCTGCACGGCATCGTCCCGCAGCAGCTTGGAGCCGGAGGTGGCAACCATCACCGGGTCCACCACGATATGCTTTGCGCCGTAGGTGTGCAGCTTTTCGGCAATCACACCGATCAGCTCTGCCGAGGATACCATGCCGATCTTGACGGCATCCGGGTAGATGTCGGTAAAAATGGCATCGATCTCCTGTGCCAGAAATTCGGGCGTGGCTTCAAAAATGCCGGTCACACCTGTGGTGTTCTGGGCAGTCAGTGCGGTAATAGCGCTCATGGCGTACACGCCGTTTGCAGTCATGGTTTTGATATCGGCCTGGATGCCAGCACCGCCGCTGGAATCGCTGCCGGCAATCGTCAATGCAGTTTTCATGGTTACAACTTCCTTTGCAAAAAATGCGGAAATGCCCGCAAGGAGGCATCTCCGCACTTTGAAGCAGCAGTATCTCCCTACGTTGGCATTGTCCAAATCAGGTCACAGGTCTGGGCAAACAGCCCACTCTCAGCCTGCTTTTGCAGGCTCCCTTTTTTCTGCGTTCAAGAATACCACAGTGCCGCTGCATTTGCAAGGGGATGGCCCTTTTCAATCGGCCCGCTGCGTGGTAAAATGGAAAAAACAAAGGGGGAAATACCATGAACATCACGGTCTATCTTGGAGCAAATGCGGGCAATGATCCTGCGCTGGCGGAAGCTGTCCGGGAACTGGGCAGCTGGATCGGTGCAAACGGGCACCGCCTTGTGTACGGCGGCTCCCGCAGCGGCCTGATGGGCCAGCTTGCCCAGAGCGCGCTGGACGCAGGCGGCACGGTGACCGGTGTGGAACCGCAGTTCTTTGTGCAGCAGGAGCTGCAGCACGATGGCCTGACCGAGCTGATCGTCACCAAGGATATGACCGAGCGCAAGACGAAGATGATCGAGCTGGGCGATGCCTTCATCGCATTCCCCGGCGGCACCGGCACGCTGGAAGAGATCGCAGAGGTAATGTCCAAGGTCTCGCTGGGCCAGTTGGACGCGCCCTGCATCCTGTATGATCTGAACGGCTACTACGACAGCCTGAAAGCACTGCTTGCCAAAATGATCGAGAAAGGCCTTTCCACGCCGCAGCGCCAGCAGGGCATCCGATTTGCGGCGAATCTGGAAGAGATCACAACGATTTTAAATAAAGCCTAAAAGGAAACGCTTCCCCGGCCGGGAAGCGTTTCCTTTTTATATCATTCTCCCAGTGCAGTGCGGATATTTGCCAGCACCTTCTGGCTCAGCAGCACAAAAGCCTGCTTGGTGCGTCCGGCAGAAACATTCGCGCAATGCACATTCTCACGGGCAAAGAAGTCTTCGCCCACCGGGCCGGCAGCGGCACGGGTGTCACAGAAGAAGTGGGTGCCCGGCAGAGCAAGCCACTGTTCCAGAGCAGCAGAGTCAAAGCCCGGGCCGATGGAGGTGTTGAACAGCACCTTGCCTGCGCCCAGCTGCGCAAATTCGTCCTTGCCCAGCAGAAGGACATTTTTGTTCAGGCAGGTGAACACCACCTCGCTCTCGGTCAGCAGCTGTGCCAGCGGCTTATAGGCCATGCCCACAGCTTCGGCATCCGGCTTGCGGGTGCGGCTGTAATAGGCAATGTCGGCACCCATGAACTGCAGCGCGTCGGCGATCATTTTGCCGGACACACCCAGCCCGATGATGCCTGCCTTCAGCCCGGTGATCTCCACCGGCTCGTCCCGCAGCATGGGCATCCCAAAACCGTGCAGGATGCCGGTGAGCTCATGCAGGACGTACTCCACAACGCCGCGGTCGCCGTAGTCCCGGATGCCCAGCACTTTGATGCCGCGGGTGCGGGCGTAGGCGATATCCACATTGGCGCTTTCCTCAGAATACAGGCTGCAGCACATGCCGATGTAACGGATATTCGGGCAGCGCTCGATCACGTTTTTGCCCATGCGGGAGGTGTAGCTCAGAAGTACGGCATCTGCATCTCCGATGCGCTGCACGATCTGGTCATCGCTGGCCGGGATATCGCGGTACAGCACCACTTCTTTTGCGTACTGATGCAGCGCTTCCTCGGCGGAAGGAATCAGGCTTACCGGCTCAATGGCCACCAGTTTTTTGAACATCAGTAAAGCCCTCCTTTAATAGAAGCATACGGGGGAGGAGAGGTTGCGCAGCAGGGCAACTACGCTCCAACCGGCAATGGCGCTGGTGGAAGAGCAGATATCCACCACGGCCTTCACGCCCTCGATCTCGGCGGTGATGCAGTGGTCGTCGCCCACCCAGCCGGGTACCGAGTGCATGGTCACGCCGGTGATCTCCGGGCCGGTGGTGGCCAGCGATGTGGCAACAGCCACATTCACGCGGCGGGGGAAGGCGGCAATGGCCTGCTTGGCATTGCCGGTGAACACGGTGGTCTTTTCGGTATCGGTCAGCAGGTGGTCGGCCCATACCGGCGTGTTGCGGAAGCCCTTGGCTCCGGTGTGGGTCTCAATGCCTGCCGTCTCGGCCAGCTTCTGCGCCTCGGCCATCAGGGTGACGGTCTGCAGCACATCAAAGCCGCCAATGGCACCGCTTGCCAGATGCACCTTGGCACCGCCCTCCACGGCAGCGGCCTTGACCTGCTCGTAAAAATCAAGGTCCGCAAAGGCACCAATGGAAATAATGACCAGATTCACGCCTTTTTTCAGCACAGGCACAGCCATGGCGCGCACAGCCTCCACCGAAGCAGTCTCCACAATGTATTCCGGCTGCAGTGTCAGCAGAGCATCCACATCATCGCAGACGGGACAGCCTACCTCGGCGGCAAGTTTTTCTGCCGAAGCACGGGTACGGCTGGTCACGCCCACCAGCTCATAGTCCGGCAGCAGACCGTTCTTCCATGCGTTGGCCACAATGCCGCCCAGAAAGCCGCAGCCTACAATGCCAATTTTTGTTTTCATATCCTAAACTCCTTTTTCTGCTTTTTCCAAAGAAAGCAACATATTCCATTAAAGTATATCATATCAAAACAAAAAATGATATAATAAGGCGCAAGAAAGGAGAAGGCTATGTCGAAAACAAAGGAGCTTTTCTGGACGTTTTTCAAAATTGGTGCGTTCACGTTTGGCGGCGGTTATGCCATGGTGGCTTTGCTGCAGAATGAATTTGTGGAAGAGAAAAAGTGGGTGACAAAAGAAGAATTTCTGGACATGGTGGCAATTGCGGAGTCTACGCCCGGCCCGGTGGCGGTGAACAGTGCCACCTATATCGGCTACAAGATCGAGGGTGCGGCAGGTGCGGCAGCGTCCACGGTGGCGGTATGTCTTCCGTCCTTCGCGGTCATTTATCTGATCTCGCTGTTCTTTGACCAGTTCCTCCGCCTTTCGGTGGTGGCAAGTGCGTTCCACGGCATTCAGGTGTGTGTGATCTATCTGATCCTTTCCGCCGGACTGAAAATGCTGAAGCAGCTGGAACACAGCGTCTTCAATATTGTCATCCTGACCACGGTTGCGGCAGCGATGGTGGGCTGTTCCATTGCAGCAGTGTCCTTCTCTTCCATTTTTTACATCCTGTTCAGCGGTGCGGCCGGGCTGCTGGTGTATGCAGTACAGCAGCTGCGGAAGGGGGAGAAGAAGCCGTGATCTATGTAGAACTTTTCTGGAATTTCCTTATGATCGGTGCGTTGTCCTTCGGCGGCGGCTACGGGATGATCTCGCTGGTGCGGGAAACGGTCTTAGGACACGGCTGGCTGACGGAAGGCGAATTTCTCAGCTTCATTGCCGTGTCGGAATCCACACCCGGCCCGCTGGCCATCAATATGGCCACCTTCATCGGTGCTTCGCAGGGCGGCTTCTGGGGCGCGCTGTGCGCGACATTGGGCGTGGTGCTGCCGTCCTTTGTCATTATCCTGCTCGTTGCATCGGTGCTGCAGAACCTGATGAAGTATGCGGGAGTCAACGCAGTTCTTGGCGGCGTTCGTCCCTGTGTGGTGGCGATGATCCTGGCAACTGCTGTCAACATGGCGCTTTCTACGCTGGCCGGGTTTGCAGCGGACAAGGCAGGCATTGCACCGGATCTCCGTTCCATTGTGGTGTTCCTGCTGCTGTGGGGGCTGCATGCCCTTTGCCGCCGGAAAAAGGGCAAAGCACCATCGCCCATTGGGATGATCCTGTTCTCTGCAGGACTGGGGATCCTGTTCTGGGGAATATAAGAATAAGCATTGCACGCTGCCTGGGGGGCATCCTGCTTCTGATGACAGCTTCTGAAAAATGCGCCGGGAGGTTCCCAATAAACCTTTCCGGCGCATTTTGCTACAAAAAGCCGGGCACAGGAAAACTCATAGCTCCCTGTGCCCGGCTTCAGCTTTTATTGGAATTTAGGCGCTGTGCGATCAAGCTGCAACGGAAGAAGCAGCTTCGCTGGAAGCAGCCTCAGAAGAAGCAGCCTCAGAAGAAGCGGCCTCGCTGGAAGCAGCCTCAGAAGAAGAACCGTTCTCCTCTGCAACAGCGGAAGAAGCGTCCTCCTCGGCCTCAGCAGCAACAGAAGTGCTGGTAGAAGCAGCCTCGGAAGAGGATGCAGCAGTGGAGGAAGCAGAACCGCCGCAAGCGGTCATGCCAACAGCCAGAGCCAGAGCAACAACAGCAACACAAACATTCTTGAGTTTCATATCTAAAATCTCCTTGCCATACGCAAATGTATTTTGCAGAAGGCCCTACAGGAAGTGCCTTTCTGCAAGTGGATATTCTAGTCTTTTTTGCGAAAAAATCAAGAGTTTTTTTGGCTAAGAAGTGAGATTTCAATGATAATCTACGATTTTGTTATAATTTATCGCTAAAAGTCAAAGAGTTTTTGTTAAACTGATCGAAGCGCGGAGAGACTCAGGAAAGAATTTTTTACCGCGTTGTAATCACTTTGTAATTTCTTTCGTTGTTTGTTCCCTTGAATCAAGACGGGAATGCATGTTCCCTAAAGAGAAATAAAGAAATGCAAAAGTGAGGATGATGCGGCTCCGGAAACGGAAAAGAACCATTTGTCATATGACAGTTGACCTGCGGAGAAAGAAAAGATGGTAAACTTTGTGCAGCGAACCTGAACAAAAATATCAAAGAATGACAAGTGCTATTTGAAAGTGATTTTTATTGGACATAAAAAGTGGATAATACAGACACAGCAGGGGATGAACGGGCTCCCTGAAAATAAAACATGTGTTTTGGAGGAAATAAAGATGAAGTACTATGTTACATTGACCGGACTCAACTACCGCTTCGGCACTCAGCCGTTTACAGTAGGCCAGAAGGTAAAGCTGGTCAAAGAGCCGGAGAATGACTTTGACCGCGAAGCTATCCGCGCAGAACTGCCGGGTCTGGGCAAGGTGGGTTATGTGGCCAACAGCACTCACACCGTGCTGGGCGACTGTTACAGCGCAGGCCGCATCTATGATAAGATCGGCGCTGCTGCCACCGCAAAGGTGAAGTATGTGCTTGCCAATGCGGTGGTATGCAGCGTAAAGGCGGCGGATATGGGGCAGACTGGCCTGCCGCCGGTCGATCCGGCTACGGGGCTGCCCTTTGGCAGCGAAGAAGATGCCATCGCATTCTGACAGAAAAGCCCGTCACACTGTATTTTGTGTGACGGGCTTTTCTGCACCTTTTTGCTTCGGCGCACATACACCGGGCAAAGGGGGAATGTATCGTGAACCAGATCGTTTTCACTGCGTGGGTGCTGCTGTTCCCGGCGGCGTGCACTACACTGGGGGCAGCAGGCGTGTTTTTGCTGCGGCGGCGGTCGCGGCCCTGCACGCAGCGCATCCTGTGCGGCATGGCAGCGGGCATCATGCTGGCGGCCAGTGTGTGGAGCCTGCTGCTGCCTGCTATCCAGCGCGGACAGACTTTGCCGCTTCCGGCATGGATCCCATCGGCAGTGGGGCTTGTGCTTGGCGCAGTGGGCCTTTTGCAGGTGGAACAGTTTGCCGGGCAGCTGCTGGCAGGCGGGGCCGGGCACGGCGGACGTATGGTGCTGGCTGTAACATTGCACAACCTGCCCGAGGGTATGGTGGCGGGCCTTGCCGCTGCACTGGCATTGACCGGGGAGCCGGATGCCATCAGCGGTGCACTGGCGCTGAGCCTTGGCATCGGCCTGCAGAATATCCCGGAAGGTGCAGCAGTCAGCCTGCCGCTGGCCCATAACGGCCGCACCCGCAGTCAGGCGTTTTTTGCGGGAGCGGCTTCCGGGCTGGTAGAGCCGTTGGGGGCATTGCTTGCCTTTGCTCTGGCCGAATGGGTCAGTACTGCGCTTCCGTGGCTGCTCAGCGCAGCGGCGGGCTGTATGGTGTGCGTGACCGCACAGGAGATGATCCCGCAGGCCGTGGAGGGCGACGAGCCTGTCGGTGTTGTAAGCATCGTGCTGGGATTTGCGCTGATGATGGCGCTGGATGTGGCATTGTAAGAAAAAAGGGCTGCTGCAAAATCAATGCCGTTAAAATAACAGGATAAAAGCAAAGCGCAGTACAAAACGCGAAAGCGCAGAGAATGTACTGCGCTTTTTGGATTTTAGAGGACATCACATTTTCTGACTTTGGGCTATCCTATTTGATCGTTTCATGCGTGGGCCGTGAAATGATACCTCCCACCCCTTGCAATCTGCCTGCGTTTATGGTACAATATTCTGGCATTCAGAAGGATGTGTCGGACAGCGCCTGCTGCGTGGTTCGGCATACGGATGCGGGTCCTGTACGATGGATTCGCTGTGAACCAGGTCAGGTGGGGAACCAAGCAGCCTTAAGCAGTGTGTTCGTGCGTTTCAGTAAGCCTGCATCCGTATGCCGAGTTACGCAAGGCGGGGACAAAACCCCGTCAGCGCTGTCCTTTTTATTTTGCAGGAAAGGGGAGAGAACCATGTACCGTGCCTTGTACCGCAAATGGAGACCGCAGCGTTTTGAGGATGTGGTAGGCCAGCGGGCCATTGTTACTGCGCTGAAAAACCAGATCACGGCAAACCGTGTGGGCCATGCCTACCTGTTTACCGGCGTGCGCGGCACCGGCAAAACCACCTGCGCCAAGATCTTTGCAAAGGCAGTCAACTGCCTGCATCCGGTCAATGGAGACCCCTGCGGCGAGTGTGAGATCTGCAAGGGCATCGATAACGGCAGCATTCTGGACGTGGTGGAGATGGATGCGGCTTCCAACAACGGTGTGGACGATATCCGCGACCTGCGCGACGAAACAGCTTACACTCCCAGCGCCTGTAAATATAAGGTATACATCATCGATGAGGTGCACATGCTGTCCACAGCGGCATTCAATGCGCTGCTCAAAACGCTGGAAGAACCGCCTGCCCACGTCATCTTTATTCTGGCAACCACTGAGATCCAGAAGGTGCCCGCCACCATTCTTTCCCGCTGCCAGCGGTACGATTTTACCCGCATCGGGCCGGAGGATATCGCCCGCCGGGTGGAATACATTGCAGGTGAGGAAAAGCTGGAGCTTTCGCCGGACGGTGCGGAACTGATCGCCCGTCTGGCCGACGGTGCACTGCGTGATGCGTTGTCCATTCTGGATACCTGCGCAGGCGTTACGGCGAAAATCGATGCCGATGTGGTGCGCCGCATGGCAGGTGTGACCGACCGCAGTTATCTGTTCCGCATTTCGGACGCACTGGAAGCGCAGGACGGTGCCACAGCACTGGCCCAGCTGGCACAGCTTCGCCAGCAGTCTGTGGATGTCAAGCGTCTGACAGAGGAATTGATCGCGCATTATCGTGCTTTGATGCTGGCAGCATTGCCGGGCGGGCAGAGCCTTCTGTCCGGCGTTTCGCCGGAGGAGGAGGCTTTGTATCTGGAAAAAGGCCCGCAGCTGGGCCAGCGGGAGGCCATTCGTGCCATCCGTGCGCTGGGCAGTGCGCTGGAACATATGACCCGCGGCAGCGACCAGCGGATCGAGCTGGAACTTGCACTGTTTGGCTTATCCGAACCGCCCCAGCAGCCGCAGGCAGGTCGGCAGCGGCG
>OCAT01001863.1_pt1 | contig 12322 bp, 6 predicted proteins | sample 1538311 | NCBI WGS metagenome assembly OCAT01 (sample SAMEA2580287, study PRJEB22360) | human gut metagenome | biome: human gut; feature: human-associated habitat; material: faeces | place: Denmark | collected 2008/2010
TCATAAATGATGTCGCTGATTCTACCGATTATCAGTTTGCTCTTGGCAAACTTTCTTCTTTACTTGCCACACATTATAACCAGAAAGTTATTATTATTATTGATGAGTACGACACGCCAATCCAGCAAGGACACTTATATCATTATTATAATGAAGTTGTCGGTTTTATGCGGAATCTTTTCTCCTCCGCTTTAAAAGACAATGAGAATCTGGAATTTGGCATTTTGACTGGAATACTCCGCATTGCAAAAGAAAGTTTATTCAGTGGTTTAAATAATCTTGTTGTAAACACGATTTTGGATGACAAGTACTCAGAGTATTTCGGTTTTACCGTAAACGATATATCAAATATGGCAGCTTACTATGGAATGGCAGAAAAACTTTCAGAAATTAAAGAATGGTATGACGGTTATCTCTTCGGAAATACAGAAATATATAATCCGTGGTCTGTGATTAATTATTTTAACAATAACTGTAAACCAAAGGCTTTCTGGTCCCGAACAAGCGGCAATGAAATTATTGGTGAACTCATCCGCAGTTCCGACAAAGAAGTGTACGAAAGTCTCTCACTTTTACTGCAGGGAAAAGAAGTGCAATCCATTATTAATACGGATATTATTTACCCGGAGGTAAATGCTGATTCTGACACAATCTACAGCTTTCTGCTTGTCGCCGGATATCTGCGTGCCACAAATGTGATCAGTGAATTTAATGACAACCCGATTTGTTCTCTTAAACTGCCTAACCGAGAGATAAAAAGTGTTTTCCAGAAAGAGATTTTGGATAATTATAATACCTTGTTTAACGGCTCCCTGCTCCGAGATTTCGAACTTGCTCTTCGAACAGGTGATACTGCTCTTTTCACTGACACCTTGCAAAAATATCTCTTGCAGTCTGCCAGTACTTTTGACACTACAAACGAAAATTTTTATCACGGAACTGTTTTCGGAATGTTGGCAATACTCTCAGACAGATATTATATCTCTTCCAACAGAGAATCCGGCGAAGGGCGTTTTGATATACAGCTTGAGCCAAAAGATAAATCCCAATTGGGCTATATTATTGAATTTAAAGCCGGAAAAAACCTTTCAGATACCGAACTTGCTAATTCTGCGTCAAGTGCGATACAACAGATCCAAAGCAAAAAATATTCTACCGACATGGAATATCATGGTATCAAAAAAATTGGACTTTTTGGGATTGCATTCAGTGGCAAACGTGTTGCAGCTAAATATGAAGAAATACAACTCCATTCATAAGACACATCCTCTCATAATTCTGAAAAACTAGGGAATCAGGATTATGAGAGAATTTTTTGTCCAAAAATTGGATCCAGAAATTGGCAGTCTTTTTCTCTTGCATTCTTTTTCCGAATGTGGTATTCTCATTTTATCGAACATATGTTCTATTCTATTCTTTGATTGGAGGAGATCACATCCAGATGAAAATCCAGCAAAATATGTCACTGATGGAAAAACTTACGATTCTCTCAGACGCTGCAAAATACGATGTCGCCTGCACGTCAAGCGGTGTGGACCGCGGTGGTGACGGCATCGGCCTTGGCAACTCCATTTCCTGTGGGATCTGTCATACTTTTTCCGCAGATGGGCGGTGTGTTTCCCTTCTCAAGATTTTATTTACAAACGAATGTATTTTTAACTGCTCTTACTGCCAGAATAATTGTAACTCCGATGTCCGGCGGGCTGCCTTTACCCCGGAGGAAGTCTGCGAACTGACGATGGAATTTTACCGGCGGAATTATATTGAAGGTCTTTTTTTAAGTTCCGGCATTATGGTAAGCCCCAACTATACGATGGAACTTTTATACCAGACCCTTTATAAATTGCGCACAGCGCACCATTTTAACGGTTACATCCATGTGAAAGCGATTCCCGGCGCTGATCCTATCCTGATTGAAAAAACCGGTTTTCTGGCTGACCGTATGAGTATCAATCTGGAACTGCCTACCGCAGACAGCCTGAAAAAGCTTGCGCCCTGCAAGTCGAGAAATACCATCCTGAAGCCAATGCGCATGGTTCAGAACGGTATTACGGAAAATAAGAATGAAGTTGCTCTTTACCGGCATGCCCCGAATTTCGTACCCGCAGGACAGAGCACACAGATGATCATCGGCGCAACCCCGGAAAACGATTACCAGATTGTGAGCATTGCCGAAAATCTGTATCAGAAATTTGATTTAAAGAGAGTGTTCTATTCTGCCTTTGTGAATGTCACCCACAACAGCAATCTTCCTGCACTGCCCGGCGGTCCGCCGCTCCTGCGGGAACATCGTCTGTATCAGGCAGACTGGCTGCTCCGCTATTATAAATTTAAAGCCGACGAGCTTTTAAGTCCGGAGCGGCCGGACTTTAATATTTTTCTCGACCCCAAGTGTGACTGGGCGATCCGGCATCTGGAATATTTTCCGGTCGAGATCAACCGTGCAGACTATGATATGCTGCTCCGTGTCCCGGGTATTGGCTATAAGTCTGCCAGCCGCATTGTAAAAGCAAGACGCCACAGCACCCTCGATTTTGCTGATCTCAAGAAGATAGGTGTTGTGTTGAAACGCGCTCTTTATTTTATCACCTGCTCCGGCAGGATGATGTACCGCACGAAGCTGGAAGAAGATTATATCTGCCGCAATCTGATGGGCGATAAGACACAGATACCACGTGAGATCCGTGAGAGCGGTTATCAACAATTGAGCCTGTTCGATACCGGCTTATCCACGGAGCCGCTTCCGCTGTCGTAGATAAATGTAAAACTTTTATTTCCCTGAATATTTTTCTCAAGACAGGAGACATTATGCATGTATTTATCTGTGAAAACACACCAAACGGAATATTGACCGGCGTATACGATGCCTGGGAATTAAAGATTCAGGAAAGATGCTCCCACGCTGATATTTATCTGGTGTCCGGCCAGCCGGATAATTACGAGCTGTTTTGCGACTACCACACCGTCGCACCATCCTCTGAAAAAGCCGGAAAAGTTGTTTCTACGCTAAACCGGAAGCTTGGACACGATTTTTACGAGACAATCCTTACTGCTATTTTATCCATTGATCTTTCCGGCAAGAAGAAGATGGACAAAGCGAACGCCGTGTATCAGACGATCGTTGCCGCACTTTATTCACCAAAGGGTGCCCGTGTATTGGATTCACTGAGTAATCCTTATATTTACCGTGTCTTTGAATTGTCCAGAGCCACAGCCTCCGAAGCCCACCACCTGAAAGGTTTTCTGCGCTTTTCGGAACTGCAGAACGGCGTTCTGTTTTCCACGATCCATCCCAAAAATAATGTCCTGCCAATTTTAGCAGAGCATTTTACGGATCGTTTTCCGCAGGAAAATTTTATGATTTACGATGAAACCCACCAGCTTGCGGCAGTCCACCGCGCCGGAAAGAATTATATGCTTGTAGATGCTTCGGACATCAATACCGAACTTCTTCAGAACTATTCTGAAAATGAAGCAAGATTCCAGAAACTGTGGCTGGCCTTTTTCGACAGTATTGCGATTGAAGCACGCACCAACCCCGAATTACAGGCACAGAATATTCCGAAACGGTTCTGGAAGGATGCTGTGGAATTAAGACACTTTTGTGAATAACCTTACCGCATTCTCCTCCGTCACACGCTCGACCTCCTCCGCTGTGATTCCTTTTAATTCTGCGATTTTTGCGATCACAAACGGAATATTGGAAGAATCATTTCTCGTGCCGCGGTGCGGTTCCGGTGTCATGTAAGGACAGTCCGTCTCAAGTAAAATGCGCTCCAATGGGATTGCTTCCACTGTCTCTTTCAGTTTTTTTGCGTTTTTGAATGTGACGACGCCACCGACACCGATGTAGTAACCCATTTTGATAAATTCCTGTGCCATCTCTCTGGAGTAGGAATAGCAATGGATGACACCCGGTATCTCCTCTGCGTGAACCGCTTTCATCACTTCCATAGTATCCGCTGCCGCATCTCTGGAATGGATGATCACCGGAAGGTTGGTTTCCCTGGCAAGTTCCATCTGCCGTCTGAACCAGTAACGCTGTGCATTCTGCACCTCCGGCTCTTTATCCCAGTAATAATCCAGTCCGATCTCACCGATCGCAACGGTCTTGGGAAGAGATGTCTGCTCTTTTAACCAGGCAAATGTCTCTTCATTCAACCCGCTGATGTCACTTGGATGTACGCCCACCGCTGCATAAATGTAATCATATTTTGCAGCAAGTTCCAGAGTTGTCTTTGTTGTCTCTATCGAAGCCCCGACATTGATGATCCTGCCGATCCCTTTTTCCGGCAGGGAACGGATCAATGCTTCACGGTCATCGTTAAAACTTTCATCATCATAATGTGCATGTGTCTCAAATATCATAGCTGCCTCTCTGTGTTATCAAATCATTTTATTTTTTCTGTGCACGCTTCCGGCGTTTTCTTATGATCAGTACGATCAAAAGCAATACAACCGCTGCACCGCCGCCGGCATAGTACAAAGTGTGATCTGCCGCCGTATGTACCAGTGCAAACGCCGCCTCATATGGAATGTCTGCCACAAGGTAACTGCCGTCCGCTGTGGTTTCTGCCAATGTCCATGCATTGCTGCCTGTTTCTCTGTACCAGATCTCATTTTTTCCTGAAGTGTCCGGCACATAAAAATGTGCTTTTACTGTATCATATATTTTGTCATGCAGGTGTTCAAGACTCCAGTTGTAAGCATACACGACATCTCCGTCCGGCAGATCTGTGTCACACTCTGCCATCTGGATGGAAGTGTCATCATAGAATTTTCCTTCCAGAAGAAAAACTGCTTTTTCATTTTCTGTATCGGAATTTTCACTATCTGCATCTTCTGTTTTTGCGCCGTTTATCACTTCCGATCCCACGATACTCTCTGTCCAACGGCTGTACTCTGCCTCCACCGTTTTATTTTCCGTCATTGGTTTTCCAACCAGATCCTCCGGCCAGACTGCATAGTAACCATCTTTTTCCGGAATCTGTGGAAGATCAGCTTCACTGAAGCTTCCATTATATACGATTGTCTTTACAATATCCACATTATCTTCTGCCCGGAAAGTTATCTTCACTTTATGGAATCCTTCCGGAATATTCTCAAGTTTCATGACCTCTTCATAACTTTTTTCATCTGCAATCCCAGCATAGTTGATGTTGTCAATTCCATCAAGGTCATCGCCCACAAAAATGTTACCTTTTACCTCGCCCTCTTCAGACACAGTTCCTGCGATGCTTCCCAGACCTTCCCCATCACTTGTGATCGTAGATGCAGAAACACAGTTTTTCACGGTATATCCGCTTCCGACAATGCCTCCGACATAATCCTTTGCATTTATATTACAGAGACTGTAACTGTTGGCGATTGCACTGACACTGTTTCCTGCAATGCCTCCGGCATAATCCCCCGTATCAGATTTCACAGAGCCATAACTTTCACTTCCATAGACCAGTCCAAGTTCTTCTAATCCGGTAATACCACCGACACTGTTTTTCTTTGAAGTCACTTCCCCATAGTTGCTACAGCGGATGACAACATTATTCACGGTAGAACGGAGTGTAATGTCCGTAGAATCTGTAAGATCAGGATCAAACTCCGGATCGAGATCATATTCAATGTTCATCGTTCCGACAATTCCACCCACATTGAGATCGCCATTGACCATTCCGCGGTTTACACTTCCCGAAACAACACCATCTGTATCTTTTGCGCTGGCTGCGGACGAGATATCTTCCATATACTCCTCATCGCCTGTCACCACAGAAAGCGTATCTCCAACCGTATTCTGAATGCTTTTGATCTGCTTACTGATCTTCTGCACATCATTTGTGACAGACTGGATTCCATCATCCACTGTGTTCGTCAGCTTATCAATATCGCCGTTCGTATCTTTCTCTTTTATCTGATTGGAAATATCATCCATAAAATCTTCTGCCGTTTTATTGGAATCGGAGATTGTTCCACGAATGTTGGACAGATTACTGTTGATATTCTGCCATTCTTTTGAAACCGCCTCTGCCTGTTCTTTGTTTAAAATATGATTGTTTCCCTGGATACTATCTATTTTATCCAGAGAATTATGAATATTATTCATGTACTGCTGCGCTTCCGGGTTTGATTCCCCGATGGAATCTGAGAGGGAACCCAGAGATTCCGACAAAGTTTTCGAAGAATTATGGTACTGCTCCGACAGATTGTCCACATAGGTCTTTGCTGCTGTGGAGGTATCACTCATGGTCGAAGCAATGTTGCTTAAGGTCGTGTTGATGGAACTGACCGAATCCTGCACCTGATTTACCTTATCATCCAGATACTCCGATTCTATATACGGCTCCGCCTGACCGACAATTCCTCCTACATCTTTTCGTCCGTAGATTTCCCCTTCATTGTGGCAGTCGATGACTTTTCCACTCTGGCGTCCGGCAATTCCACCCACGTTATAACCCGTGTGTGCAAAACCGATTTTTCCCTGATTGATGCATTCACTGACAATTCCAGTCGAAACACCCACAATTCCGCCCATATCATTCCGGTCTATTACACGCCCTGTGAGATTTAATGTACCAATGTCAACGCCTCCAATATCCATCGTGGTTTTCAGCTCATCTGTATTGATGCTGCACTCCGATGTACACTCTGACACAAGTCCTTCGTTATTTCCAACGATTCCTCCGGTCTGATTGGTGGCTGTCACTGTTGCATTGCTCCTGCAGTTTACAATTTTTCCGGTCGGTTTGTTGATCCCTGCGATCGCTCCGACTGCTGTTTTTCCATTGACAGTTCCTTCAAAGGAACAGTTCCCGATCGTACCATAGTTCACACCGGCAATTCCGCCAATATTTTTACAGCTTCCCTCTGAAGTGATCTTACCGGAGATCTTCAGATCATTCACAACTGCGCTTTTACCCAGATAACGGAAAAATCCGTGATCCGAGCCTTTTACCTGCAGCTTCACATTACTGATCGTGTGACCGCCGCCCTCAAAATCCCCAGAGAAATATGCAACACCATTGAAATCAACCTTCGAAAGATCAATATTATGGGTAAGTTTTACCGTTTTTCCAACACTCCAGCTGTCATACTGACAGTTCTGTAAAAATTCTTCAAATGCCTTTTCATCGGCAATTTCGATGATCTGATTTTTATTTTCTGCCGTATCCGCACTGGTTGTGCTGTCTTTTTCTGTGGTTTCTTTTGTACCACTGCTTTCCTGTGAGGTGGCAGCCTGTATGGTCAACCGTCCGTTTCCTGCCAGAGCAGAAACGGTCAGTGTCATGGAAAAACACAGGGCAAGTACTTTCATTCTCATCTTTTTCATGACTTTTTCTCCTCCTGCTCTTCCTTTGCGGCTGTCTCTGATTCTGCAGCCACATTTTCATCCTGCGTCATTCCCGGCAGCATTGGATTTTGTGTATCGTCATGTGTGACTTCTCCATGTCTGCCCGGTATGTGCGAATCTAACGACACTTTCATCTGTCCCTGGAATACACCGGAAACATCTGCATCAATCTCTCCCTGTACATAACCTTTTACATGTCCGGTCACCCTCACTCTGCCGACAACCTCCTTCTGAGGACGTGAAATATTCATGGCAAGGGCTGTCTTCTCAATGATAAAATCACCAAACAGCAGGATCTGCGGCAGCACAAAAAGAACCAGAATAATGGATATTAACGTACCGCGTCCCAAAGCCACACCAATGGAGGCAACCGTCGGATCGGATGCAATCTCACCGATCAAAAATCCTGCACAGGTCAAAATTGTTCCGGAAGTAAAAATAGTTGGAAATGCCTGATTTAAGGATTCAGTAATCGCATCTTTGATCGGCATTCTCTGTTTCAGATCCATGTATCTGCTGGAAATAACGATTGCATAGTCGATCGTTGCACCCATCTGAATTGCAGACACGATCAGGTACGCAATAAAGAATATTGTCTGTCCCCTCATTGCCGGAACTGCAAAGTTGATCCAGATACTTCCCTGTATAGTGAGTACCAGAAGCACCGGAAGCCCTGCTGACTGGAACGTGAAAAACAGGATGATCATAACAAATAGTGCTGTCAATACGCTGATCACGATATTATCCGATGCAAAGGAAGATTCCAGATCATGGTCACTCGTGGAGTTTCCTACCAGAATGACATTGTCTTTTCCGAAATATTTCGCCGCAATACCCCGGATCTCATCCATCGCATCGTAGGTTTCCTGCCCTTCCGCCGGAAGTGACAGATCTAATACAAATCTGGAATAGTCATCTCCCTGCAGCTGTAATTGCGCATCATGCAGCGTGTCATATAAGGACGTAAGCTGATCGTCAAGATCTGCATCTAATGTCACATATCCTTCCTGATACTGGTCATACAGGAACAGGAACATATCAATGATCGGCACCTCATAATCGTCAATGCCGGTAAATACCGGACCATACTGCTCCTCATTGTATGCATATGCTGTATACAAAATCTGTACAACTTCTACATCCAGATCCGTCAACTCTGCAAACTGTCTTGGGTTCAGCTTATCCGTCAGCATATAATCATCATTGATCGCCACATTTGCAAGTCCCAATGCCGAGTTTACATAATCCAGTTTTTCAATTTTTCCCAATACCTTTTTCTCGGAATCATAATCCCCTTTTGGAACCATGACAACCAACTGATTGCTGGCACCAAAGGTATTCTCAATTTTTTCACTTGCAATTTTTGATTCACTCTTTTTCGCGCTTACAATGGAATTCGTGTCATATATATACTGGCAGTGATTAGATTCCCAAAATGCAAATACCAGAAACACGATAAAAACCGGCGGAATGATGTATTTGGTCAGATTTGCAAATTTACCTACAAATGTAATTTTTGGTACATAGCATTTGTGATGGGTTTTATCAATTCCTTTTGCAAAAATCAAAAGCACGCCCGGCATTAGGAAGAAAACGGAAATCAGGCTGAGTATGATTGCTTTTACCAGAATGATACCCATATCGTAGCCCAGCCGGAACTGCATAAACATCATCGCAACCATGCCGGAAATCGTGGTAAGGGAGGACGAGCTGATCTCCGGGATCGCCTTGGAGAGTGCCACTTTCACCGCTTCCTCTGCATCCAGCGTCTCATGTTCTTCCATGAAACGGTCACACAAAATAATGGCATAGTCGATTGCCAGTGCCAGCTGAAGCACAACGGCAATGGAATTTGTGACAGATGAGATCGTTCCAAACCAGTAGTTTGTGCCCATGTTTAAAACAGCCGCCACACCAAATGTGATCAGTAATACCGGGATCTGCAGATATGCTTTTGTGGAGAGCATCAACACCGCAACAATGATGACAACCGCCAGCACAAGAATAATATTCATATCCTGCGAAAGTGACTCTGCACTGCGCTCCTCCTCACCGACAGAGGACGAAACATAGACATCATAACCATCCAGTGTCTCTTTTACTTCCTCAAGCGCATCTTTGCTGATCTGTTCATCCTCCGTTCCGTCAAACGTCACACTAAACAGCGCATCCGCACCTGTAAAATGATCCTTGGAATCATCAAATTCAATCTGCTTCATGCCCTCAATATTTTCCAGATCGTCAACCAGATCTTCCGCCTGCGCATAGGTGATATTCGAGACCATGACTTTGGCACTGCCATAAGTTGTGAACTGCTCCTCCATCAGTGACAGCCCGATCCTCGTTTCACTGTCTGCCGGCAGATAGGATGTGATATCCTGATTGACCTGCACCTTATTAATAGAAAGAACACTGTAAATCATTGCCAAAACAAACAGAATTTCGATTGCTTTCCGCTTATTTACAATAAAGGAAGCGACGGTAAGCCAGAAATTCCCTTTTTCTTTTTCCTGTTTTTCTTCCATATTCATCCTCTTTCATGTTACATCTGAATCATTTTTCTTACGCAGCAAAACAGCAGTTGTTTTACCGCTGATTCATTTCACTATACTTAACATTGTGTTGATTATTTTATACTGCATTATTATAATAAGGGCATCTGGTTTACTCAATAAACATATTTTTCAAAACTGTTTGTTAATTGACATATTATGTACACTGTGTTGATTATTTCAGAAAATTTTTAGGATTATAAATTTTTAATCATAACTCCAGAAAAAATACCAGACAATAACATCACATTTTATATGAAAGGATCTCACATTATATATGGAAACAAAAACGGACCGCCGTATCAAGCGTACCCGCTATCTGCTTGTACACGCACTCACCTCCCTTATGCTGAAAAAAAGTATCAAGGATATCACCGTAAAAGAATTGTGCGAGTCTGTTGACATCAACCGCGGCACTTTTTACCTGCACTACAAAGATATTTATGATATGTTGGAGCAGACCGAGCAGGGGCTTTTAGAACAGTTTGAGCAGGTCTTCAAAAATTATCACCCGGATCATACTCCGGATTTTCCTTATCCGCTGTTTGTCGAAATTTTTCAGATCATTGACCAAAACTCTAATCTGTGCTGTGCACTGCTGAGTCCCAATGGCGATATTTCTTTTTCTGTCAAGATCAAGAAATTGTTTGAACACCAATACATACACGAATGGATGGTTGCGCATCATTCGGCTGATTTTCTGCCAACTTATGAATATTTCAGCAGTTTTCTCGTTTCCGGCTGCTCCGGTCTGATCGAGTCATGGCTGGCTCATGGCAAAAAGGAGACGCCGGAGGAGATGGCAAGACTTATCAGCAAACTGATTTCTACCGGAATGACATCTGTCTATCCGATACCTTACGGACAGTCTGATGATCTGTAGAATTGCAGATCTTCATTTTGTATATTTTTACTAAACTTTTGTATTTTTTATCAATTAAAGCAAATTTTTGTTTCCTTTTCACACAAAATCATATATACTTATTATAGAATATTGGCTCCGGGGCAACGCTTCGGAGTTTTTGCTTCGCAAAACCAGGAGGAAAAATCCTCTCCTCGTCCAATGGGACTCGGATTTTTTCTTCGAAAAAACAAGGAGGAATTATGGATTTTGTTGGTACTGTCTGGGCGCTGCTTCCGCCGGTGATCGCCATTGTGCTTGCGCTGATCACAAAGGAAGTTTATATGTCGTTATTTATCGGTGTCGTAACCGGAGCTCTTTTATATACAAATTTCAGTCCGGTTGGAACGATCGAGGCAATTTTTGAAGTTATGATGGAAAAGCTTGGGGATTCGTGGAACGTCGGCATTCTGATTTTCCTCGTATTTCTTGGCATTATTGTTGCATTGATGACAAGAGCCGGCGGTTCTGCCGCTTACGGAAAATGGGCAGGAAGTAAGATCAAGACCAGATCCGGCGCACTGCTTTCCACATTTGCGCTCGGTGTCGTGATCTTTGTCGATGATTATTTCAACTGTCTGACCGTTGGAAATGTCATGCGTCCTGTCACGGACAAGCAGAAGATTTCCCGTGCGAAACTGGCTTATATCATTGACGCAACTGCAGCTCCGATCTGCATTATCGCACCGATCTCAAGCTGGGCTGCCGCAGTCACCGGATACACAAACGGAGATGGTTTCTCTCTCTTTTTGCAGACAATCCCATTTAACCTGTATGCATGGCTCACCATTCTGATGGTGATTTTTATAGGTGTGACCGGTCTTGATTATGGTCCGATGAAAAAGTTTGAGGAAAATGCTACAAAAGGTGATCTTTTCTCCGGCAAAAATGATTATGAAAATGTAAAAGAAAATATTATTTCCGCAAAAGGAAAGGTGATCGACCTTGTTCTTCCGGTCATTTTCCTGATTGCGAGCTGCATTATCTGCATGATTTATACAGGTGGATTCTTCGAGGGCGAGAGCTTCATCAACGCTTTTGCAAACTGCGATGCATCCATGGGACTTGTGATGGGTTCCTTTATTACATTAGTCTTTGTGTTTTTGTTATACCTGCCACGCCGCGTGATCACATTCAGTGAATTTGCCGAGTGTATTCCGCAGGGATTTAAGATGATGGTTTCTGCAATCCTGATCCTTGTTCTGGCCTGGACGTTAGGCGGTTTCTGCAGTACAAAATTAGAAGCCGGCGCCTTTGTGAGCAGCATGCTCTCCGGCAATATGACTGCAACCTCACTTTTCCCGGCTATATTATTTCTGGTTGGAAGCGGACTTGCTTTTGCAACCGGTACTTCCTGGGGAACGTTTGGCATTTTAATTCCGATCGTTACCGCCATGTTCCCGGAAACAGATCCGATGCTCGTTGTCTGTATTGCAGCTTCCCTTGCCGGTTCTGTCTGCGGAGATCACATGTCACCGATCTCCGACACAACGATCATGGCCTCCGCCGGTGCACAATGCCACCATG
>OCAT01001864.1_pt1 | contig 12315 bp, 11 predicted proteins | sample 1538311 | NCBI WGS metagenome assembly OCAT01 (sample SAMEA2580287, study PRJEB22360) | human gut metagenome | biome: human gut; feature: human-associated habitat; material: faeces | place: Denmark | collected 2008/2010
TCCACCCTTCGCCACAGTTGGTCGGCCGACGCGGCGGTTGCCTCTTTGGCCTGCGGTTTGGCGATCGACACGCTGCTGATGCTGAACAATTACCGCGACCGCGAGCAGGACGCGCTGAGCGGCAAGCGCACGCTGGTCGTGCGCTTCAGACCTCAAAGAAGACTTCTAAGTAATGCTAAATTAGCGACTTAGAAGCCTTCTTTCTTATAGAGGGGCGGATATAGGGGCGCAAGAGTCAAAATTTTAGACATAAGTGGGCTTTATATAGTCAATTAATGCAGTCGTATGACCGTTAATATATTTAAAAATCAATTTCATTACAACCCCACGACTATCTTCTACAACAATAGGTTCATTTAAAGCAAAAGTTGCAGGTTGGGGTTCGCCTTCATTAATAGCAATATTATCCGCATATAAATACGTTCGCTTCAATGAATCAAAAATAGGATTTAATCGTCCCTGTAAACCATTTATATATCCAGTATTTTGAATAATGATGGAGCCTACGTTGGGGAACTCAGATAATTTAATCTTTAAATCAGAATCAAGATTAAATTTATTAATGATAAACGAAGGATAATTTTCATGAGCTATCAAGACATCGTATAATCTTTTAGTCTCAATGATAATTTTACAATAGCCAGTATCATCGGTAACTCCACTTAGGTAAGTACCATTATTAGCAGAAAACACAATTGAAACTCCTTTAATAGGCGTTTTAGTATTGTTGTCTACAATATTTACAATAACTTCTGTCGGATTGGCTTTCGGTATAGGAGTGATTTCAGATACCGCTTTTCTTAAATACTCACTTGGTATAGAACGGCCAGCAAGAATTAATTTTTTTTCAATAAGTGAAACAAATTGCTCTGGGTCTATTTCTTTCAAATCAATATATCCCGTAGTAGGTAAAACACCATCTATTTCAGTATCATCAAAACGAACCGGTAATATATATTCTTTATTTTCCTCGAACGCTCTTGCCTGCATAGCCTTCATCTCCACATTTCTAGTCCACAATTTCTTTTTATATGCTTCCGATATAAACATAACAGAGAATAAAGCCTTATTACGATAAACATCTATCAAATACTGATATAAATCCTTCCCCCACATATCAGCCGTCTCAAACAAATCATAAAAAACGCTTATTCCATTGTTTTTTAGAAGGTTCGCAACATTGTCTACGTATTCTCTATCCTCTCCTGCAAAAGAGAGCGCTATATCATATTTAGTTATCCTTTCCATATTTTTTAATATTCTTATATCTCTATCTTTTTTTGAGTTTATCTTCAATCGTGCTAGTTGAGTCTTAAATTTAGCAATAAGAACCCTAACGGCAAAATAATATCCGACTTATTTCGCTTCGGCTGAAAACCTCTCGACACACAAAGCCGAAAAATCGTGATCCGTTTATAAATTATCTTCTATGGCTTTAGTCAGAGAAGATATACATAGCCTACAACCATGTTTGCGCTCAATTATCAGCTCTCAAATATATCTTTGCACATCTACTATATCCGATAGTGATTCGCTGCGTTTTACAGTGTTTACAAGAGAAACGCAATAACCACCACCATAATATGTGATTAGCAGGGATCGGGCTTTACGATTCAATATTATGGGTTAGTAGATCTTCCCAATATATAACAGCCAAAGTCTATATATAGCTATTCTATATACTTACTTTTTCTATTTATTATTACAAGGGGAAATGCCCCACAAATTCCGTAGTAACAGAGGTAAATCCATCTTTTCTGACTTACTTTTTCTAATCAGGAATTTTGCGATATCGGCTCTGAGGTTGTACATATTGTACGCCGTGCGGTCATAGTATTGATCCAAGACTTTGCAGATGGCTCGGTATGCTTCACTTCGTGCAGATTTGATACTATTGGCCGTTTTCGCATTTACTTCGCATAATCTTTGGTATTCTTCTGCAAACCATTCGAACCCGTATTGCTCCAGTCTATGTGCGATATATACTTCTTTGCTGTTCAACTTGAAGTTGCTATAATCCAACTGATTAAAGAATATTAAACGAGCAACCTCCCTTGTCCAAAAAGCATATAAGTCGTAATAGTGTTCGATCAGGTCTCCAACCGTTTTTATATGCGCCATCCCGTGATGGTTGAATGACCGCTGATATTTGAGAGTGAACTCAATTCTTAACATATGATTGCCGCATTCTTTCATTCGGGCAAAAGCCTTCTTTCGACTCTCTCGTTTCTTTGGAGACGATTTTGCGGCAATCTCATCGTCTTTTACATACAATTTTAAATCCTTGTCTGCTCCCTCGAAATATAGCGTTCCTTCTCCTATTCGTTCATCATTCCTTTTGAGCTTGGAATAGGCAACGATCATATAGAGGACTTCTTTTGCCGGGTATCGGATATTTATATTCGCTCCGATCTCGCAATCCGTAAAACGGGCTTGCTTCAATTCAGCAAAAGGGATATTCAGGTCTCTGGCCAACCCTCGCAAGGACTGTACAAACTTGTCTTTATTGAGGTCTAAAAGAGTCGATTTATGATAGGCGCGTTTGCGGAGACTGCCGACAACGTTTACCGTACCCGTTTTGAGGGCGCGATGAACCTTCATCGAATGCCTGTCAAACTTCGTATGATTGGGTAGCAGGTAGTTTTCGTACTCTTTTTCGTCTGGGTGCTTGAATACCTTTCGGGAAGGTTTGAGCCTGCAATTATCGAAATTGCCCGAAAAATTCTTCAATATGATTTTGATGCTATCTATCATCTGTCAACCTTAACAGGTTCAAAGATAACACATATTACAATCAGAATTTTACTTTTAGGGATTCTTCTTTCGGTGGGCGCTGTACGGTTCTGATTGTCCGTTTTACCCAAGCACCTTTCTCCGGACTATATACGATACCATTCTTTTCAAGCACTTTGTCAAATGCTTTTTGTGCTTCTTCATCGTCTATGGAGGTGGTATTCCAGTCCACATTATCGTCCCAGCCCGTACTGGAATTGAAATAGTCGTTCAAATCAACCACTATGTCAACTGCTTCTTTGGGTTGAACTTTTACCGCTGATTCTTTTTCGATGATAGCGGGTGCTTGCAACTCTATGCTGGTTTTAATTCGTTGAGTTCTCTTATTCGAGTAGGAATAGAAAAAGTAAATCACGGTTCCGATTATTAAAACCGACACGATAAACGGAGACATACACCCCCACTTTTTTTCGGTTCTTCCATATTCATCGGGTTGCAATCTATCAGACAGAAGAACGGCTATCAAGCTGACAATCGGAGTCAGCCAAACACCCAAGAATAGCGACCATCCGAAACCGATTTGCCGTTTTGCTCCGGCATTGGCGATGATGAATGATAGGACTAAAGAACAAACAATGCCGAATAATCCGATTAATTCCATTATATTTTTCTCTTGTGCCTGATGCAACCTTCGAGGCATTATGCAAAAAGAAGCGGGTTGCAGCCCACTTCTCGTAAGGTATCGCCAAACACCTGCACACGAATAGACGAACAACCCGCCCTATGGCGAGGTATTCGTACCAAAGTGTGCTCATTTTGTTTCAATTGGCGATTTCTACGAGAATGGCACTTCTTAATATGTCTTGTCCCGAAAGACGCTACAAAGATAGCTAATTTTCGCTCGTTATCAATGCATTAACGGTAAAATTGGTTTTTAATCTATTCAATTGCAACACTTAATCGAGAATATTTGCTTATCTTGCAGAATAATAAATTTGTTTGTATGTCACACTATATTACTATTCAAGATGCAGTTTCTCAAATAAAACAACTGATTGAAACAGCCATTACAAGCGGGGGATGTGAAGCCAAGAATAATTTGATACGAACCAGTACTCCTATAAATCTTCTGCATAATGCAGTGAAAGCTGATTTGATAAATAAAGGTGTCAATCCATTATTGATTAGACCCTCTTATGGGCAGCATGTAGGTGAAGTCGGAGTGGCAGGTTATTTTAAAGCGAAAAACCAAGACGTTTGCGTACTTCCTAATCATCGCCAACGTAATCCTGAGATATTAAGGTTTGACGGAATATTGAGTGGGACAAGATGCAATTTAGGTCAATCATATACAGAGGCAATATTATCAATTAATGTTCGTAGCCAATTAAGTAGCGTTGCAAAGAATTTTGACACATTGTATGAGCGAACATTTGCAGAGTCACTCAATCTTCATTTGCGTTGCCCCAACATGGTCTTAGGAGAATTTTACATGATTCCTGTCTATTCCTATGATGATGCTTTGGCTAATCAAAAGAGAGTTGGATTTAAACCAAATCGTAGCGTTAAATCTCATATCGAAAAATATCTCAAATCATTTGGGGCAATCAACAATAGAACTACCGTAACAGGGGAGGAATACAAATATGAAAGAGTTTGCCTGTTAATAGTTGATTTTAACCATGATATACCTAAGATTTACAATACAGACGAAGAGCTTAGACAAGATGGTTTATTATCCTTAAATTCAACGGCAAGCGTTAATCACATGAATTTCCCATCGTTTGTAGATCGGTTATTGGAGGTGTATCAACAACGATTTGGCGAAAGAAGATTTATCTGATATTTACTTTCAAGAAACCGATTTATTTTCTCTGTATCATTTGTGCTTTTAAGAAACTCAATATCATCTTGGGAAAGATCTGGGATTGTAAAATTTTCTATAAAATTTTTCTGATAACAGGGATAGCCTCCTTCAATAGATACACTTGTTCGGGAGACATAATACTCCATTACCGCAGAGTTTAAGATTTTCTGCACAATTTGTATATTTTCAGGAGAAGTTATTTTGTGTATGTCAACTTGCGGATAGAAATATAAAGCATAGCCATTAGTAAATAATGCTTCTTCATTGTTATCTACAAGAAATCGAGGGGTCTGACTAAATGTAGGTGTATAAATTCTAATTCCTTGTTTTGTCAATCCTTGAGTCCTTCCATAAGCATAAAACGGAGAAAATGAGTTTTTACCTTTATCTCTTGATTTTAAAATATTTCTGACAGAAAGCAAATATTCGTAACATAAAGGATACGCTTTTTTTATCTCTGCTTCTTCAATAATGGATGATTTCCCATTTAACACTTTGTATGGAAAAATTATGCGTCGATTATTTTTGGCAATATCTTCTTGTGATTTTACATCGGAAATTTTAACAAGTGGCTTTGTGATAGATTTCTCAATGGAGTGAAGTTGTCCATATTTGTAAAATGAATATGTTGTCTCTAACTCATTTATAGGGTCTACAAAATACACCTCATCTTTGAGTGTAGCAATGCCGACACATATATTAAACAACTCCTTGAGAGGCTTTCCGATGGTTTCAATTCTTTTAATATTTACACTTTCATTTCCGCAAAGCAACCTCCATTTTTTATGGCTGAGTTCGTTATACTCATTGGGGGTAAAATCTATCTCTTGTATATCTTGAATGAATTGCAATGGGATAGTATTTTTAGGTATTCTGCAATATGAGATATCGGTATTTTTTGCTTTATCAAGAAATGTAATTGCAGTATAGGTCTGAACATCAAAAACTCTTGTCGAGTTGAAATCTACGATTTTGTATATGTTTCTTAATTCTTGAAAAAATAATCTTAACGGTTCTCCTGCTAACGACGTAAAATAATTATTAGGAGTTATATAGCCTAATTTCCCTGTTTCAGTTAAAAGAGAATAGCCGAGTTCAAAGAATGGGAAATATAGATTAAAAGTACCTTTTTTCGTAGTTCTCCAATTCTTTAAAAGGAAATCACGATTATCATTATCAAGATCTTGATACTTTACATAAGGGGGATTGCCGATGACCGCATCAAATTTATCTAACCATATTTTCTTTAAGCTATCATTACATTCTAATTGAAAGTCTGCATCTTCAAGTATCTCTCCTTGCATTAGACCCTTTAATACGAATAATATCTTTGTTCGTTTGATATTATATTCCAGAATATCTACCCCATAAAGATTCTCCGAAACAACTTCTTTTAGTGATTTTGGAAAATTTGACATAAAATAATCTGCGGCACTTAATAAGAATGCTCCGCAACCACAACTTGGATCAAGAATACGAGCATTCGAGGTCGGAGAGATCTCGTTGATAATATAATGCGCTATATAATCAGGAGTGAAAAAAGTTCCATTTATTCCTTTATCTTTTTCTGGAATCAACAGTTCCAAATATATCGTTAATTCTTTGAAATTAAATTTATTGCATTTCACAAAGGATAATATCTCATCAGAAGGCTCAAACTCTGCAAAATAATTCTGGAAAAATACACATCCATTCAAAGATACTTTGTTACATATAATGAAGCTATAAATAAGATGCTTTTCAACATCTTCAACGCCATATCTATCAATTAGTTTATTTAAATTTTTTATATTCATTCCTTAATAATCTTCATTGCAAAGATAGTACTTTTCTTAAAGAGGTTTTTATTTACTTAGCAACTCTTTTACATCAAATAGCTTGACCTTCTTTGCCGACTGTTCGGCAAGTGTCGGACTCCATTTGATATAACGTTCAGTGGTTTTGCTACTGCTATGTCCCATATATTGCTTCAAGTCTTGCAGAGGCACGCCCTTTGCACTCGCAAGAGTGGCGAACGTTCTGCGTGACGAATGATAAGTTAGACGCTTGTCTATCTCGGCCATTCTTGCAAGTTCCCGTAAGGTCTCATTTATAGCTTGTTTACCATAGTGATAAAAGATATGATTTCCTTTTTCTACGTTGTTTAAATTGCCTTCTGGACCAAATTCCAACATCTCTTCTGCCAATGGTGGCAATGGAACATATAGCGTTTTTTTGACCTTTTGCATCTTTATTCCCAAAACAATGGGGTTGCGGTTTACATCCAAATCTCCCCATTTGACCGCCAATGCATCGCCGATTCTTAATGCCGTAGCACAAGAAAAGAGATACATCACTAATACACGATATTGCTTGCTCCCAACTTCAACCTTATTCAATAAGAGATAGAGCCGTTTTATCTCCTCTTCTTCCAGAAACACATCGTTGATAATATCTTCAGGCAAAGCCAAATCTCCCGTGCGATACGGATTCTTGATAGGGATATTCTGAGCTTCGATATATTTGATTACGGCTCTGATATGCTTTATACGATTATACCGACTGCCTTTTACGTCGCCCCTTCCGCTTTCTTCACCACGTTTGATAAGAAACTTCTCAAAATCTGAAAGTAGTTTCGCACTCACGTCCTTAATTCGTATCTCTGCACGGAACTCCCGCAATGATTTAAGCGTGGTTTCATACCCTTTTAATGTGCTCTCTCCGATTTTGCCTGTACTCCTTCGCTTCGAGACATAATCATTGTAATAGGCATAAAAAGATTGGTTTTCGGGTCGCTCCGCTTTGGATTGTTTCTGGGAGACGATTTCCCGCAACATATCTTTGGTTATCTCGACACCGTCCAATTCAAGTTTACGGACTTCTTGTCGGATGCGAGTTATCTCTTTTTGAAGAATCAGATCAATGTCGGGGTCAGATGCGTTTTGTCTTTCGCTATCCCATTCTTCGGACAGCAAATCAATCCCTATTGGAAATTTAGGCTCTTCACCGTCAATCCTACGGAAACGGACATACAAAGGCATTCTGCCGTCTGTCTTTTTCTTATCGACACGCAGATATAAAGTTGCTCGTTGCAGTCTGATCGCCATATTTGCATATTTTCTTCACGCTAAGATAATCAATATTATTCGTTATTGCCTGAAAATGTGCTAATGTCTTTGGCCGACTCTTTGGCGATTGAGAGGTCGTATTTCAGATAGCGTTGAGTCATATTGACCGACTTATGCCCTAAATACTTCGAGATTTTATATATATCGACACCATCCATGACGAGCAGGGTGGCGAAAGTATGGCGGCTGGAATGATAGGTTATATGCTTGTCAATTCCCGCCTGTCTGGTCTGCTTTCGGAGGGTTTGGTTTACCGTTGGTTCGGCGTATTGGTAAAATATCTTGTCGGTATCTTTGATTGCTTTGTACCGTATCTTTTCCAATAGAATCTCACAAGCCATCGGGAACAGCGGAGTGATAACCTCGGTTTTGGTCTTAATCATTATTTTGCGGATCAGATTATTTTGAAAGTCGATATGACGCCACTCCAGATCCATTGCATCCGAAAATCGAAGGCCGCAAAAGCAGGAGAATTGGTACATCTTCAAAATTTGGTATTCTTTGGAGGCCGGAGTAAAGCGTTTGGTATATTCTATTAGCGTATGAAGTTCCAATTTGTCAAGGTAAATTTCCTTGACCTCTGAATTGGGCATCTTGAAGAACCGATACGGATTCTCAATCGGGATATTATGTTTCTGAATATCGAGAATAACCGTCCGTAGGTTTTTGTGCTTGGGGTTACGACCGCCAGAAGAGTTGCCGTTTACCTCCCGCATATGGTCGTCAAACTTCTCGATAAGCGACAACGAGACATCGCAGATTCGGAACTCTTTGCGAAATTCTTTCATCACGTTGTAGGTCGTCATATATACTCGTATGGTTTCAGGATTGATGCCCTCTTTGCGTTTCCTTTCTACAAAATCAAGGTAGTAGTCGTAGAACGAACCGAATTCGGGTTTTACTTTTCGCTTCCCTGAATAGAAGTCCCGAATCAAATCCAACGTCAATTCCTGCCCGTCTGCCAAACATCGGTTTATATGGAGGTCTAACTCTAATACCTTCTTGTTTAACTGGATTAGCAATGCCTTATTTCGTGGTTCGTTCTTTCGTTTGTCCCATTGATCGGGGAAGGCATCGAGGTTGGTAGGTATCTTGGTATCACGAAACCCAACTCGAACACGTAGGTAGATTGGGTATTTCCCGTTCCGCTTCAACGGCTTATCGGTTCGGATACATTTACAAATGGAATATTCTGCCATATAATAACTTAACTCGCATGAGCTAAGTTAGTTGGCAGTTTGGAAACGGCAAAATATTTATTGGAAAATTTTATGTTCATTCCGTTTTACACTATCTTTACAAAAAATAAATTTAGTTCCAATGAATTCTTCTTATTACCAAAACACCGTAAATCGTTTAGAAAAAGATATTGCAGATTTGCAGAAAAAAATTGCAGATGAAAGTAAGCGAGAAGTGGATAAAGGTAAACAAATTGATTCTGTTAATCGTAGTATTACTAATTCCACATCTCTTTCTTCTTTGCAATCAAAACAGAGACAGATACAAGGCTATCAACGGGATATCTCAAATATACGGTCTAAAATAGCAGACTATCAAAAGAAAATAGCTTCAAAGTCCTCTGATTTAGGACGAGCGCGTCAGTCTTTGTTAAAGGCACAGCAAGATGAACAAAAAAAACTACAACAAGAACAAGTAAATTTTCAGCGAACAATTCAACGCAGTATAGAAGAACAGAAGGCTCAGCTAAGTACACTTATTTCGATGAATTATTCTTCATCTACTCATGTAGTAGAAGATGCAGCAGAGATTTCCAAACAGTATGATTTCTTCATATCTCATGCATCCGAGGATAAAGACGACATTGTTCGAGATTTAGCTGATGCTTTAGTTGGGAGAAATATCAAAGTCTGGTACGACGAGTTTGAGTTAAAGATCGGTGATAGCCTTCGCAAAAGTATAGATAAGGGGTTAACAAACTCCAAATATGGCATTGTAATCCTTTCTCCAAGTTTTATAAAGAAAAATTGGACTGAGTATGAATTAAATGGCATGGTAGCTCGTGAAATGGACGGACATAAAGTAATTCTTCCCATTTGGCACAAAATAACTAAAGACGAGGTTTTGAAATTTAGTCCTACATTAGCAGATAAGATGGCATTAAATACTGCAATTCATACAATAGATGATATTGTTACCCAACTGCAAAGTTTATTATAATAGGGGCGCAAAAAGGGGCTTAGATTTTCTGAGTCCGAGTAAATGACTATAAACATTGGATTATCGAGGGATTTTTATTCGTCTCAAAGCCAATGAACAAAAAATACAACTATCAGATAATCAGGCATGAAAGTCTTTCGCTTCGGAGCCCGTGCCGGCCGGATTCTCTATCTGGCGGCGGGCTCGGCGGCCGTGCTGCTTTGTCTGTGGTTCGTGCCTCGGGGGCGACTGTGGGCCGGTCTCCTTCCGTTGCTTTATCTGCCGTTCCATGCGGCGAGTTGGCGCCGGATGACGCGCATAGGCAGCGGCAAGGCGCTCAACGGCGTGCTGGGCGAGACGTCGCGCAATATGTTGCTGTGGGCCGCGCTGCTTTCGCTCGGGCTGATACTCGGCTGAATCGTAGAGACTGCCGTTTCCTGCCGATCCGGGTATTCGGGCTATCCGGTTTTTCTCTGAAAATGAATGGATTCGTCCGATGAAAGAGGGTATGAGCGGTAAAGTCGGAGTATCCGGCTTTCTGTGATGAATGTCAATGGTCTTCGCTCCGTTCACTGGTTGCGCAAATGGTAGCAACAACAAAAGGAAATGGGGCATTGCGTCTTTGATCCAAGACCATACGAGAAAGGGAAAAAGGAAAAAAATCGTTTGCCGGGTATTTCATAAATTCCGAATTAGAGACTATTTTTGAATCATAGCGTTTCTAATTGCTCCGGTTATGAAAAGCAAATTATCGATTGCTGCATTGTGCTGTTTCGTTTCGGTTATTTGTCTGTGCTACGGGCAAGAAAGGAAAGCCGATATTCCAGTGGTAATCGACACGAAAAAGGATTATGGTCAGGGAAAATCGCGCATTTGTCTGAGTTATCCCGGTATTGAAGATACGTTAATTGTTCGTCCGTATATTAGGGTTGATTTCGAATATCCATTGAGTGATGTATCGAAACCGATAGTTGTTCGGTCTGTTATTTTAATGGGTTTGAGGATATATACAAAAGAAATGGATCACATCATGAATTTATTTTATTTCGATCATAAAGGAAACGAAAAACTTTGGGATCTTTTCGATGCGAAAGTAGCCGTATGGTATAGAAATCAACCCTATGAAGATATTGCTGCAAGACCTGATGATATTTCAATTTTCTGTGGCCCCCGTATCTACCTGGCTCCGGAAAAGTGATTCTGCATATTTTATGAAAAACCGACTTTTCTCTGCTGCGGCCGGCTGAATGGAAAAGTGAGAGGTTGTTTCGAACAAAGACGGCATTGAGAGTTTGGCTTAAGAGCAGGCAGTCGTCGCAGTCGTCGCTCATGAAGGAGTCCATGCAACGGATAAGTCTGAAATACATAAGGATATAAAGGAGGAAATGACAAAATATCAATTCCGAGAAGACAGGGAGGTCAAGCCGAATGCGGTTGAGCGGCAAATTATGAAGGAGTATAAAATTTTAAATAAATCACGATGGTGGATAGATTTTTAATGTTGATTTTCTTTACTTTGTGCATAGGCAATACATATGCGCAGAACGGGAAAGATAATCCTTTTCCGAGAGTTATCGTTCCCGACAGTATCGCTGTAAAACTAAGGGAAGCATATAAATCGACGACTACAACTCGATGCAATGCAGAAGCTAATGTTTATAATTACATCGATCCTACCGATTATGATTTTAAAAACGGAATCTATTCTTTTAAGGGAATGGGACCGCATTTTCCAAGGAGGATATTTATATTCAATGATGGACGATTATTTATCTTTGACAATGCAGGTTTCGATGCTCCCAAAGAAGTTATACATGAATTTACACGAGCGATGGATTCACTGCATTTGTCATCGGATCAAGTCGTTCAGTATGCAAAAGCAATTAGTGAATATTTAAACGCTGAGTTTGGTGAAATGTACGGCGAGGAAATAGAATAATTTTTAGGATAAAAGCATTTTTGTTAAAGGAGGCTGACTAACGTTTAAGATGTTAGTCAGCCTCTATTTTTATCCGATTATAATTATTTCCTTCTCGCCATCCCCGCCACCCTTTTCTCTGTCTTGACGAGTTCGTACCGGTCGAGCCTCTCGTACGGCACTCCGAGCGTTTTGCAACCGTAGCGCTTGATGCGGTACTTGGGCATCAGCTTTTTGAGCGCCGTTCCGACCTGCGAGAGCGGCATTTCGTCTTTATTGACACGGCCTTTGGGTGAGCCTGTCGTAAACGGGCGAACGGAAACGTTCCGGCGCCTTCCTCGTTTGAGATATACGCGAATTCGCGACGCTCCGATGCGCTTCGCCGATCTGACCGAAGGGAATGGACGGACCCGTGAACGGAAAGGGACAGGCGGGAGCGGAAAAGACGGAGGTTCCGGAGTATCCGGCCGGGTCGTCTCAGCGTGACCGTCGGCGGGCGCTCCTCTCTTTTCGGGCCGGGGCTAGGGACAGTC
>OCAT01001889.1_pt1 | contig 12182 bp, 9 predicted proteins | sample 1538311 | NCBI WGS metagenome assembly OCAT01 (sample SAMEA2580287, study PRJEB22360) | human gut metagenome | biome: human gut; feature: human-associated habitat; material: faeces | place: Denmark | collected 2008/2010
ATGATTTTAGGAAAGATTTCCTTATTAAATGACAAAATCTGTCTGTATATAAAAAGAACACAATGAGGTCATGAATCTGACATTTTGGTGGAAATTATAATATACCCGAAAAGCAGTTTAAGCTATAATCTGATACATCAGGTGAGGCAAGAAACTCACAAAGAGAAAAAAAGAAAAAGGAGGGCTTTTTTAATGAAAAAGAAAGCATTAGCTGTTTTACTTACAGCATCCGTAATTGCAGGTACAATGGGTGGAACCGCTACAATCGTACATGCAGATGAAGAAGGAAAAGTAATCAATATTTATTCCTGGAATGATGAATTCCGTCAGCGTCTGGAAGCAGTATATCCTGAAGTAAAAGAAACATCCAAAGACGGAACAGTAACAACATTAAACGATGGAACAGAAATTCACTGGATCATAAATCCAAATCAGGATGGTGTTTATCAGCAGAAACTTGATGAAGCTCTTATGAATCAGGCTGATGCATCAGCAGATGATAAGGTAGATATCTTCTTATCAGAAACAGATTATGTATACAAATATACAGATGCAGCAGCGGATGTGGCAATGCCTCTGACAGATCTTGGAATTGATCCTGACAAAGATCTTGCAGATCAGTATGACTTTACAAAAACAACTGCATCTGATGCAGATGGAGTACAGAGAGGATCTACATGGCAGTGCTGCCCTGGACTTCTTGTATATCGTCGTGATATTGCCAAAGATGTGTTCGGAACCGACGATCCTGAAGAAGTAGGCAAGAAAATGAAAGACTGGGATACAGCAAAAGCTACAGCTGAAGAACTGAAAGCAAAAGGATATTACACATTTGCTTCTTATGCTGATACATTTAGACTGTATGGAAACAGCATTTCCCAGCCATGGGTAGAAGACGGTGCAACAACTGTTAACGTAGACCAGCAGGTAATGAACTGGATCAAAGATTCCAAAGAATGGCTGGATGCAGGATACCTGAACAAAACTGTAAAAGGTCAGTGGAATGATGACTGGAACAAAGCTATGGGATCTGAATCCAAAGTATTTGCATTCCTCTTCCCGGCATGGGGAATTGACTTTACATTGAAACCAAACTGGGATGGAGAAGACGGAGAATGGGCTGTTACAAATCCACCACAGGAATACAATTGGGGCGGTTCTTACATCCATGCAGCAACAGGAACAGATAATCCGGAACATGCAAAAGATATCATTCTTGCACTGACAGGAAATAAGGACAATTTATTAAAGATTTCCAAAGATTATTCTGACTTTACAAATACAAAGAGTGGTATGCAGGAAGTTGCAAAAGATGATACTTTCGCATCTGACTTCCTTGGCGGACAGAATCCATTTACATATTTCTCACCGGTTGCAGAGAACATCAAGATTGCACCACTTTCTGCTTATGACCAGGGATGTGTAGAACTGATCCAGAACGCTTTCAGCGATTACTTCCAGGGTCAGGTAGACTATGACAAAGCAAAATCAAACTTTGAAACAGCAATCAAAGAACGTTATCCGGAAATCCAGGAAGTTAACTGGGCTGAATAATAAACGCTTTTGAATTGACAGTTAAAAAGTTTCAGGTGTAAATAACCTGTACAGATGCATTTGTATTTGCCAGACACACATGAACGCGATGTGTGTCTGGCGCTAATATGTAAAGGAAGGAATGCTGAACTATGAAAAAAAAGAAAAGCATCAGCTATGCAAAATGGGGATACATCTTTATCCTTCCATTTTTTATAACTTTTTTAATCTTTTCTTTGATTCCGCTGGTAGATACTGTACGTTATAGTTTCTATGAATATTATCGTTCAGGAATTAAAGAAATCGGACCGAATTTTATTGGAATTGCAAACTATCTGAGTCTGTTGAAGTCAGATATGCTCAAATACAGTACTAATACACTGATTCTGTGGGTAATCGGATTTGTACCGCAGATCGTGATCGCACTGGTTCTGGCATGCTGGTTTACAGATGCGCGTCTGAAGATCCATGGACAGCAGTTTTTCAAGGTTGTTATTTATCTTCCTAACCTGATCATGGCTTCTGCATTTGCATTATTGTTCTTTACCATGTTCTCTACCAACGGACCGATTAACTCTATTCTGATGTCTCTGGGATGGGTTAAAAAACCGATAGATTTCCTGGGTTCTGTAATCGGAACCAGATCTCTGGTCGGATTTATGAACTTCCTGATGTGGTTTGGTAATACAACAATTATGCTGATGGCTGCTGTTATGGGTATCAGTATGGATATTTTTGAAGCATCTGAACTGGATGGCTGTAACAGTATCAAGAGATTTTTCTATATCACACTGCCACTGATCCGTCCGATCCTTGCTTATACACTGATCACATCTATCATCGGTGGTCTTCAGATGTTCGATGTTCCTCAGATTCTTACAAATGGACAGGGAAATCCGGACCGTACATCTATGACTCTGATCATGTTCCTGAACAGCCACTTAAAGAGCAAGAACTATGGTATGGCAGGTGCACTGTCCGTATATCTGTTTATTGTCAGCGGTATTTTATGTATGATCGTATATAAGATGACAAATGACACAGACCCGGACGGATCTAAGAAAGCTGCAAAGAAAAAAGCAAAAGAAGAAAGAAGGAGGAGATAAACTATGAAATCAAATACATCAGGTCGTGTGCGCAGTATTTTTGTTCATCTTGTGCTGATCTTTTTATCCTTCCTGTGTCTGTTTTTCTTTTACATTCTGATTGTAAATGCAACACGTTCCCATGCGGATCTGCAGAAAGGATTTTCAGCACTTCCCGGAAAATATTTTCTTGAGAATCTGAAGAATGTGGCAAATGACGGAAGTTTCCCGATGTTCCGCGGTATTCTTAACAGTGTTGTTGTATCTTCCTGCAGTGCTGCACTTTGTACATATTTTTCTTCTTTGACAGCTTATGGTCTATATGCTTATGATTTTAAAATGAAGAAAGCAGCTTTTACCTTTATTATGGCAATTCTTGTTATGCCTACACAGGTAACAGCAATGGGATTTTTACGACTGATCACAAAGATGGGGATGTATGACTCTTTACTTCCGCTGATCATTCCATCCATTGCATCTCCGGCAGTCTTTTACTTTATGTACAGTTACCTTCAGTCTTCCCTTCCTTTATCCCTTGTGGAAGCGGCAAGAATTGATGGCTCCGGAGAATTCAGAACCTTTAACAGTATTGTACTTCCGATCATGAAACCGGCAGTAGCAGTACAGGCAATCTTTACTTTCGTAGGATCCTGGAACAATTACTTCGTTCCTGCCCTGATCATTCAGTCAAAGAGCAAAATGACAGTGCCGATCCTGATTGCAACTCTGCGTGGTGCTGATTATATGAACTTTGATATGGGTAAAATTTACATGATGATCACTGTTGCGATCGTGCCAATCATTATTGTATATCTGCTTTTATCCAAATACATTATTGCAGGTGTAACACTTGGTGGTGTAAAAGAATAATGAGAATTAAGAACCCCCATAGAGAGAATGCTATGGAGGTTCTTTTCATGAGAATTATAATATTAAAAACAGGAGTATAATTATATGAAGAAATGGATTTACAGTGGAACTAGAGAAGAACAGCCGTCAGAGAGAGAACTGATGCATGGAAAGCTTGCCAGAAAAGCGGCGTCAGAAGGCATTGTTCTGCTGAAAAATGAAGGAATCCTTCCATTAAAGAAAGATACAGCTGCTGCACTTCTTGGGTATGGAGCAGAGAAAACCGTAAAGGGTGGAATTGGTTCTGGAGATGTTAACAACAGAAAGAATATTTCTATTTATCAGGGACTGAAAGAAGCAGGAGTAAAAATTGTAAGCGAAGACTGGATCAGCGATTATCACAATCGCTATGAGCAGGCGAGAGAGGCGTGGAAAGAAAAAGTTCTGGAAGAAGCTAAGAAAGTAGATAATCCTTTTGATGCCTATGCAGAGAATCCTTTTGCAATGCCGCTGGGACGTAAGGTGGCAGAGGAAGATATCTGTGAAGCAGATGTGGTGATTTATGTGATCAGTCGTATTTCAGGAGAAGGAAAAGACCGCCGCAAAGTAAAGGGAGATTACTATTTAAGCGAGAGAGAAGAGGAAGATTTACGTTATCTTGCAGAAATGAACAAACCTGTGATCCTTATTCTTAATGCAGGTGGTCCTGTGGAGCTGACAGATATTCTGGAACAGACAGACAATATAAAAGGAATCTTAAATATTTCTCAGCTTGGTCAGGAAGGGGGAGATGCTCTGGCTGATGTACTTCTGGGAAAAGAAGTGCCGGGCGGTAAACTGACAACAACCTGGGCAAGGCGATACGAGGATTATCCGGCTTCAGAAGAGTATGGGTATCTGAATGGCAATCTGGAAAAGGAAAAATACAAAGAAGGTATTTATGTAGGTTACAGATATTTTGACAGCTTTGACAAAAAGGTGATGTTTCCGTTTGGGTTTGGTCTTTCTTATACTATGTTTGAGATGAAGTGTTGTAGCATAAATATGGAAGAAAGTAAGATCAGAGCAGAGGTTCAGGTTACAAATACAGGAAATGAATATGCTGGTAAAGAAGTGGTACAGATTTATGTTACGCTTCCGCAGACAGAACTGGAAAAAGAGTATAAGAGACTGGCAGGTTTTGCAAAAACCAGACTTCTGAAGCCGGGAGAAACACAAACACTTACTGTTGAGATTCCACAGAAACAACTGGCTTCTTTCAATGAGGAAACACATACATGGATAGTGGAAAAAGGCAAATATGGCATTCTGGTCGGAAACAGTTCAGACAAACTGAAACTGGAAGCAGTTCTGGTAGTTTCAGATGATACAGTACTGGAACAGATGGATAAAATCTGTCCGCTTCAGGAAGAACTGGAACAGATTTATCTGACAAAAGAATTGAAAGAAAAATCTGTGCAGAGACAGGAAAAACTGATAACAGCGCAGGTTCCGGAATATTATTTTAAACCTGCGATGATACCGGCAAAATCGGAAAATGCCGGAAAAAATCAGGAAAATCTGACAGAGGAAGAAAAAAGATTTGTTTCTGTTCTGGAAGACAGAACTACAGAAGAGCTGATTCCTCTGCTTTATGGAAAGATTTCAGAGAATATCAGTACTCTTGGTGCAGCAGGGATTCGAGTACCGGGATCAGCAGGTGAAACCTGCGGTACTTTGGAAGAGTATGGAATCCCCTCTCTTGTTATGGCGGACGGTCCGGCAGGTATCCGCCTCAGACAGTGGTATGAGGTAGATAAAGAGACAGAAAGCATCTATGAAATGGGAGTTCTTGGTTCACTGGAAAATGGAATTCTGGAACCTGGTGTGCATCATGAGAATGCAGACACTTATTATCAGTACTGTACTGCTTTTCCGGTAGGAACAGCACTGGCACAGACCTGGGATACAGATCTCATGACAGAGTTTGGAAAAGCAATCGCAGAAGAAATGGAAGAATTTCATGTGAATCTGTGGCTTGCACCAGGCATGAATATCCACAGAAATCCATTATGTGGAAGAAATTATGAATATTATTCAGAAGATCCATATCTGTCAGGGATGCTGGCAGCAGCAGTGATCCGGGGTGTTCAGAGCAAGTCAGGATGTGGCGTAACAATCAAGCATTTTGCATGCAATAATCAGGAAGATAACCGCATGGGTGTTGACTCCTGTGTATCCGAACGTGCGCTCAGAGAAATCTATCTCCGCGGATTTGAAATTGCAGTAAAAGAAGGAAATCCTGTTTCTATTATGACTTCCTATAATCTTATCAACGGTATTCATGCGGCGAACAGCAAAGATCTGTGCATGACAGTTGCCAGAAAAGAATGGGGATTTGACGGAGCAATTATGTCAGACTGGAACACAACAGTTCCGGAAGATGGAAGCGTTCCATGGAAATGTGTGGCAGCAGGCAATGACATTATCATGCCTGGAAATCCGAATGATGATAAGAATATTCGCCAGGCATATAAAGAAGGTAAACTTACAGAAGAAGAAATCCGAAATTGTGCCGGACATCTGGTATCTATGATCCGTAGATTAGAGCGTACAGATTGTTGAAATGATTTTTCAAACATGCTCTAAATGAAAACAGATAGAATTCTGGCATATGCTGAAAATACAGTAATGAGAGGACAATATTAATTATTAAAATCAATCGGAAGACCATCAGAGGCCTTCCGATTGATTTAGTGCTCATAATAACTGGATTTTTTATTTGCATCAGCAGATTTTCAGCAGATTTTCAAAGGAGAAAATCTCTTTTTCAGACATTAATTCTTCAAATCTGTTCAGGTTAAGATCTGAGTGTTCCAGTTCTCTTGAAAACTGATAACAGATACGGATCTGGTCATCCAGCTTAAACTGCCGGTTGTTTTTCAGATAGGTTCCCATATTTAATTCATGGATGAACAGGGTGCACACAACTGCCATTTTCACCTTGGCGAAGATCTCATCATCATAAACTGCACCACAGAAATAGGTATAGATCCAGTAAACAAGAAGCTGTTCCTCCTGAATCTGCCAGTCAGGATAGGAGAAATCAAATTCACTTTTCTGCCAGGAATAAAGATTTCCGGAGTCAGACTGCGGATCTGTATTTCCATTATACAGTGGAGTCAGACAATTCTTTAAGTATTCCTGCCATCCCGGGCGCAGAACCTCCATTTCCGGGACAACAGTTTTCCACATTTTTTTAAATAATTGTTCTGGTGTATTTGCGCAGGCAGATGCAACAGAACTGTTTTCTATGTTATCTGCATTTATACGAGAGTAAATTTTGTTGCAAAATCTATCTCCGTATCCGGAATCTTCATGTCGTTTTCGCATTTCTTCCCATTTAAAGAGTTCATTTTTATTTACACATAACTGGAAATCATGTGCAGCAGCCAGAAGTTTCCACAGACGTTTCTGCATGGGTACAGATCTGTCCTGGATGATATCTATAAGCATATCACGGGTGTCCATAAGTGCAGTGAACAGGAAATAATCAAAGTCATCATAGACTTCTTCTTTTGTCTTTTTTTCTTTTGTGATAAAGTGTACCTTTTCTTTTTGGGAAAGTAAAATCCTTGCTGCCTCCGGACAGGAGAGCGACAGGGAAATCTCACGCAGACCTTCAAATTCTTCAATATGTCTAGGATAATTTCTGCAGGTTCTGCAGAACATTTCCGGTCCTGCTTCTGTGTAGATATCACACAGGTTCTCTTCGTTGAGAAAAGCACAGCGTCTGTTATACTGGCGGAAAACATGTTGTTTCCAGTCAATATCATTGTGCAGGCGATTGCGGAACGGACCTTTAAAGTGTTGGTATTTCTTCAGTGTCTGATCGTCAATCACGATCTGCCATCCTGCGCAGCAGGTATCCGGACAGGCTCCTGCAATGCAGGAAAATTCTTTATAGTAGTTTGGAAATGTGTATTGCATGATATTAAATAGGATCCTTTCTTTTTTTCTTAAGTTTACGGTAAGTTCCTGCAGTCATGCCACAGGATTTGCGAAAGCTCTGGGAGAGATAGCTCTGAGAGGAGAATCCTGTGAGATGCGCAATATCTGAAATCCCATAATCAGTATTTTCCAGAAGTTCCTTGCACACTTCGATGCGTTTCCGGTTCAGATAATTGATAGGAGAAATCCCATAATATTTTGTAAATTCATGACTCAGATAATACTTATTAAGATGACTGAGTTCTGAGAGGTGATCCAGAGTAATATTTTCCCCGTAATTGGAGTCAAGATAACGCTTAATATGAGCGCACTCTTTACTTGGATGCTGTGCGGTGATCAGTTCAAATGGTGAATCCGTAATGCGCCGAAGCTGCAGGATCAGAATATCCAGCATATGACTGCAGATGGTTTCATATCCTTCAGACTGTCTGTCCAGCTCCTGAAACAGAGAATTAAAGTAAAATAACAAATCTGTTTTCTTTTCACGACAGTTAAAAATGCGATACTCTTTATGACCGTTAAAGGAAAAACATAGTCCGTCCACACCTACAGTAAAATAACTCAGAGGAGGACTCCCTTTGGAGATTTCAGTGTGATTGATATGTGGATTAATGATGACCAGATCGTCCTTTGAGATTGGGAAAATCTGATCCTCGATCAGAAAATCTCCCTGACCGTCACGTACATAGAACAATTCTGTAAAGGCATGAGAGTGAGGAATACTGGGCCAGTCACCCTCGTATCGGGAAGAAGAGGTATTTAAAAGTGTAATATTCTGAGCTGTTGGGTGTTCGGGGCTGAAACGAAATGATTGTGAGCTCATGGCAGATTCTCCTTTCTTCTGTTTACGGCAGATGAGTATATTTGTAGCAATTTTGTTTGCGGATTCTGAATGATAGTATTTTATATCGCAAAAGATATAACTGAGATTCTTCAGGATAATTAGAATAAGTGCATAAAAAATGATAAAAATAAAATCAACATCAGTTATTAAGGTAAAAATAGAAGGCTTTTCAGATAGCTGATAACATATTTTCTATAATACCATAATTTTTTTGTAAGAGCAAGATTTCTAAAAAACAAAGCAAAAAGTGAATTGAAAAAAATTTTGAAAGAAGGTATTTTATAAACAGATAGACTGAAAATAATGTGATTACAGAAGTGAACGGACAGTAATTATCCGCTTGTCAGCAAAATGAAGGAGGTAACAGAAAATGGGAAAAGGTCGTGTAACCATACCAACTGACCTGGATGTAGTTCCACAGACACTGGAAATGATAGAAGAGTGGGGCGCTGATGCTATACGTGACTGTGACGGAACAGAATTTCCGCAGAAATTAAAAGACACAGGTGCCAAAATTTATGCAACCTACTATACAACCCGTAAGGACAATGCGTGGGCGAAAGCACATCCGGAAGAAATCCAGCAGATGTATATTATGACATCTTTCCACACAGCGGTTGCAGATACACTGGAGATTCATCTGATGGATCACCTCTATCCGGATATGCTTGCAGTCAACACAAGAGATGATATCCGCAGATGGTGGGAAGTAATGGATCGTACCACAGGAGAGCCGGTACCGACAGATCAGTGGTCATATGAAGAAGAGACAGGAAATGTAGTGATCTTATCTGCGAAACGCTTCCATGAATATACTGTAAGTTTCCTGGCATATATTATGTGGGATCCTGTACATATGTACAATGCAGTAGTAAATGACTGGAAAGACGTAGAACCGCAGATTACATTTGATGTGCGTCAGCCGAAAACAAGAGCACATTCTCTGGAACGTCTGCGCAGATTTCTGGATACTCATGAGTATGTAAATGTTGTAAGATTTACTACTTTTTTCCATCAGTTTACGCTTGTGTTTGATGAACTTGCAAGAGAGAAATATGTAGACTGGTTTGGTTATTCCGCTTCAGTCAGCCCATATATTCTGGAGCAGTTTGAGAAAGAAGTGGGCTATCCTTTCAGACCGGAATATATCATTGATCAGGGATACATGAACAATACCTATCGGATTCCCTCAAAAGAATTCAAAGATTTCCAGGCATTTCAGAGACGCGAAGTTGCAAAGCTTGCCAAAGAGATGGTAGATATCGTACATGAATACGGAAAAGAGGCCATGATGTTCATGGGAGATCACTGGATTGGCATGGAACCGTTTATGGACGAATTTGCATCTATCGGACTGGATGCTGTAGTTGGAAGTGTTGGAAATGGTGCGACTCTGCGTCTGTTCAGTGATATTAAGAATGTAAAATATACAGAAGGACGATTTTTGCCATACTTTTTCCCGGATACGTTCCATGAAGGCGGCGATCCTGTAAAGGAGGCAAAAGTGAACTGGGTAACAGCAAGAAGAGCAATCCTTCGAAGCCCGATCCAGAGAATCGGATACGGCGGATATCTGAAACTTGCCCTGGAATTCCCGGATTTTGTACAGTATATCAAAGAAGTCTGCGAAGAGTTCCGCACTTTATATGATAACATTCAGGGAACGACTCCTTATTGCGTAAAACGGGTAGCAGTCCTGAACTGTTGGGGAAAGATGCGTTCATGGGGTAACCATATGGTACATCACGCCATCTATTACAAGCAGAATTATTCTTATTTTGGAATTATCGAAGCATTAAGCGGCGCACCGTTTGATGTATCATTTATCAGCTTTGACGATATCAAAGCAGACAAAGATCTTCTGAAGAAATTTGACGTAGTGATCAATGTAGGAGATGCGGACACTGCACAGTCAGGCGGCGAGAACTGGATCGACGAAACAATCATCACAGCAGTCAGAGAATTTGTATATAATGGCGGTGGATTTATCGGTGTAGGAGAACCGGCAGCACATCAGTGGCAGGGCAGATTCATTCAGTTAGATGATGTACTTGGAGTAGAAGAAGAACATGGATTTAACCTGAATACCGATAAATATAACTGGGAAGAACACAGAGATCATTTCATCCTTAAAGATGCAGAAGGCGAGGTTGATTTCGGTGAAGGTAAGAAGAACATTTATGCCTTACCGGAAACAGAAATCTTAATCCAGAAAGACCAGGAAGTGCAGATGGCTGTAAAGACTTTCGGTAAAGGAAGAGGCGTTTATATCAGCGGACTTCCATACAGTTTCAAGAACAGCCGCGTGCTTTATCGTGCAGTCCTTTGGTCAGCATCCGCAGAGGAAGAACTTCACTGCTGGTATTCAACCAACTACAATGTAGAAGTACATGCTTACGTAAAAAATGGAAAATACTGTGTAGTCAACAACACTTACGAACCACAGGATACAGTAGTTTACAGAGGTGATGGAAGCAGCTTCCGGTTACATATGGAGGCAAATGAGATCAAATGGTATCAGATATGAAAGATATCGGATATGAAAGATATCGGATAGATTTTATCTGTAAAATAGATTGAAAAGAAAGTCAGTGAAGAAATAATAGAACAGGTTCAGACGTGAGCAGAATGCTTTTGCCTGAACCTGTTTTGATGTGTCAATAAGTTGATTTTTGAACAATCTTGCGTTTGAATTTCTTATTTACGCATTGTTGTCGGTCGCTGTAGCCACCGGCATATAATTATTTGATTAAGCTGTTATCATCAAAGTAGTTGATCTGCATTGCTGAACGAACATCATGAAGTGTCTGTGCAGCTTTTGCTTCAGCAACCTTGCTTCCCTCTTTGAGGATATCATATACATCATCAAGATGCTGTTCCCAGTATTTACGTCTCTCGCGGATTGGAGAAAGCTCTGCCTGGAGTACTTTGTTCAGGAATTTCTTAACCTTGACATCACCCAGACCGCCGCGTGTATAATGGGCTTTCAGTTCATCCAGATTCTGATATTCAGGCAGGAACTCTGCAAAATATTCCGGTTTGCAGAATGCGTCCAGATAAATAAATACAGGGTTTCCTTCCACACGTCCCGGATCTTCCACACGAAGATGATTCGGGTCTGTGAACATGGACATAACCTTCTTCTTAACATCAGCTTCTTCATCTGAAAGGTAGATGCAGTTTCCGAGAGATTTGCTCATTTTTGCTTTTCCGTCAATACCTGGCAGACGTAAGCATGCTTTATTGGATGGTAGAATAATCTCAGGCTCTGTCAGAGTTTCGCCATAAACAGTATTAAATTTGTGGACGATCTCCTTGCACTGCTCGAGCATTGGAAGCTGATCTTCGCCAACCGGAACAGTAGTAGCGCGGAATGCAGTGATATCTGCAGCCTGGCTGATCGGATAGCAGAAGAATCCAACAGGGATGCTTGCCTCGAAATTACGCATCTGGATCTCGGATTTAACTGTAGGGTTACGCTGTACACGTGCTACAGTAACAAGGTTCATATAATAAAAAGTAAGCTCTGTAAGCTCCGGAACCATGGACTGGATAAAGATAGTGGATTTCTCAGGATCAATGCCACATGCAAGATAATCCAGGGCAACCTGAAGGATGTTCTGGCGAATTTTCTCAGGGTGTTCAGCGTTATCTGTTAATGCCTGTGCATCTGCGATCATAATATAAATTTCATCATATAAGCCGGAGTTCTGTAAACGAACACGCTCGGATAATGAACCAACATAATGTCCAACATGAAGGCGGCCTGTTGGGCGGTCACCGGTTAAAATAATTTTGCTCATTTTGCTCTCCTAAAAGTAAATTTCGATTTTCCAGAGAGTTTCTGGAAATTCTCAGTTATCCCTATTATAAAGCCTGCG
>OCAT01001893.1_pt1 | contig 12159 bp, 5 predicted proteins | sample 1538311 | NCBI WGS metagenome assembly OCAT01 (sample SAMEA2580287, study PRJEB22360) | human gut metagenome | biome: human gut; feature: human-associated habitat; material: faeces | place: Denmark | collected 2008/2010
GCGCAGGTACCCCCCCGGTTCGGGCCGGGGCGGGGCCCAGCCGCTACATCGGCCGCGACTTCGACCGGCAGGAGTCCTGCGGCGACTACGAGCGGGAGGAGGTCGCCTCGGAGCGCATCTTCGCGCGGATCAAAACCGCCCTCACGCGCGGCCGGCGCCGCCGCATTCTTTTTCGCGTCGCCGCCGTCGTGATTCCCGTCGCGCTGGTGCTGGGCGTCGCCCTGCGTCTCGACCGTCAGGTAGGGGGCATCTTTTCGGATGCGGAGTACGGTGAATTCGTCGTCGACCGGGGGCGGCGTACGCAGTGCCTGTTTCAGGACGGCACGGTCGCCCACCTCAATTCCGAGTCGAAAATCCACTATCCCGTGAAGTTCGGGCTTTTCGAGCGTCGCATCCGGCTCGAAGGCGAAGCCTACTTCGAAGTGACCCACAATCCCCGGCGCCCGTTCGTCGTGGAGTTCGAGGGCGGAGAGATCCAGGTGCTCGGCACGTCGTTCAACGTCAAGGCCTACCGCGACGATGACATCGTCGCCGTAACGCTCGACGAGGGGCGCGTGGTGCTCGACGACCGTCGCGGCGGTCGTTTCGAGCTGTCGCCCTCCGAACAGCTGCTCTACGACCGCCGCTCGGGCGAGGGGCGGATCGTCCGCGGAGCCGACGCCATGCGTTATTCGATCTGGAAGGACGACGTGATCTCGTTCCGCGACACGCCCCTTGCAGAGGTGCTCGAAACCCTTTCGCGGTGGTACGACGTGCGCTTCGAAACCGACGGACAGCCCGATCGCCCCATATCCTACACCTTTGCGACCGACAATACGCTGCTGGATAATGTTTTGCGTGAAATGGAACTGATCTCTCCGGTGCGTTTCGAACGCACCAAAACAGAAATAAAGGTAAGTTTCAGATAAAAAAAAGAGTTTCGGCTCATCGTTTTTTCCCGTTTGCGTGTCTATTCTGTGAAAAGCGCGCAAACGGGCTTTTTAGTAAACAACTACCTAAACTAATCTGTATGAAACGAATCAGACTACTCTTTCTGATGCTGCTTTGTGTAGCCGGGACGGCCCTGACGGCCCGGGCGCAGAAAGTGACGTTGAATTTCCGGAATGCCAAGCTCGAACAGGTGTTCGGGCGGATTACCGAGCAGACGGGCTACACGTTCTACTATGCGCGTCCGACGGTCAATCCCGACAAGGTCGTCAGCATCGCCGTCGCGGATGTCGACGTGCGTGCGGCGCTGAAACAGCTGCTGGCGGACGACAAGGTCGAAATCGAGATCCGCGACGGCAAGATTTACCTTTCCCCCCCCCGGCAGAGTGCCGCTGTGCCGCAATCCGTTAAGGGCGTCGTCCGGGATGCCGCGGGCCAGCCCGTTGTCGGGGCCGCGGTGATCGTCAAGGGAACCACCCGCGGCGTGAGTTCCGGGACCGACGGCTCGTTCTCGTTCGAGGGTCTGGCTGACGGCGCCGTGCTGCAAGTCTCGGCGCTGGGCTACGCCTCTGCCGAAATCCCGGTCGGCAACCGTTCGTTCGTCACCGTGGAGCTGAAGGAGGATGCCACGCTCGTCGACGAGGTGGTGGTCGTGGGCTACGGCACGCAGAAGAAGGCCAACCTGACGGGCGCCGTCGACCAGGTCTCCTCGGAACTTCTGGAGAACCGTCCCGTGGCCAACGTCACGCAGATGTTGCAGGGCGCCGTGCCCAACCTCAATATTTCGCTGGCCGACGGCAAGCCCAACCGCTCGGCGTCGTACAACATCCGCGGCAAGACGTCGATCGGCGCGGGCGGATCGGCTCTGGTGCTGATCGACGGCGTCGAGGGCGACCCCGCGATGCTCAACCCCAACGACATCGAGTCGGTCTCGGTGCTCAAGGACGCAGCTTCGGCCGCCATCTACGGTTCGCGCGCACCCTACGGCGTGGTGCTCATCACCACCAAGGACCCGGGCAAACTCACCGACAAGTTCACGATCAACTACACGGGCAACGTCTCCATCCAGCAGCCCACGGCCATTCCCGACGTCGTGGACGACGGTTACGTCTATTCGCGCCTCTTCTACGACGCATGGTACAACTACCGCTTCAACGAGCCGACGGGCTTCAACAACTCGCAGGATTTTTCGCGTGCGTGGCTCGACACCTTCCGCCAGCGCAAACTCGCGGGCAACAAGCTCGAAACGACGGTCGAACCCGACGGCAAGTATGTCTACTACGGCAATACGGACTACTACGACGCACTTTACAAGGATACGGTGATCGCCCAGACGCACAACATCTCGGTCAGCGGTTCGAACGGCAAGATCAGCCACTACCTTTCGGGGCGTCTGTACGACTACAACGGCCTGTTCAACTTCACGCCCGACACCTACCGCACGATGAACCTCCGTTCGAAGGTCTCCTCGCAGGTGTTCAAATGGCTGAAGATCAGCAATAACTTCGACTATACGCACGACCGCTACCGTCAGCCGATGGGTTATTCGAAGGAGGGCGGAGGCGTGCTGTGGCGTTCGCTCAACGACCAGGGGCACCCCTCGTCGCCGATCTTCAATCCCGACGGTACGCTCACCAAGTCGGGCGCCTACGCCATCGGCGGTCTGGTGACGGGCAACAACTGGCTCGACCGCACGACCAAGACGCTCAAGAACACCACCACGCTCAATGTCACGATGCTGGAGAACCGCCTGCGCCTGACGGGCGACTTCTCGTTCCGCACCAAGGACTACACCGAGACCAAAAAGACCACGGCCATCCCTTACAGCGCCTACGAGGGCGAAATCGTCTACCTCGGCACGCCCGAGACCGACGACGTGATGAAGGAGTCGCTGCAACTGACGACCTATATCGCCACCAACGCCTACGCTGAGTTCGAGGACACCTTCGCCGAGAAACACTATTTCAAGGCGCTGGCCGGTTACAACTACGAGCAGCAGGACTACAAGTCGACCTACTCCGAGCGCAACGGCCTTCTGATGCCCGACGCCGACAACATCAACTTCGCGCTGGGCGACATCATGTCGATCACCGCCGGCGGCAGCCGCTGGCGTTACGTGGGCGCTTTCTTCCGCTTCAATTACGCCTACGACGACCGCTACCTGCTCGAAGTCAACGGCCGCTACGACGGCTCGTCGAAATTTCCGAACAACTCCCAATGGGGCTTCTTCCCCTCGGCTTCGGCCGCCTGGCGCGTTTCGCAGGAGAAGTTCTGGAATGTCAGCCCCAAGGCCGTTTCGAACCTCAAGCTGCGCGCCTCGTACGGTGCGCTGGGCAACAGCAACGTCGATCCCTACACCTACCTCGAGACCTTCGGCCTGTCGACCTTCGGAACCGGTTCGGGCGATGCGGCCCGCTACCTCTTCGGGCAGGCCAAGCTGCGCTACACGAGCCTCCCGGGCCAGATTCCCGACAACATCGGCTGGGAGACCTCCAAAACCTTCGACGTGGGACTGGACGCCGGTTTCCTGAACGGACGGCTGAACCTCACGGCCGACTACTACATCCGCAAGACGGTGGACATGTACACCGTCGGCCCGACGCTTCCCGACACCTTCGGAGCGACGGCCCCCAAGGGCAACTACGCCGACATGAGCACCTACGGCTATGAAATCGCGTTGAGCTACAACGATTCGTTCAAGCTGGCGGGCAAGCCCTTCAATTTCGGAATCAAGGCGACGCTGGCCGACTATTATTCCATAATCGACCGCTATAACAACGCCTCGCGCAAGCTCTCCGATTACTACGAGGGGCAGCGTCTGGGCGAGATCTGGGGTTTCGTCTGCAACGGGCTGTTCCAGTCGCAGGCCGAAATCGACGCGGCGTTCGGCGGCAAGGGCTACAAGAATGACATCATGCAGACCTCCGAGAAGTACATCACCTATCCGGGCGACATGCGCTTCGAGGATCTGAACGGTAACGACGCCATCGACCGCGGCAGCAGCACGGTCGACGATCCGGGCGACCGGAAGATCATCGGCAACTCCGAGCCGCGCTACCTCTACACCATTTCGCTCAATGCCGACTGGAACGGTTTCTTCCTCTCGGCGCTGTTCGACGGCGTGGGCAGGCAGCAGTGGTTCCCCAGCGACGAGAGCCTTTTCTGGGGCATGTACAACCGTCCCTACAACCAGGTTCCGACGTGGCATCTGCAAAACTACTGGACCGAGGAGCGTCCGAACGCCTACCTGCCGCGCTACGTGGGCTACTACGGCCCGATGAACGCCAATACGGTCAACGTCAATACGCGCTACCTGCAGGACGTGTCGTACATCCGGCTGAAGAATCTTCAGTTCGGTTACGAGCTGCCCAAGCGGTGGATCTCGAAGATCGGTCTTTCGAAGGTCTCGGTCTACTTCTCGGGCGAGAACCTCTGGAGCTGGTCGCCGCTCTACCGCCACACGAAGGATTTCGACGTGACGGTGGCCAGCAAGAAATCCGACTCGGATATTTCCAACAGCAAGGGCGACGGACATAACTATCCCGTGATGCGCAGCTTCAGCTTCGGCATCTCGATCACCTATTAAACTGTTTACGTGCTATGAAAAGATCAACCTATATATGGAGTCTGCTCGTGGGCTGCGTTGCGTTCGCCACGTCGTGCGACCTGACGGAGAACGTGCAGGTGAAAGCCGACAAGTCGATGATCTTCGGATCGAAATCGGGTCTCGAACTCTACTCCAATTCGTTTTACAAGGCCCTGCCGACGCTCAAGAACGGCTTCATGCAGGACAAGATGTGCGACGTGGGGGCCGTCAGCAACACCGACACCTTCATCAAGGAGGGTGCCTACAACACCGAGACGGCGACCAGCTGGAGCTGGGGCGCGCTCAAGAACGTGAACTACTTCATCGACGGCTGCAACGACCCGAAATACTGCACCGTCGAAGCCGAGACGCGCGACAACTACCTGGGCATCGCCCGTTGGTTCCGTGCGTGGTTCTACTACGACAAGCTGACCACCTACGGCGAAGTTCCCTGGTTCCCCAACGACATCCAGTCCTACCAGAACGACGTGATGTACAAGGACCGCGACAGCCGCGACGTGATCATCCGCAACCTGATCGCCGACCTCGATTTCGCCTACGAGCACATCCAGGCCACCTCGTCGACCGGCAGCGCGACGCTCACGCGCTGGGCCGCCGCCGCGCTCAAGTCGCGCGTCTGCCTCTTCGAAGCGGCTTACCGCCGTTACCACAACCTCACGGGGCTTGAGATAACCCCCGAGGAGCTGTATCGCGAGGCCGCCAAGGCCGCCAAGCTGGTGATCGACAACAGCGGCTGCTCGCTCAACACCGCCGCGGGCAAGAAGGGCGCCTATCGCGATCTGTTTTACCGCGAGACGCCGCTGACGCAGGAGGTGATCCTCGCCGTCTGCGCCAACGAGAAATCCGGCATCTTCGGCGAGCAGAACTGGTGGTTCAACGCCCGCTCGTACGGACTGTGCTGGAGCCTCGTCCGCTCGTTCGTCCACACCTACCTCAAGCAGGACGGCACGCCCTTCACCGCCGCCGCCGACTACGCCGTGAAATCCTTCGCCGAGGAGATGGAGGGGCGCGACCTGCGCCTGGAGCAGACCGTGCGCGGCCGCAACTTCCTGTGGGACGGCAAGACGGCGGTCGCCGACATCAAAAACCTTTCGCTCACGGGCTACCAGGTGATCAAGTACACGCTCGACGAATCGAAGTACGACGGCGGTGCGAAGAACATCAACAGCATTCCGCTGATCCGCTATGCCGAGGTGCTGCTCAACTACGCCGAGGCGCAGGCCGAACTGGGGGTGATCACCGATTCCGAATGGGCGCTCACGGTCGGTGCGCTGCGTAAGCGCGCGGGTATCACGGGCGGCACGGAGACGCTGCCCACGACCGTCGACAGCTACCTGCAACGCACCTTTTATCCGGACGTGACCAGCCCCGTGCTGCTCGAAATCCGCCGCGAGCGGGCCATAGAACTCGTCGCCGAAGGCATGCGCTTCGACGACCTGCGCCGCTGGAAGTGCGGATCGCTGATGGAGACCCTGCGGTGGAGCGGCATTCACATCCCCGGGTTGGAGCAGCCCGTCGATGTCAACGGCGACGGCGTGAACGACTACTACTTCACCGAAGGCGAGGTTGCGTCGGCTCCGGCGGCCTACAAGAACATCGCCGTCCGCGTCAATCAGGACGGCGTGGGGCTTTATGCCGAGGCGAATCCCGTGTCGGGTTACGATCTGGTCTACAAGACCGGTGCGGGCGACCGCTACTGGTATCCCGACGGGCGCCAGTACCTCTATCCGATTCCCGCCAAGGTGATCCGCGATTACAGGAACGCGGGCTATACGATCTCGCAGAACCCCGAGTGGGACAACGAATAAATAAAAAGCAAGACCATGAGAATATTCCGTTATTTACTGACGTTTTCGTTGAGTTTCGCCTTCGTTTTCGCCGCCGGGTGCAGCGATCCGAAGCCCGATTACTCGGAATTCTACAAACCTCAGCCCGGCGACGAACCGGAGGAGCCGGTCAATCCCGGACTTGAGGACAATCAGCTGAAAGTCATGTCGTTCAATGTGCGTTACAGCTCGGGCGACGACGGTGCGAACAGTTGGGACAACCGCAAGAAGGCCGTTCCGGCGATGTTCGCCGACCAGCAGCCGACGGTGCTCGGCGTGCAGGAGGCGCGGCTCGACCAGAAGACCTACATGGACGAGAACTGCGCGGGCTACAAGAGCGTCGGCGTGGGCCGCACCGACGGCCAGAATGCCGGTGAGTTCATGGCCATCTACTATCTCGCCGATGCCGTGAAGCTCGAAAAGTGGGGGACCTTCTGGCTCTCCGACACCCCCGACGTCCCGTCGGTCGGCTGGGACGCCTCGACCTACCGCACGGCCACGTGGGCCTTGTTCACCCACTACAAGTCGGGCCGCAAGTTCTTCTACGTCAACACCCACATCGACCATGTGGGGCAGGTGGCGGCCCAGAAGTCGATGGAGCTGATCGAGGCGAAGATCCGGTCGCTCAACCCCGACAACCAGCCGACGGTGCTGACCGCCGACTTCAACAAGATGCTCGACAGCCCGATTTTCGACGGCGTGAAGAAGTTCATGGCCGACGCGCGCACGACCGCTCCCGTGACCGACAACAAGGCGTCGTTCAACAACTTCGGCGGGGCGACCAACTACCCGCGCATCGACCACATCTTCAGCTCGGGCTTCACGCCCCTGCGCTTCGCCACCGTCGACCAGCGTTACGAGAAGGTCCCCTACATTTCGGACCACTATCCCATCGCGGCCGTGTTAGAGTTCAAGTAATCCTGCAACCAAAGCTCAAAACCGATTGAAATGAAACGATTTATCTATATGCTGGCCGCTTTCGCCCTTATGGGGGCCGTCTCCTGCCAGCCGGACGAGGAAGTGGCGGTCCACGCCTCGTTCACCACCGACAAGGAGTCCTACGACGTGGGCGACCCGGTGGTGCTCACCAACACTTCGACGGCCGAAAACGCCCTGATCGCCATCTGCAAATGGGAGCTGGGCAAGGGCGTCGTCTCCTACGAAACCACTCCGGAGAACATCTCCTACGATCAGGCCGGAGAGTATGTCATCAAGCTGACCGTTACCTCCGACCGCGGGGCGAAGAAGTCGTCGTTCGAGAAGACCATTCGGGTCGTGGACAACAACATCCGGCCCGTGGCCGACTTCACGTGGTCGCCCGAGAAGGTCGTGGCGGGCGAACCGGTGCAGTTCACCGACCGTTCGACCGACGAGGACGGCGAGGTGGTGGCCTGGGAGTGGAAATTCGGAACCACGACCTCCGACAAGCAGAATCCCGAATTCACCTTCGCGGCGCAGGGGGCTACGGAGGTCTCGCTGACCGTGACCGACAACAAGAAAGGCAGGAACACCAAGACGGTGACCATCGACGTGGGCCGCGGCGCCATCAGCCTCGACCTGCTCTGGTCGTACCCCTACGACGACACGAAGGACGCCTATGTGTTCGGCACGTCGCCTGCGGTCAGCCCCGACGGCGAGTATGTCTATGTGACTTCGACGGGTTATTCGCTGGTCTGCTTCACGAAGGCCGGCGAGCGTCTCTGGGCCTTCGACATCGGCAAGGACGGTGCGTCGGCCGAGAACAACAGCGGTTCGATCAAGGTGCAGTCGCCGACGCCTTCGGTCGACGAGGACGGCACGGTCTACGCGCTGGCGGGCTTCAACGAGCCGAACAAGGGCGCGGGAGGCAGCGCGTTCTACGCCGTCAGCGGCGGCGCCGGGGGCGGCTCGCAGGTCTGGCATGTGAATACGGGCGTGAACACCAGCTTCCGGTTCCTTTCGCCGGCCGTCACCGAGAAATACCTCTTCATTGTGGCGCGCAACGTGCCTTCGGGGCACCAGAATTTCCAGGTCTACGACAAATCGTCGGGCGACCTGGTGGACGAGCGGCACGTCAACGGCGGTTCCTACGGCGGCGTGCTGCCGCTCAAAAACGGCATGGTGATCGCCGGTACGGGCGGCAGTCACGGCATGCGCGTCTTCTTCCCCGACGGCGCGGGCAAGTGGAAATTCTCCTGCGTGAAGTCGAACGGCCGCGAGCACAACTACGGCGGCAGCGGCAAGGATGCTACGTGCGAGGCGCCGAACGGCACGCAGCCTGCGTCGGGTCCCGGCGGCAAGGTCTACATCCTGTTCCAGAACCAGGGCGTGCGCGCGGACAAGAGTCTGGGCGGGGGTGTCGTCTACTGTTATGATCCGGCAAAGACCGTCTACGGGCAGACGCCCGAACCGGACTGGTACTGTCCCGTCAAGGGCGATTGCGCCCAGTCGGGCATGGGCGTGGCGCTGGGCGAGGACGGCACGGTCTACGCCGCGACGCAGAAGACCGGCAGCGTGGCGGCCCACGTCACGGCCATCTCCGCGCAGGGCGTGAAACGCTGGGAGCACGCCGCCGACGGCGACATCAACGGCGTTCCGGCCGTCGACGATCAGGGTTTCGTCTATTACAACGACCGGACTACGGGCAAACTGGTGAAACTCCGCCCGGAGGACGGCTCGCGCGTGGCGGAGATCAAGCTGGCCGACGAGCTGCGTTCGTCGCCGACGATCTCCTACGACGGCACGATCTACGTCAACGGCATGAAGGACGACAAGCCCACCGTCTTCGCGGTGAAGGGTGCGGCCGAGGGCTGCGCCGCGTCGTGGTCGCAGCAGGGAGGCAACCCATCCAAAACCGAGTATATGTACTGATCCGCTGAAAATCAGGGATGAGCGGGCCGCGTCACACGACGCGGCCCATTTTTTTCGGCCTTCGTGTATGTCGTTTCCGGTAAAATTCCCTCTTTATTATGGAACGGTCGCAGGAACCGGGACGAAAAGAACCTCGAACACAATTCTAAATTTCAGCAGATGATCCGAAAACTATTGGTGCTGTTGCTCTGCCTCACGGCGGCGACGGCGACGGCGAAGAAGCCCAAATCCTCCGCTTCGAAGAAGGCGGAGAGTTCGGCCGAAAAACCGAAGGAAAGCGATTACGACAAACTCTTCAAGGAGAAACATACGGTGGCCGACGGCATGTTCCGCCTGCACGACGTCAAGGGGAAGCTCTATTTCGAGATTCCCGATTCGCTTTTCGGGCGCGAAATGCTGCTCGGATCGACCATTTCGGAGGTTTCGGACAACGCTGCGGCGACGACCGGCTCCAAGTCGGACTATCCGCTGCAGGTGGTTTTCACGCGCAACGACCGTTCGGTCCAACTGCGTACGGTCAACTGCGAGAACATCACCGACGAGACGGGGGCTTCCCGCGCGCTGGCTGAGGCGGTGAAGCGGAACACGGCCGATCCCATCCTGCGCAATTACAAGATCGAGGCCTGGAACCGGGACAGCACGGCCGTGGTGGTCAACGTCACGGACCTGTTCGTGGCCGACGTGGAGGAGATGTCGCCCTTCTCGAAGTACGGACTTTATACGGCTTTCGAGCTGAAGAAGACCTTTCAGAAGGAGCGTTCGATGCTGGGCGAAATCAAGGCTTTCAGCGACAATGTGGTGGTGCGCAGTACGTTGAGCTATATTTTCACGCTCACCCGCGGCCGCACGACGCTGGTCAAGGACCAGCCGCTGACGGCCGTGATGACCCGTTCGCTGGTGTTGCTGCCCCGCGAGCCTTACCGTCCGCGCATCACCGACAGCCGCATGTCGGTGTTCCCGACCGGCAAGGTGCTTTTCAGCGAGCGCGAGCAGCGTGCCAAGGTGATCTACTACGCCCACCGCTGGCGGCTGGAGCCGTCGGACATGGATGCCTGGAAGCGCGGCGAGCGGGTCGCGCCGAAGAAACAGATCGTTTTCTACGTCGACGACGGATTCCCGGAGATGTGGAAAAAGCATATTTTCGAGGCCGTCGACCAGTGGAACGAGCCTTTCGGGCGCATCGGATTTAAAAACGCCATCGCCGCAAAGCCCTATCCGAAGGACGATCCCGAATTCGATCCCGACAACATCAAGTATTCGTGCATTCGCTACGCGCCGATCGCCATCGCCAACGCCATGGGGCCTTCGTGGGTCGATCCGCGCAGCGGCGAGATACTCAACGCTTCGGTTTATGTCTACCACGACGTGATGAAACTGCTGAACAACTGGCTGTTCGTCCAGACGGCGCAGGCCGACGAGCGCGTGCGCGCCGTGACGATTCCCGAGGAGGTGATCGGCGACGGACTGCGCTACGTCGTGGCCCACGAGGTCGGCCATTGCCTGGGTTACATGCACAACATGAGCGCCTCGGCGGTGATTCCTGTCGATTCGCTCCGCTCGCCGTCGTTCACGCAGAAGTACGGCACGACCACCTCGATCATGGACTACGCTCGCTTCAACTACGTGGCCCGGCCCGGGGATAGGGAGCGCGGCGTGAAGCTCACCCCGCCGCGTTTCGGCCTCTACGACTACTATGCCGTGAAATGGCTCTACACGCCCGTGCCCGACGCTGCGACGGCTGCCGACGAATATGCCGTCACTTCGAAATGGATAACCGGGGCCGCCGCCGATTCGGTCTACCGTTTCGGCAAGCAGCAGTTCAGCCGCTCGATCGATCCCCGTTCGCAGTCGGAGGATCTGGGCGACGACGCCGTGAAGGCCTCGGGCTACGGCATCGCCAATCTGAAATACATTCTCGGCAACATGAACGCCTGGATCAGCGCCCAGGACCCCGATTTCTCCCAGCGGCGCACCCTCTACGACGAGGTGCTCACGCAGTATATCCGCTACCTGAACCACGTGCTGGCCAACGTCGGCGGCATCTACTTCGCCGAGAAGATGGAGGGCGACCCCGTGGAAGCCTACCGCAGCGTGCCGCGCGAACGCCAGCGCGAAGCCCTGCTGTTCTGTCTCGCGCAGCTCAAGGACATGAAGTGGCTGGACAACGCCGAGCTGATCCGCGACATGCCGCTGATGGGTTCGCCCGCCGAGTCGATCATGGCTTCGCTGGTGTCGGTCGTCGTGGCCGCCCCGGCGCGTGTGGCTTTGAGCGCCGCGCTGGCCGAAAAGGAGGCCTACACGCCCGAGGAGTGCCGCAGGGATGTCTATGAATTCGTGTGGGCTTCGACGCTGAAGGGCCGCACGCCCGATGCGCTGGAGATGATGCTCCAGCGCGAATACGTCCGCAGTCTCAGCCTTTCGGCCGGGCTGAAATACACCGGGACGGGGGCGCGGGAGGAGAAGAAGCTGGTCTCCGACGAGGGACTGATGCCCGTTCCCGCCTTCCTTGGGGAGCATGCGGCCCGCACCGCGGCGCTCACCGCCTGCGGGGAACGCTGCGGCCACGACCCCTTCGAAACCTTCTCCGCCGCGCACCGCGTCGACACCGCGCCGCTGCTGGGCTACGGCTCTCCGCGCCTGAACTACTACGACCCGCGCAACACCGAGGCCGGGGATTATGCCGCGCTGCTCAAACTGCGTGCGATGCTCCGCACGAAGAGCGCTTCGGCGACTGGCGAAGCGCGCCTGCACTACGAGTTGTTGCTGCGCAACATCGAGAAAGCGTTGAAAAAATAAATCTTCCGGACCATGATGAAACTGTTTAAAATAGCTTTCCTTCCGCTGCTGGCGGGAATCTTGCTGCTGCCGGCGGCGTCTCGGCCCGTCCGGGCGGCCGGTTCGGCCGCCGTGGAAGCCGGAGCCGGGGACAGGAAGCGCGACAAGAAAAAG
>OCAT01001897.1_pt1 | contig 12125 bp, 12 predicted proteins | sample 1538311 | NCBI WGS metagenome assembly OCAT01 (sample SAMEA2580287, study PRJEB22360) | human gut metagenome | biome: human gut; feature: human-associated habitat; material: faeces | place: Denmark | collected 2008/2010
TTCCCCTCCTCAGCCAATAGGTCTCCGGGCGCTCTCCGTCTGCCACGAAATAGGGCAGAAGTTGAATGACCAACAGAATAAGAAATGCGATCACATACAAGTGGGGACGGCTTTCTCTCCTTTTGCGCTGTGGGCGATGCCGCAGTCCGATCAAACCGCCGATCAAAAGGGCAAAGCAGCGGGTGTCGCTCCCATAGTAGACCCGTGAGGGATCTTCGCCGGGCTGGAAGTTCAAAAAGAGGGAAAGCACAGAGGCCGCGATCAAAAGAGACCATCCGATCGGGCCTGCCTCCGGCTGCCGCTCCAGAACGGTATATCCCCAAAACAGCAGCGGCCAGATGAGGTAGAACTGCATCTCAATTGCCAAAGACCACAGGTGCGTAAAGGGAGAAGTTCCGGTGATCTTGGTAAAATAGGAGGCGTTCTGGGCAATCTGCCACCAGTTGTTGGTTCCGGTCAAAATGCTGATGACTTCTCCCCGGATGCCTGCAAGCACATCCGGGGTCAGCAACCAGGCGACACAGAGCGTTCCGCAGACGCAGAGCGCCAGAGCCGGATAAATACGCGCGGCCCGCCTGCGGTAAAAGGCAAGCGCATGAAAGCCTTCGCCTGCCTGCGACCTGCGGCTGGGGACAGCCATCAGATAGCCGGACAGGACAAAAAACAGATTGACACCTAAAAATCCGCCGGGGAAGATACCGGGAGCCAGGTGATAGCCGATCACGCCTAAAATCGCAATTCCACGCAGTCCATCCAGTCCGGGAATCTTTTGTTTCTTGGGTGAATGGTCAAACTGCTGTTTCATGATTTTTCTGTTCCTCACGATAGAATTGCCGCTCAAACCAGCGGATCGCGGTTTCCAGTGGGCCGTTTTTTCGCAGAGTCAATGCCCAGCCGGCCGCCAGCGTGATGAGGATGACCACAAGGTCTCCACCCGGGAACTGCGCAAGAGATGATGGCTCTATTCCTACCAGCATGAGTATCCATGCCAATATAAATTGGGTACTGTATAGCGTCAGCGCAGCTTTCCCAACCTTTGCAAAAGGAAGATACAACAGCTTCGTCTTCTTTTCCAGCAGGAGTGCCACCGCCAGCAGAACCATGCTCCCGCCCGTTCCAATCAGCAATTCAAACATGGAGCCGCCCTGCGGTGCATCCATGAACAGCATCTGCCAAAGCGGCATGAGAGTATTTCTGGGCCACGGCGCATAGGCGTCCGGAAGAGCGGCAGAGGAGGAAAACTGGACGAGCCAGTTGCAGAAGGACTGATAGATTTCCGGCAGAACAGAAACAGCGAACAGTTTCACCGGCAGTGCAACAGCGGTACCGATTGCAGCCAGCCGAATGCTGGTCTTGCTTGAGCGGAGGTCCAGACGCCCGATCACCATGCCAGTCACAAATACCAGCAACCACGCGACGGCGGAAAGTGGTCCGCCGGCAATATCGGAGAGCAGAGCGGCCCCTTCAAATAAGCTCATGCCGACCAGCATAACAGGCGGACAGGCCAAAAACGCAATGACAGAAATCACAATTAAAGATTTTGTTGAACGCCTGACCAGCGGCATAGCCAGAAGAAACAGCATCGCGTATGCCTGTAATACCACGCCAAAGGGACCGTTCAGCATGAGGATCACATAACCGACCAAATCAATGAACAGCGCCCTTGCCAGCACCCGCGCACGAAACACGGGTTCAGCAGTTCCACGTTTCCACATCCCCTGTGCCATCATGGAATAGGAAATGCCCGAGCAGAGAATAAACAGGATCATGGTGTTGCCGGAAACAAAATTGCTCCACGGCTGCAACGCAAAATGCTGGATAAACATTCCAATCACAGCCAATCCACGGACGGCATCCAATGCCAACAGCCGGTCAGCCGCAGGAGTGGCTTTTCGTATTACTGGTGTTACTTCTTGAATTTCTTGATTCATGTGTGCCTCCTTGATTTTAATCAGAACTTGTCACCTGCGGCATTATAGCATGAATATAGAGAGATATGTGGAATCAGTCCCCGGATGTGTGCCCTTGGCGTCAAATGCGATTTGTCCCTATGCGTTCAGGACAAATTGCGTTCATTCAGGACAAAACCTTTCCCTGCATACCGAAATTTGATATACTAAAAAGGATAAAAGAGAAAGGATTCCACCCATGTTACCAATCATTCTTTGTGACGACGATCACTTTACATTGCAGCTTCTGTCCGAATTGCTGGAGCGGGCGATCCGGCAAAGTAAAGTAGAGGCCAAACTTGTCTGTCTGGCCTCTACTGGTCAAGAACTGCTCCAGTTTATCCGCGGCGGCGGGAGCTATCTCTATTTTCTCGATTATGACTTAGGGAGAGATTCCCTCAACGGCGTGGACCTTGTCCGGCAGATCTACCACACGGACCCCGGCGGAAAAATCGTCTTTGTCACCAGCCACGGGGAGAAGGGCATGGATATTCTGCGCAGTGGTGTGCGGCCTTTTGGTTTTATCGAAAAATGTGTGGACCAGAATGAGATGGTACGGGAATACATTCGATATTTGAAAATGGCGGCGCCGGAGCAGCAAAACAGCGCGGTCGGGGACGCCATCGAACTGCCCATCGGGATCGATGAAACGGTGCGGCTGCCGGTTTCTGAGATTTTGTATGTGGATTCCGTCAAAACAGTGGCCCATTCTATCTGCTATCATACCTTCGACGGGTCAGAAGTGACCGTACGGGACACGATTGAACACGCTCAGGAACAGTTGGGAGCGCAGTTTATCCGCTGTCACAGGTCTGTACTGGTGAATGAAGAACACATCCTCGCCCTGCAAGGCGGGATGCTCAAGCTCTCCAACGGGCAGTTGATCGCCTGTGCCTTGGGGCGAAGAAAAGCGGTAGTGGATGGGATGGCAAAGCGAAAGGGGGCTGAGGGATGATCGATATTTTTTTGAATGAGGGTCCGCACTTTATGGAAACCTTCAGCTTTTGGGATCTTGCCTACGGCTGCCTGGAGGAAATCGGAAAGTTTTCCGTTGCCCTTCTTCTCTCCATGGGACTGTTTCTTGCGGCGCGGCGCATCCGGCAAAAGAGCCTGCGTACAGCGATTTTTCTGCTGATGCCTGCTGTCCAGCTCCTGTATGTCTGGACAGTGAGCATCCGCTCAGAGTTTTTCTTTTCTTTTATGTTTGCGCTGATGCTGACCCTTGTGTTTCGAGTTCTGGAGCTGATACCTCTAACAGGAGCCGGATACCTCTTTTTGTTCTCCGCGCTGCTGTTCCCGTCCAGGCTGTTTAATTCCACCTCTGTTATTTTAGGCCACCTCTGGCTGTTTTGGGTCATTTTCTGTGCCTGCTACCTTGCGGCAAAGCTGGATCTGGGGCATCTTCATGGGAATCACTTCTCCTGCTATGTCCTGTTCACGGTGCTCTCTTTGCTGGGCTATACCGTCTACCTCGCCATGTCCTTCCTCATGCCTCATCTGGAGGAGCTGCTTCAAACATACAGCGCGGGGCTGATTGGCACGATCACACTGCTGATGGCAGTATTCCTCCCACTGGCCTATGTCACCCGTCGACTGTTCCGGTCAAAACTCTTGCAGCTCAACCAGTTTGGGCGCCGGTATCAGAAGGTCGAGGGATATTTCCCATGGTTTTCTGTCCTGATCCTTGGCGTCTGTACTCTGGTAGACCTCCCCTTCACGGCGATGTCGTTTCAAAATCCGCTGGTGCGGCTCCTGTTCCCCTGCCTCTGCATCACCCTGCTTGGCCTTCAGATCCCATTCCTGTTCCTGCTGTTTCAGGTCGCCTTTTATAAGGATACCGTCGCATTGGGGCAGAGAGAAAAAGAGGGGCTTGTTGCGTATTATCAGGATCTGACGGCCAATCTGGATACCTTACAGGGTATTCGCCATGATATGAAAAATATCTTTTTTACTATGGGTGGGTTTGTGGACCGCAGTGAAGATGAGGAGATGAAGGCATTCTATTGGGAAAAAATCTACCCCTATTCCCAGAACGCGATCCATCAAAGCGAGCTGCTTTCAGCAGCATACCAGCTGCCCGATGAAACGCTACGGGCGTTCTTCTATTTGAAATTATCTCAGGCGGTTCAACGGCAGGTGCCGGTGTCATTGAGCGTCCACATCCTGCCGGAACAGTTCCAATTGGGGATCGATCTCATCGACCTGACACGGATCTTAGGCATCCTGCTGGACAACGCCATCGAGGAAACGGCCAAGATCTCCAAGGGTATGGTGGAGGTGCAGATCGCCGGTGACGGGGAAACGATATCCTATACCATCAAAAATCCCATCACAGAGCAGACAAAGCGCAGCGGCGTACACCCCGGCCAGACGACCAAGGGGGCCGGTCATGGGCGCGGCCTGCTGATTGTCCGTCAGATTTTGGAGCAATACGATCACGCTGTGCTGAACGCTTGTATTCAAACGAACAAGTACATTCAAAGCCTGAATATTGATGTAAGACATAATTTGAGTGAATAAAAGAAACCGTACTTGCAGGGAAGGTAATACTTTGATCTGCAAGTACGGTTTTTTCAGTATGATCTTACTCTATTTCCTATCGTAGAGCGTTGTGCTATCTCAAATATGTGATCCTGCTGGTGTTTGTCATTTTGATGCCGCTTTTTGTCGTGGACATCGTAGGACAGGGCGCACCTGCGTTTTGTAAATATATCTGTCCTTCCGGGACGCTGCTGGGCGGCATACCATTGGTGTTCAAAAATCCCGGCTTGCAGGCAATGGTTGGTTTCCTGTTTCGCTGGAAGGTCGCTATCCTGCTGGTAACAGTTTTCCTATCCATTCTCATTTACCGGCCATTTTGCAAGTACATCTGCCCGCTGGGCGCTACCTACGCTCTGTTTAATCGAGCATCTCTGTACCGCCTGCGGGTGGACAAGGATCAGTGTGTAAATTGCGGTCTGTGCGCCAAAACCTGCAAAATGGGTGTTGACCCAGTGAAAACACCCAACAGTGCCGAGTGCATCCGCTGCGGTGATTGTGCCAGAGCCTGTCCGAAGAATGCGATTCATCTGGGTGTTCGGAACAGATAACAGGGATGGGGCGGTCTATTCCTCAAAATGGGAACACGGAGGTGGTCAATTCAGGCTATCTCCGTGTCCGTTTGCAGGATCAGGTTTTTCTGAAGTGCTATGTCTCTAAGAAAGAAATACCACACTTTATGCGTATATGATTTCCTTGTCTACAACTTCCATCGCACTGGCTCGAATATTGTTCATCTTACCGATCCATGTCATTTGGTCGGCGGCTTTCATTGCTTCAGTGATCTCCTGAGCCTCGGCCATCTGTTGGATGATAGTGTCCATCAGCTCTTGCGCTTGCTGGTCAATGCCGGCGAGATAGGCATTCAGTTTCCCGCTCAGCAGCAAAGCATTATATAATGCGGGACGGTACTCTTTGAGATACCGTTTGTGCCGCTGCCCCCATACGCCGACAGACTGTTTTTCTTCAGCGGGTACAGTCAGGCATGGGAGATAATAGTCGCCAGACAGTTCATACCATAGGCCGTTATCCTCGTTAAAAATGTACTTGTCCATATTGAAATCCTCCGCTATCATATATTCGCACATACATCACAGTTCTCCGATTGCCACACTTTCTTATATCTTGTTGCGGGATTTTCCTGCCCTTGTTTCTGCCCTTATGGACAGTCAGGGCAAGAGTAAACTCGTGTGAAATCGAATAAAGGGATAAGGCGAACACACTGCGGAAAATCCTTTATTTTCAATGCTTTTGGAGGATTTTATTGATAACCTACGGCGAACGATAATCACTCATAATTTTATGGTTTTCAAATTGAGATTTTTCTTGTTTATAGAGATTTTCCAAAATATATATCCTGTTATGTAGAGGTAACATACTAAAAATGGTAAAAATATTCTCACTTCCAAATTTGTGTTCAGGACTAAGAAAATACTTAATGAAGATGTCTTCAACAATGTGTGATGCTTGTTCTATGATTTTGCGTAAATCATCATCAGCTACCTGTCCGCTGAAATGTGACCCATCTCCACCAACCTTAAAAATAAACTGAATTTTGTCTGCTATGCCTGCATCATAGTGCTCTCTAATAATTTTGAGCTTTCTTTTCCAGTTTATACCTTCATAAGGTTCCGTTGGTTTTAGATGCGGATTAATTTTATCCTTTAACAGCAAATCGATGATGCCTTCAATATATTGACGCACATTATTTGCACGAATCTTTGATTTTTGTTCTTCATTCATAAATGTTTCAAAGACGTCCATGAATTGAGGGTGTACAGGCATTAACATCGAAGTATCCATTTTTATGTCGTCCTTTCTCAACAAAGTTCATTCTTCTAAATAGGCACCGGTAATTTACAACATATTTGTAATAAAGGTATGTAGAAATCGTATTTACTATTTTACACTATACTGCAATATACATCAACAGCAAAGGAGAGATGCCTACGGCCACGACCTATTTCAAAAAACACAAGATCAGCAAGGGGGAAACTATCGCCCAATCCTTGAAAGAGCGTTTTGAGTATGGGCAGAACCCGGACAAGACGCAGGGCGGCGAATTGATTTCCTCCTATGAGTGCGACTACATGACCGCCGATGCAGAGTTCCTGCTCTCCAAGGCCAAGTACAAGGCCGCCACGGGCCGGGAGCAGCGGCGGGATGCTGATGTGCTGTGTTATCAGATCTGCCAATCATTCAAGCCGGGCGAGATCACTCCGGAGGAGGCAAACCGGGTGGGCTATGAAACGGCGATGCGCTGGACAAAAAGCAAGTATGCCTTTTTCGGCGCTACCCACACAGACCGCCAGCACATTCATAACCACATCTACTATAACTCCACTTCGCTGGATTGCTCCCACAAGTTCCGGGATTTCATCGGCTCGGCCCGGGCGGTGCGGCGCCTCTCTGACCGGGTGTGTCTGGAAAATAACCTGTCCGTGATCACCAGCCCCAAGCCCCATAGCAAGGGCCGCTTTCTTCATTACGGAGCATGGCTGGGAACGGAGCGCCAGCCCTCCTCGGGCGGCCATCTGCGATGCTCTTGCCAAAGGCCCGGACAGCTTTGACATTTTTCTTCGGTTTATGGAGGAGTCCGGCTATGCGGTCAAGCAGAGGCGGGGCGGTGCGATCTCATCCCTTCCTTGTCTCCCAAAAAGCAGCGGGCCACTCGGCTCCGCTCGTCCACCCTCAGGGAAGGCTTTGATCCCGGGGACATCCGGGATGTAATTGCGGGCAAATGCCCTCAGCCCAAGTTAGACGCTCCGGGATGGGTCCGATTTATGAGTGGTGGGCCAAGGTATATACTAATTTTCATTATCGCCCCTTTCTTGTACATCTGATTTCGGTTTTGTGGGAATTATTGGAGGTTTAGACGGAATTTGAGGTTTTTTGGGAGGGACATTCCTTGGTTGTTTCTTTTTTTTTCGATTGGACGAAACAGCTTTTAGCGATTGAGGTAGCACATCGCCCTTGTTAATCCACACCTTTATGCAGATGCGGCCATAAGTAGTCGTAGCTACAGCAAACCCGTAGTCGATGTCAGCGCGAATGGTCCGCAAGGGGATGGTACCGTCTTGATAACACTCAGTACGGATCTCAGTACCGTCCAGGCGGCCAGAACAGACGACCTTGATACCTTTGGCTCCCGCGCACATGGCACGGTCCGCGGAATTCTTCATGGCTTGGTGGAGGCCAATGCACTTCTCCAGTTGCTGGGTGATATTCTCGGCCACTATCTGGGCATTGGCGTCCACGTTGCGGACCTCGATGATCCTCAGATCCACGGGCCTACCGATTATCTTGACCAGATGAGCTTCAATCTTCTTGATTTCCTCGCTACCCCTGCCGAAGACTACGTTAGGTCGGGCGCAGTGCAGGTAGATACAGACCGCATCATTGTCCCGTTCAATCTCAATCTTAGGGATACCGGCATCGTAGAGGGTCTTCTTCAAGTAGTCACGGATATGCTTATCCTCGACTAGGTCACCCAATTCCTCGTTACGGGCGTGCCAGCGGGAGTTCCATTCCTCGATAACACCCTCCATGGGAGAAATGAAACGCTTTATCTTCTTTTTCATAGTGGACCTCTTCTTTTTCTTTGACTTTTACAAGAGAGAGGGTTAAATCAGCAAGAGAAGCGTTGAGATAATAATTATAAAAACTGAACACAAAAAACATAGCATGGATATTTTTACGAGAAATACCCGTCGATTATTGTTTTTTTCAATACTCTCATGCATAGAGGTCAGTTGAGCAATCCATTGAAGATTATACTGGTCTTGACTCTGGTATTTTTTTATAGTTTTATAAATAGATTTTCTAAATTGTTCAGCATTTTGCATGCTTTGGTATTTAAAGCGCCATTGTGCCATTATTGTTAAGCACAAACTGCTTATGAGAGGAACTGCTGCAATACCAATCCATACTATCAACTTCACTTTATCAATACAAGTATAATTAATAAGAATTGGAACTGCCATAAGCAATGCGGCGGAAAAGACAGAAAATGCAGTGAGCATCTCACCAGCTTGTCGAATTATGCTCTCGCCTCGCATTTGCTCCAGTTCAAAAGAATAACGGCCAAGCAAGACGATATTCTCCAAAGCTAATGAGTAATTTTTATTATTAGAACCACGCTCATCCGCTCCATTAGATTCTCTCATGGCTTACTCCTTTTTCAATATATCGCCACATTAACAGCTCTTGATATTTCCGTTTTGAGTTTCAAATTTCGACCTCTGTTCAGCTTTCTTTCAAAATATTTTCAGTGTTTCTGTGTATAAAGCGCAATTGGAGCTCCAGATTAAATTAATCGTTCAAGGAAGAGAAGATAGCCTTCGTCAAACGCTGTCAGGATGCTGTCTCTTCAGTTTAAGTTTATTTCAATACGGTAGGGGATACCGGCATTATCAAAAGCAGTTACAAATCCAGATGTCAGCACTAAATCTTTGGGGCAAGATTGTTTTTGTGCGAAATCTTTTATGCGTTTTTTTGCCTCATTTATTAGATTATTAAAACTGCTTGAATAATAATATATAGCACTTAAAACATCTCCTGACCCCAACGCTACAGAATGCAATAGATGGACGCCATCGGCCAGAGTGTACCGGACACTGTAGCCATTTGCTCTTGTCTTATAAAACTGAACAACAACTGCTTCACCGATTGAAGGTGGTGGGATGTGTAATGTATCTGCCGAAATGTTCATAGCTTCAGGAGAATGCGTTATTTGGTCATATGGAAATATGATAGAAAATGCAATGGCAGACTCCCCATGATTCAGGGATAACCTCCACTCCACATTACATCGTTGTTCAGGAGCCAAAGAAAATCTCGGACTCGTTTCTCTAGTGACCGCTGAATGGCAAATTCCTGATGCGTGTAAAGATATTTTATGTTCCTTTCCTCTGTGATCCATAATATATATGTCGTTCTTTCGGATCTTTACAGCCCAGACCTGTGAGCATTTAGAAAAAGCCCCGTCCACGACGAACTTAAAATCTTTGTCTTTCTTTCCCATAGATCTTATCTGAAAAATGTTGATTAGAGTTGAATTTTATGTGGTTGTTTTGATTATATCATTTTCATGCTATTTTGTATAGTAGATGCTTCATCTGTGACGTCTTTGCACGATAATCAAGACATACTATAGATTGAAATAAAGGGAAAGGGAGGATATTGGGGGTTCGCTCCCCCGACCTTTACTTTAGCCGTATGATCTGCCGGTACAGCATCACAAATCGTTTCTGGATGATGCCGTCATCATGGTAATGTCCGAAGAAGTGATATCGGAACCGGCATCGCTGCCGCACCTCCTCCAAAAAGTCTGTAAGCTCGTCCGGTTTAGACCTTTCCCAGAGCAGCTCATTCTGGATGCTGGTGGGCGCACAATGGGTGATGATGTAGTCCACCTCCCAGCCTGCCTTATCCAGGTTTCTTCTCGCTTCCAGATACTCTTCCGGGCTGGGCTGCTCCTCCTTCCACCAGGATCGGTGGTTGACCCGGAATGGTGTTCCTTTGGCTTCCAGCGTGTGGAATTTTAGGAGAAACAAGGGATCATCCGGCTCCAGAATGCCGCCCTGGATGTCGTGGCTGCTGGCCCCACCCATGGTGAAAATCCGTTTTCCATTTAACTCAAATACCTGTCCACGCTCCAGCAGGAGTACAGAGGGGCGGATGCGCCGGATTTTCCCGCCGCACCAGTCCTCCAGCGGATAGGTCCGCAAGGCGTCATAGTTTTCGTGGTTCCCTGCCACGAACAGCGTGGTAAAGGGTCGGCTCTCCAGGAAGTCCAGTCCCTCGTCATCCCGGCTGTCTCCATACCACACGCCGCCCATGTCTCCGCAAATCAGGACGAGATCCTCCTTGGTCAGCCTTTCTTGTTCATAGAAGCTCTCAGGCAGAAATCTTCTGAAATCTCCATGCGTATCGCCTGTTAGAAATATTGCCATGTTGATATATTCTCCTCTCAGTTCAGCTTCTTGTCCATTTCCAATCCGGGATACCGGAACTTGATGTGGATGGTTTCCGCGTCCACTACCGTGATCCGCTCCACCGCCATGCGCACCTGCTCGTCGTTGTATTCCGTGTTAACTTCCAGCTTGGCCATCCATTCCCGCAGCTCCGCCATACGGGACATCCGATTCTCGCTTTGAGCAGCCTCCTGCTCCATGGCCTGGATCTGATCCTGCACCGCCTGCTTTTCGTCCATAAGGGCCTTGAGCTGGGCGTTGAGGTCCGGGTCGTCCATATTCTCCAGCACCCTGTCCAGCAACAGCGCCTGCTCCGCTGTGATATCCCCTAGACGCTGTTTCAGGGAGATCAGGCTGGTACCATCCGCCTCCTGGCCCGCCCAAACCAGACGGGTAAAGTTCAGCATATCCTCCTTGACCTCACTGTCCGCCTGGGCAAACTCATTCAGGGCTTCCAGGATCGCCTGATGCAGTTTTTCCTCATCCAAGGTCGGAGAGCTATGGCAGTATTTCGTTCCGAATTCCAGGCGAGAGATACATCGCCACACAATGCGCTTCTTCCCGTTTCTGGCCCAGGTACACCGTTTATAGGGCGTACCGCACTCCCCACATACCAGGAGTTCGGAGAGGGCGTATTTGGCGGAGTATTTGCCCAGCTCTGTCTTGCCGTGCCGCTGCATGACCTTCCGCTTGCTGGCCCTGCGCGCCATCTCCTCTTGGACCCGATAAAACATTTCCCTGGGGATGATCGCAGGGTGATTATTCTCCACATAACTCTGCAGCCGTTCCCCAGTATTCTGTTTTACCTGTCCGTTAATACAGCCAGTCGAGAATGTCTTTCCCAGCATGGCATCCCCGATATACCGCTCATTTGTCAGGATATTGTGGATCACCTGATAGGACCATCGCTGGACGGCTTGGGCAGTAGGAATGCGATCTGCCTCCAGCTCTTGTTTGATCTGGGACAAGCTGCATCCATCCAGATAGCGGCGATAAATCCGAAGCACCGTCTTTGCTTCATCTGGGTCGATCTCTGGCTTCTCGTCCTCACCTTTTCGATACCCCAGCAGCTTTTTGTACTGAAAGGGCACATTTCCCGCCGCTCTGCTCTTTTCTTTGCCCCAAGTCACATTTTTGCTGAGGGACTCGATCTCGGCTTGAGCAAAGCCGCTAAACAAGGTGATAAGAAACTCACTGGATTCCGTAAGGGTATTGATGTTTTCTTTCTCAAAGATGACCCCGATCCCACGCGCCCGCAGCATTCGAACCGTCTCCAGACAATCCACCGTATTCCGGGCAAATCGGGAAAGTGATTTTGTCAAAATGGTATCGATCCTTCCTCGCTTGCAGGCGGCAATCATCTTATTGAAATTGTCCCGCTTTTTCATACTGGCACCGGAAAGTCCTTTGTCTGCAAAGATGCCGGCCAACTCCCAATCGGGGTTTTCCTCGATTTTCTGTGTATAGTAGGCTTTCTGTGCCTCATAGCTGTTGATCTGTTCCTTATTGTTGGTGCTCACTCTGCAGTAAGCCGCTACTCGCTGTTTGCCATGTTGTGAGGTTCTTGGATCGGTGACCTTCTTTGTCGCCGGGATAATACGTACACGACGTTCCAATGCCTGTTCCATGTCTTTTCCTTTCCTGGCGGCTTATCGGAAGGGGA
>OCAT01001909.1_pt1 | contig 12047 bp, 9 predicted proteins | sample 1538311 | NCBI WGS metagenome assembly OCAT01 (sample SAMEA2580287, study PRJEB22360) | human gut metagenome | biome: human gut; feature: human-associated habitat; material: faeces | place: Denmark | collected 2008/2010
CAAAAACAACGCGCTTTTTTTCCCCCAAAGGAGAAAAAAGACGTAAATAACGCCCCGAAACATTGCGGGCCAAAAGTACAAATGCGAAAACAACGACTGCGGGGCGGATGCATCCGGACCGCGGGTTGTTGTTTTTGCGTTTACAGGCGACGGAACCGACGCTTCGGGAAGAGTCTCGTTTCAATTTTTTCATTACCTTTGGGGGCGTTACGCCCCTTTCAGAAGTCGAAACCTTTTGCCGAACCGGACACGATTCGGTTTTGGAATCGTCCGTTTTTTTTGGTAACTTTGCATGTAATGATCACCCCCGACGACATATTCCGCATTGCGGACGGAGCGGCCTTCGACGCCGCGGCGCTGGAAATATTCCGCCGCCAGGCCCGCGAATGCGCCCCCTACCGCGAATACCTCGCCCGGATCGGCGTCCGGGCGGAGCATGTCGACACGCCTGAAAAGATTCCGTACCTGCCCATCGAACTGTTCAAGACGCATACGGTCTATTGCGGGGAGACTCCGCCCGAGGCGGTCTTCACTTCGTCGGCCACGACCGGAATGACGCCCTCGCGCCACCCGATGCGCTCGCTGGCGCTCTACGAGCAGGCGTTCCGCACGGCATTCCGCAACTTCTACGGCGACCCCGCCGGATTGAGCCTCTACGCCCTGCTGCCCAATTACCTGCGGCGCAAAGGTTCGTCGCTGGTCTACATGGCCGACCGGCTGATCGCCGACTGCGGATCGGGCGGATTCTATCTGGATGACTGCGAAGGACTGCTGGCGGCGATGGAGCGCGACCCGAAGCCGAAAATCCTGCTGGGCGTAAGCTATGCGCTGTGGGACCTCGCGGAGCGGTACGCTCCGAAGCTCCGCGATACGGTGGTGATGGAGACGGGCGGCATGAAGGGTTACCGCGAGGAGATTCCCAAAGAGGAGTTCCACCGAATCCTCTGCGACGCCTTCGGGGTCGGGGAGATTCATTCGGAATACGGCATGGCCGAACTCACCTCGCAGGCCTATTCGCAGGGAGGCAACGTGTTCCGCTGCCCGGGCTGGATGCGCGTCACGGCACGCGACGTCAACGACCCGTTCGACCCGCTCCCGGCAGGCGCACGCGGCGGGCTGAACATCGCGGATCTGGCTTCCTGGTGGTCGTGCGCCTTTATCCAGACACAGGACGTGGGGCGCGTCGGCGCGGACGGCGAGTTCGTCATCGAAGGCCGCATCGACCATTCGGACATCCGGGGCTGCAATCTTCTGGTACAATGAAATGCCGGTTGAAATATCGGCAACGCATCGCAGCGCGGAATGCCGTTCCCACGGTGTTCCGCCGTGTTTGCAAATCCGCCCCACCCCTGACTCCCCGCCCGGGGCGGGAAGTTGAACGCCGCAAGCGGCAGAGTGTCGCGACGAACCCCTTTACAAATTATCAGACTCCATGAAAACCGTAGCATTCGTTCCCATCCGGCTCAACAGCCAGCGCGTCGCAGGCAAGAACCTCCGCCCGCTGGACGGATCGCCGCTGATGTGTCATATCCTGAAAACCCTGACTGAAGTGGAGGGCATCGACGAGGTCTACGTCTTTTGCAGCGACGAAGGCATCCGCGCGTTGCTGCCCGAGGGGGTCCGGCTGCTGCTCCGCGACCCGTCGCTCGACAGCGACACGACGCTCGGACGGGAGATTTACGACAGCTTCACCGCCCGGGTCGGGGCCGACCTCTACATCCTCGCCCACGCCACCTCGCCGTTCATCCGCGCCGCGACCCTTGCCGATGCGCTCGGCAAAGTGCGTTCGGGCGAATACGACTCGGCGTTCAGCGCCGAAAAAATCCAGACTTTCGCCTGGTTCGAAGGCCGTCCGCTCAACTACGCTCTCGACAACATCCCCCGCACGCAGACCATCGAGCCGGTTTACATCGAGACCAGCGCCTTCTTCATCTTTTCGCGGGAGTTGTGGTGCGGCCGGGGGCGCCCCATCGGCGCACGGCCCCCTCTTATCCCGGCCGCCGCATCGGCGATCGTCCCTACATGGCCGTCGTGGACCGCATCGAGGGTTTGGACATCGACTACCCCGAGGACTTCGCCATGGCCGAAATCATCGCGGCGAGCCGGAACCTGCCGGGATAAATAAAAGCCGATTCTGCGAACTCGCAGACTCGGAAGATTTTCGATTTGCCGGAGGCGAATCGGCAGGCCGCAGCTCCGCCTTGCGGAAGCCTGCTATTCCGCACGCTCCATAGCAGGCCACCGCGAGCAGCTGCCTGAAAACAGAGCCGAATTGCTGAAAAATGAGTCTTCCGACCCTGCGAATTTTCAAAACCGCCCTTTTTCTATTTTCGTTCCCGCTCGTAGGCGTCGATCATCGACCCCTCGGTCCGGTTTATGATCCGCGCCCCGAGCGATCGGGCGTAATCGCGCAGCGCCTCGTGGCCGCGGAACAGTTCGGCGACCTCGGCCAGATAAACGGCCATCGTATAGGGACGGTGCGGAACCTTCTGGAAGATCGGCTTCGGAACGGCCGGAGTGTCGTCGTAATAGTGCCTGTCGGCCCGGCAGAGACGGTTCTCGTCGTCGACCGACAGCCCGTCGAGCAGCGTATGATCCACCCCATAGAGTTCCAGCGTCTTGTAACCCAGCAGCAGGGCGACGTACTCGCACACCTGCACCACAGTCCCGAAGTTGGCGCTTCCCAGACCGTGGCGGTAGAGCCAGAACTCCACGCCCCGGAACCCGCGGTAGACCTGCGTGTGGAACCGCACGATGCGGATATTGGGGTTGGGCAGCGCGACACGGTAGTCGAACCGCTCGGGGTTGTAGTACTGCACGTAGAGGTTCATCGGCCACGTCACCTTTTCGGCAAGCGTGCGGTAGAGTTCCGCCACACGGTCGCGGCAGACGCTGTCGCGGAAAAACATCGGATCGGAAAGCACGTAATAAGCCGGCCGGACCGTCGTAAAACGTTCGTCCAGCGCAAAGTAGTTGACCGCCATGATGTCCTTTGCCGTGTGTTCGCCCCGGGCGATCAGCCGCGGCAGGTCTTCGGCCAGCGAAGGGCCGTTGCCGAGGATCAGGACCGACGGCTTCGGCGCGCCGACCGTTCCGGCACGGCCGACGTAGTTGCGGAAATTCTCCTTCACGGCCATCACCGCAAAGTAAAACGCCGTCTCATAGAGGTTGCGCAGGAATCGGTCGGTTTTTTCGAATACGGTCATGGTACGGTTTTATTTGCAAAAGTAGCAAAAGATCAATATCTTCGCAACAAAACCCGGCAGAACAGATGTCAGAACCCACCATTTCGGTCGTCATACCCCTCTACAACAAGCAGCTGGAAATCGGCGCGGCCGTACGCTCGGCCCTGGCGCAGACCCGCCCCCCGCAGGAGATCATCGTCGTGGACGACGGTTCGACCGACGGCGGCGCGGAGGTCGTGCGTGCGATCGGCTCGCCGCTCGTAAGGCTCGTCCGGCAGTCCAACGCCGGGGTCTGCGCCGCACGCAACCGCGGCATCGCAGAGTCGACAGGCGAATACATCGCCCTGCTGGACGCCGACGACGCCTGGGAGCCGGGGTTTCTGGCCGAAATCGCCGCCATGATCCGCGAGTTCCCCGGCTGCGGACTCTACTGCACGGCATTTTCAATAATAAGCCACGACGGGACCTATCCGGCCCCGACACCCTCCGAGCGGGGCGTCGTGGCGAATTTCTTCCGCGAATCGGCCCACCGCTACATCGCCATCCCGTCGGCCAGCTGCATCCCGCGGCGCGTGTTCGACACCGTGGGGCTGTTTCCCGAGGGCATGAAGATCGCCGAAGACCTCTACATGTGGATCAGGATCGCCCGCCGCTACGAAGTCTGCTTCTCGCCCGAACGGCTGGTCCGCTACTCGCGGGTGGCTTCGAACCGCTCGGCGGCAAGCTACACGCCCGAGAAGACCGTCCATTCGTTCGAGGAGCTGTACGACCCGCTGGCCCCCGAGGAGGACCGGGAGTTCGTGGCCCGCGCCGCACTGGGAAAAGCGCTTATCATCAGCGCCAAAGGCGGCACGAAGGAGGCCGCCCGCGCCGCCCGGTTCTTCGCTTGGACGCGGACCTACCGCCGCACGCTGCGCAAGGTCCGCGCCCTGAACGCCCTGCCCGCCGGCTGGCGCGGTCCCGTGATCCGGCTTTACAACGCGCTGGCCTGGCGCCTCGCCCGCAAAGGACTCTAATGCTCAAAATGATGAAATACCTCCTGCACACCCTTTCCTGCCTGCTGCTTTTCGCAGCGGGAACCTGCCTCGCGCAGACGCCCGGCCACACGCTGCGTTCGGGCGGCATCGACCGCACCTACCGCCTCCACCTGCCCGAAGGGCTGCCCGACGGCGCGCCGCTGGTCATTGTCCTCCACGGCTACGGAGGACAGGGCGACCCGGAACGGTTCGACATGAACCGCGTTGCCGACCGCCACGGTTTCGCCGTCTGCTACCCGCAGGGCGAACGCGACGGCCGCGGCAAGACGTGCTGGAACGTGGGTTACCCCTTTCAGGCCGATATGGCCGTCGACGACGTGCGGTTCCTCTCCGAACTGATCCGGCACCTTCAGAAAAAACATGGTTTGAGCCGCCGCAACGTCTTCTGCACGGGTATGTCGAACGGCGGGGACATGTGTTACCTGCTGGCCTCGCGCTGTCCGGAGACCTATGCGGCCCTCGGACCGGTCGCCGGGTTCATGTCCGTCGAAATCCTCCGCTCGGACCGCAATCCGCATCCGATTCCGCTGTTCGAAATCCACGGCACCGAAGACCGGACGACCCGCTGGGAAGGCGACCTCGGCAACGAAGGGGGCTGGGGCGCCTATGTCTCCGTCCCGACCGCGGTCGGCTACTGGGCCGCCAAGAACAAATGCCTCGCAGAGCGGGTCGACACCCTGCCCTCCCGCCCCGGCGGCTTGCAGGTCATCGCCCACCGCTACACGGAGGGCACGGACGGAAACGAGGTCTGGCTCTACGAGACCGTCGGCGGAAAGCACTCCTGGAAAGAGACGGGCGTAGACACGGGCGAAGAGCTGTGGAAGTTTTTCAGCAGATACGTCCGGTAAACGAAAAAGGGTTCCGATGATTCGGAACCCTTTTTCACTCTGCCGGGCGGCGTCAGTTCGAGAACGTCAGCCCGTCCTGCCCGGCGTCGATCGCGATCGGCTTCGAGCGGTCGACCTCGCCGGCAAGAATCCGCTTCGAAAGGTCGTTGACCACATAGCGCTGGATGACCCGCTTCACGGGACGTGCGCCATAGAGCGGATCGTAACCCGCCGTGGCGATCCATTCGCGCGCCTTGTCGCTGTACTCCAGCCGGATGCCGTTCTCCGAAAGCATCCTGCGCACGATGCCCAACTGGATGTCGACGATGCGTTCGATGTCCTTGTGCGTCAGCGGCTCGAACATCACGATCTCGTCGATACGGTTCAGGAACTCCGGTTTGAGCTGCTGTTTCAGCAGGTCGATCACCGCGAGGCGCGTCCGCTCGACAACCTCTTCGGGCAGCTTCCTGCCGTCGAAGGCCTCGGCGAAGTTATCCTGGATCACCTGCGAACCCATGTTCGAGGTCATAATGATGATCGTGTTGCGGAAATCCACCGTACGGCCCTTGTTGTCGGTCAGCCGGCCGTCGTCGAGCACCTGCAACAGGATGTTGAAGACGTCGGGATGCGCCTTCTCGATCTCGTCGAGCAGCACCACGGAATAGGGCTTGCGCCGCACGGCCTCGGTCAATTGGCCGCCCTCGTCGTAACCGACGTATCCCGGAGGCGCCCCGACAAGCCGCGACACGGCGTGCCGCTCCTGGTATTCGCTCATGTCGATACGCGTCATCATCTGGTCGTCGTTGAACAGGAACTCGGCCAGCGCCTTGGCCAGCTCGGTCTTGCCGACGCCCGTCGTACCGAGGAAGATGAACGAACCGATCGGCTTGCGGGGATCGTTCAGCCCGGCGCGCGAACGGCGCACGGCGTCGGAAATGGCCGCGATGGCCTGCTCCTGCCCGATGACACGCTTGTGGAGTTCGTCCTCCATGTGGAGCAGTTTCTCGCGCTCCGAGGCCAGCATGCGCGTCACGGGAATGCCCGTCCAGCGCGACACCACCTCGGCGACGTCCTGCGCGTCGACCTCCTCCTTGATCATCGAACCGCTGGCCGAAGCGAGGCGGTACTCCTCCTGGAAAGCGGCGATCTCCTTCTCGGCCTCCTGAATCTTGCCGTAGCGGATTTCGGCCACCTTGCCGTAGTCACCCTGCCGTTCGGCCTGCCGGGCCTCGACTTTCAGCGACTCGATCTTATCCTTGTTGGCCTGAATCTTTTTGAGCAAATCGCGCTGGCCCTGCCACCTGGCACGCATCTCGGCGTCACGGGCCTTCAGCTCCTCGATCTCCTTGGTCAGGTGCTCGACGCGCTCCTTGTCCTTCTCGCGGCGGATGGCCTCGCGTTCGATCTCGAGCTGGCGGACCCGGCGGTCGAGCGTGTCGATCTCCTCGGGCACGGAGTTCATCTCCAGACGCAGCCGCGAGGCGGCCTCGTCCACCAGGTCGATGGCCTTGTCGGGCAGGAACCGCGAGGTGATGTAGCGCGTCGAAAGCTCGACGGCGGCCACGATGGCCTCGTCCTTGATCCGCACCTGGTGGTGGTTTTCGTAACGCTCCTTCAGGCCGCGGAGGATCGAGATGGCGTCCTCCTGCGAAGGCTCGTCGACCATCACCTTCTGGAAACGGCGTTCGAGGGCCTTGTCCTGCTCGAAGTATTTCTGGAACTCGTCGAGCGTCGTGGCTCCGATGGTCCGCAGCTCGCCCCGCGCAAGGGCCGGTTTGAGGATGTTCGCGGCATCCATCGCCCCCGACGACTTGCCGGCGCCGACCAGCGTGTGGATCTCGTCGATGAAGAGCAGTATCTCGCCCTCGCTGGCCGTAACCTCCTGCACGACGGCTTTCAGACGCTCCTCGAACTCGCCCTGATACTTGGCGCCTGCGATCAGCGCACCCATGTCCAGCGAGTAGATGACCTTCGATTTCAGGTTCTCGGGCACGTCGCCGTCGATGATCCTGCGGGCGATGCCCTCGGCGATGGCGGTTTTGCCGACGCCGGCCTCGCCCACGAGAATCGGGTTGTTCTTCGTGCGCCGCGAAAGGATTTGCAGCACGCGGCGGATCTCCTCGTCACGCCCGATGACCGGATCGAGTTTTCCCGAGCGCGCCTGCTCGTTGAGGTTGATGGCATACTTGCCCAGCGCGTCGAACTGCTGCTCGGAGGTCTGCGAATCGACCGTCGCACCCTTGCGGAAGGTGCGGATCGCCTCGATCAGCTCCTTTTCCGTCGCGCCGCTGCGTTTGAGGATGTCGGCGGCCTGCCCGCGCTCGGCCACGAGGGCCAGCAGCAGGTGTTCGACGGAGGCGTATTTGTCGCCGAAATTCTTCGTGAAGTCCACGGCGCGCTGGATCGCCTTCGAGGTGTCCTGCGCAAAGAACTGCTCGCCGCCGCCCTCGACGCGCGGCAGCGACGCCACGGCCCGGCCGACCTCGTCGCGCAGCGAACGTACATTCACTCCCACGCGCCCCAGCAGGAACGTCGAGAGCGAATCGTCCTCGCGGATCAGCACCGCGAGCAGGTGGAGCGGTTCGACAGCCTGCTGTCCCCGCTCCCGCGCCAGCGAGAGCGCCGCTTGCAGCGCCTCCTGCGCCTTGATGGTAAGAGTGTTGATGTTCATAATATGAAATTTTTAATTTTGAATTCTGAATTATGAATTGAACAAAACCCCTGCCAACTTCGAATCCAGGACATAGTGTCATTATTTGTCACAGAACAACTGCCAACAACTGCCAACAACCGCCAATTTGTCGTGCCGGAGCACGGCACATAATTTTTAATTCTTAATTTTTAATTCTTAATTCATATTTCGTATCTTTGCAACACTATGAGTGATTTCATCGTCAGCGCACGCAAATACCGCCCCGCGACCTTCCGGTCGGTCGTCGGGCAGAAACATATCACCTCGACGCTCCAGAACGCCATCGAGCGCGGCCAGCTGGCCCACGCCTACCTCTTCTGCGGTCCCCGCGGCGTAGGCAAGACCACCTGCGCCCGCATCTTCGCCAAGGCCATCAACTGCCTCGCACCCGACGGCGCCGAAGCGTGCAACGAGTGCGAATCGTGCCGCTCGTTCAACGAGGGACGTTCGCTCAACATCCACGAGCTGGACGCCGCGTCGAACAACTCCGTGGAGGACATCCGCACGCTGATCGAGCAGGTGCGCATCATCCCGCAGGTGGGCCGTTACTCGGTATTCATCATCGACGAGGTCCACATGCTCTCGGCCGCAGCCTTCAACGCCTTCCTCAAGACGCTCGAAGAGCCGCCCGCACACGCCATCTTCATCCTCGCGACGACCGAGAAACACAAGATCATTCCGACCATCCTCTCGCGGTGCCAGATTTACGACTTCAACCGCATCCGCGTCGAGGACAGCGTCGAATACCTCAAATACATCGCCGGGCAGGAGAACATCTCGGCCGACGAAGAGTCGCTGAACCTCATCGCGCAGAAAGCCGACGGCGGCATGCGCGACGCCCTGTCGATGTTCGACAAGGCCGTGTCGTTCTGCGGCACGACGCTCGACTACCGCAACGTGGCCCAGACGCTCAACGTGCTGGATTACGACACCTATTTCAGCGTTACGGAGATGCTGCTCGCAGGCAACTACGTCGATGTGCTGGTCACGTTCGACACGGTGCTCTCGAAAGGCTTTTCGGGGCAGACCTTCACGGCGGGACTCAACCGCCACATGCGCGACCTGCTGATGGCCAAGCGCCCCGAAACGCTGCGGCTGATCGAAATGACCGGAACGCTGCTCGAACGATACCGGACGCAGGCGGGCGCCTGCAATGTCGAGTTCCTGTTCGGAGCCATCTCCATTCTGACGGAGCTCGACGGGAAGATCCGGCAATCGTCGAACCAGCGATTGCTCGTCGAGCTGGGCCTGATGAAGATCGCAGGACTCGGCCAAAAAAAAAATGACGATCTGACCTCCTCCGGGGAGTATTCCCTCCCCGCCCTCTCACCCCGTACGGCCGCAGGCGCGGCGGCGACTCCGACGGCTGCGGCACGACCCGCGCCGCAGCAGAGCGCGTCTACAGTTCAGGCGCAGACGGTTTCCGCGGCAGGACAAACGACGCCGGGTACGCCCCAGTCGGGTGCGGGAGCAACGGTGCAGGCCGCAGTTCGGCCGGAAGCCGGACAAACCGCGGTTCGACCGGACGCAGGACAGGCCGCAGCTCCACCGGCGGCAGGACAAACGGCACCGTCCGCAGTTCAGCCGGGAGCAGAACAAACGGGGCAAGGCTCTGTACGGCCGGAAGCAGGACCGGCGGCATCGGCCGGCATACCGCAGGTATCCGGATTTTCCGTACGCGGAGCTACGATGCAGACGGCGGGTCCGCAGGCAGCGGAAGTTTCCGCTCAGGACAACGCTCCGCAGGCTGCGGCAGCCGGACAAACGATACCGGGCGGAGCGGCGAATCCCGCGGCGCAAGGAGGAATGGCGAATCCGGCGATGCAGAGCGGGACACCAAACCCGACCGCGCAGGGAGGAGCGGCGGGACCGACGGTACTGGGCGGAACAGCGCATTCGACGGCACAAGGCGGAGCGGCCGTCCCGGCGGTGCAAACCGCAGGCGGAACAACCGCAGAAACGACTCCGCAGCCCGCACCGGCAAGACCCGCAGTGCAGACCGCACCGGCTCCGGCACGGCGTCCGCTCATATCGGGCGCTTCGCTCTCGGAACTGCTCGCCTCGGCGGGCAGCGATCCCGACGAAGAGCTTTCGGACGGCGAAACGCCCGACGAAGCCGAAGTCGTAACCGTCGATCCGGAGTGCGCCGAAAAGCTGGAGCATGCCCGCAGCAGGATACTGAACCTCATCAAGGAGAAACGCCCGCGCTTCGTGCCGGCCTTCGAGCTGATGACGTTCCGCGACAACACGATCTCGGTGAGCGTGCCGACGACCGAACTGCGCGAAGAGATTCTGCGCAGCAAGACGGGAATGCTGATGCGCATCGCCGAACTGGCCGGAATAGAGGGAATGATCGAATTGGAGGTCATCGTAAACGAGGAGATACGGGCGGTGCGTCCGATCAAACTCGAAGACCGGGTACGGTACATTACGGAGAAAAACCCGCTGGTGGCGGAGCTTCGCAAGGCACTGGATCTGGAGGTGGAATAACGCACCCGACTTACGGCGCACGCCGCAGAACGGGTTCAGGCGAACGGCCGCAGACGAAGGCGCATGCTGACCGCCGGCACGACCGGCCGGACGCCATACAATATTGATAATCAAGACAAAGAAACAATAAAATGGCAACAAAGAATTTCATCGAAGAACTCGAATGGCGCGGCATGATCCACACGATCATGCCCGGCGCAAAGGAACAACTCGAAAAAGAGATGACGACGGCCTATCTGGGCATCGACCCCACGGCCGACTCGCTGCATATCGGACATCTGGTGGGCGTGATGATCCTCAAGCATTTCCAGATGTGCGGACACCGTCCGCTGGCGCTCATAGGCGGCGCGACGGGCATGATCGGCGACCCCAGCGGCAAGTCGCAGGAGCGCAACCTGCTCGACGAGCCGACGCTCCGCCACAATCAGGAGGCGATCAAACGGCAGCTCGCCAAACTGCTCGACTTCGAGTCGGACGCGCCGAATGCCGCCGTGCTGGTCAACAACTACGACTGGATGAAGGACATCTCGTTCCTCGAATTCATCCGCGACATCGGCAAGTGCATCACCGTCAATTATATGATGGCCAAAGACTCGGTCAAGAAGCGTTTCAGCGGCGAGGGCGACGGCATGTCGTTCACCGAATTCACCTACCAGCTGGTACAGGGCTTCGACTTCCTGCACCTCTACCAGACGATGAACTGCAAGGTGCAGCTGGGCGGCGCCGACCAGTGGGGCAACATCACCACCGGCACGGAGCTGATCCGCCGCAAGCTGGGCGCCGAGGCCGAGGCCTTCGGCATCACCTGCCCGCTGATCACCAAGGCCGACGGCACGAAATTCGGCAAGACCGAGAGCGGCAACGTATGGCTCGACCCGCGCTACACATCGCCCTACAAGTTCTACCAGTTCTGGCTCAACGTCAGCGACGAGGACGCCAAACGCTACATCAAGATCTTCACGCTGCTCGACCGTGAGACCATCGACGCACTCATCGCCGAGCACGACGCGGCTCCCCACCTGCGCGTATTGCAGAAACGGCTGGCCGAGGAGATCACCTGCATGATCCACTCGCGCGAAGAGTACGAAAAGGCCGTCGAGGCCTCGGCCATCCTCTTCGGCGGCGCCACGTCGGAGGCTCTGCACCGTCTCGACGAGCAGACCCTGCTGCAAGTGTTCGAAGGCGTGCCCCAGTACCGCGTGGCCCGCACGGAACTCGCGGCCGGCATCCCGTTCGTGGACCTCTGCGCCGAGAAAAGCGACATCTTCGCCTCGAAAGGCGAGTGCCGCAAGCTGGTGCAGGGCGGCGGCGTGTCGCTCAACAAGGAGAAGCTGGCCGACGCGATGCGCCCGGTGACCGACGCGGACCTGATCGCGGGCAAATACCTGCTCGTGCAGCGCGGCAAGAAGAACTACTACCTCGTGATCGCCGAATAGGATGGAATACCGGATCGTTCTCCAGCGCATGGAGTTCCGGGCGCTGCACGGCTGCTACGAACTCGAACGGAAGGTCGGCAACCGCTTCACGGTCGACCTGGAGATCACGGCCTGCCTGGGCGACGCGGCCGCCGAGGACAGCGTCGAACAGACGGTCAACTACCTCACGGTCTACGAAGTCGTCTCGCTCCAGATGCGCATTACCCAGCGCACGATCGAGCGCGTGGCGATGAACATCATCGAGGCGGTCTACGCCTCGTTCCGGCAGGTCCGGCACGTAAAATGCACCGTCTCGAAACTGGCGCCCCCGCTCGGCGGCAAACTGGAGAAGGTGAGCGTCGTACTGGAGAAATAGAAAACTGCGCGCACGCGGCTGCGTG
>OCAT01001910.1_pt1 | contig 12034 bp, 6 predicted proteins | sample 1538311 | NCBI WGS metagenome assembly OCAT01 (sample SAMEA2580287, study PRJEB22360) | human gut metagenome | biome: human gut; feature: human-associated habitat; material: faeces | place: Denmark | collected 2008/2010
GGCGGCGGCGAACGTGAGCCAGCCGATAGCGATGCGTTCGGTGTAGGCGCTGAGCCACTCGCGCATGATATACCATGTGACAGGCACGGCCAATACGAATCCCACGGCGACCATTTTCATGAAACCCGCGATCAGCAGCCGCAGCACCTCGGCGTTCGTCGAGCCGTACACCTTCCGCATGGCGATTTCCTGCGAGCGTTGACGGATATAGTAGGTCGACATGGCCAGCAGTCCCAGCGCGGCGATCAGAATAGCGATCAGAGTCAGGTAACCGACGGCGTTGGCTGTTCTCAACTGGTTTTCATACCAGTCGCGTATCAGTTGATCGGTAAAGTGACACGAGAAAGGCCGTCCGTCCGTATGCTTTTCGATCGTTTGGCAGACCTGCTGGAACGTGAGCGCCGGATCGTTGGCCGTGCTGATGCGTACCAGAACGTTCATGCAATAATTGTCGTCGCCAACGACATACACCTTTGCGGGGCCTACCGGTTGGCTCAGGTCCCTGAAGCGGAAATCGCGCAGGACGCCGGCGATCGGGATGTGATTTTTGCTGAACTCATCCGCATCGACGGTCAGTCCGTTCGCTCGGATCGCTTCTTCGTTCAGCCATGTCCCCTGGTCGGTTCGCGCGTCGTTGTCCCGGACGATCTCGAATCCGCAGGTGCGAATGAACGCGGTATCGCCCATGAAAACCTGATAACTGATCGGATGGTCCGGGTCCGACGGATCCGTGTCGTTGTTACCGCCCGACGAAGGAGTGAAAGTCGCCAGCGACACGCTCTCCACTCCGCCGATTGTCATCAGATCGTTTCTCAGCGGAGCGTAGCTCGACATCAGATTGCCGGGAACGTCGGCCTGAATGAGCGCTTCGGTCCCGTAGCCCATATCGAAGCGGAGCATGAACCGGATTTGGCGGATCATCACGAGCGTGCAGCCGATCAGCGCGATCGTGATGAAATACTGGAACACGATCAGAATCTTGCTGTAAACCATTTTGGTTTTCTGCCGGAACGTTCCTTTCATCACTTCGATCGGCCGGTAGCTTGAGATCAGCGCGGCTGGAATGCTTCCGGAAACGATCCCCAGCCACAATATCAACCTCAGACCGCCCGCCGCCGTGTACGGATCGATCGCTTCCCGGACGGAAACGTCCGTACGGACCAGCCAGCCAAAAGCATTTTCCGCAGCCACAGAGAACAGCAAAGCCAGCACGAACGAAAACAGACACAGCAGAATCGATTCGGCCACGATGCTCGAGTACAGTTGCCGTCGCGTTCCGCCCAGCATGCGCCGCATGGCCATCTCGCGGGCTCTGAAACCGGTTTGGGCCACCGACAGGTTGATATAGTTGATGACGGCGAAAACGAGGATCAGCAGTCCGACGACCGCCAGAATCAGGACGAACTTCTTATTGCCTCCGTTCTGAAAATGGAAACCGTCGAAGAAAATATCCTTCATCGGCCGGAGTATCGCTTTTTCATCGTGCGAGAAAGCGTAGTCGCCGGTTTCCTTGATACATTGCCGGATCGGTTCGGTTTTGGCCGGCAAGTCGGCGTTGCGGCGCGCCATCAGGAACAATTCCCATGAATGGCAATCCATATAAGATTCTATGCACCAAAGGTTATCCGTATTGAAAATGCTTGTAATCAATTGCGGAGTGCGGAATATGCCGTACGGGAAGTCGGCGAATACGCCTGTGACGGTCAGTTGCCGGTCGTCGATGTCGAGCACCTTGCCCATCGGCGATTCTTCGCCGAAGAGCGTTTTGGCGAACTTGCTGTTGATGACGACGCCGTCCCGGGTCGCCAACACGTGACGGGGATCGCCTTGCTCCAGTTCGATCGTGAACATATGGAAGAACGACGAGTCGACGCAGTCGACCGCTACTTGCATATATTCCTCGCCGATACGTAACGTCTTGTTTTCGTAAGAGACGACGCAGTAACTTTCGATTTCCGGGAAACGATCCTGAAGCACTCGCCCTGCCGCATAAGCGCTGTAGGCGAAGTCTTGATGCTCGAACCGGTAGATCCGGTCGCCGTTGACGTGATGACGGTCGGCCGACAGTTCTTTGGCTACGTAGGCCGCGATCAGAATCACGAACATCAGCGACACGGAGAATCCGAACACGTTGATCGCCGTATAGAGTCGGTGACGGTTCAGAAAGCGCAGAAAAAACTTGAGATTGAATGTGTGTCTCATAAGACAGAGAGTTATTCGGTTTTAGGTCGTTTGATCGTAGTTTTCATATCGGCAGGGTAGGCTGCTATTCGGTCTTGATCGACCTGACCGGATTCTCGGCGGCCGTCCGGTAACTTCGGACGGTGATCGTCGCAACGGTAAGCAGCAGTACGATGGCGGCCGTCGACACGAATATCCACGGGCCGATCGTGGTCCGGTACGCGAAGTTGTCGATCCAGTTGCGCGAGACGAAATAGCCGATAGGGGCTCCGAGGGCGAAACATATCAGTACCAGACGGATATAGGGCATGTTGATCATTCCGAGAATTTCGCCTGTCGTTGCGCCGTAAACCTTGCGCAGTCCGATCTCCTTGCGCCTGAATTCCGTTTCGAAAAGGATCAGGCCGAAAATTCCGACGAGCGAGATGAATACCGACAACAGACAGAACAGCGTGATTTGCCGGGCGGTGGCTCTTTCTTTCCGGTAGAGCGAGCCGATGTGTTCGTCCAGAAAACGCACGTCGTCGTTCCATCCTCCGTCGAATTGCCGGATCGTCTCCCGAATATGTCGGAAAAGCTCGGGATAGTCCGCCGTCCGGGTTTTGACGAACAGATAATTCATGGACTTGAATGCGTACGATTTTCCGCGTACCATGAATGCGAACGGATCGATCGCGTACTGCAAGGGCATAAAGTTGAAATCGCGGGCGATGCCGACGATTTCGTCGCCCCATATCCGGTCTCCGACGGTTATGCCGTCGCGCAGCTGAGCCGTTCGGTTGAAAATCAGACTCGCGTTCTCTTTCTGTTCGTCGTTCGCCGTAAAATCGCGCCCTTCGATTATATCGATTCCCATGAATTTCGGAAAATTCGGGGCGACCGGATAGCAGTCGAATGAGATGTGCTTGTTTCGGTACTGCATACTCCAATTCATGCGCGAAGGCGCTATCAGCGGACCGTTGGCGAATGTCACGTCGACGATTCTCGGATCGGTTTTCAGCTTTTGAGCGAGTGTTTCCGCCGAGTTAGCCGCCGGTCGGCCGAGTTCGGCGACCAGTATGTTTTCGCGGGGGACCCCCATATCGTAAGTCAGCATGAAACGATTCTGTTTCCACACCGACAAGGCTGCTACGATCAGGACGATCGAGACGACGTACTGGAACGAGATCAGCGTCGTCCACAGCCTGCGCCCCCGGACCGAAAGGCCGAACGAGCCTTTCAGAATCATCGCGGGCGGGAACGAAGTGCTGTAAGCGGCAGGATACAAGCCGGCCAGCGTTCCGAGGACAATCGCGACGAGCCCCGTGCCCAGCGCCACGTCCGCATTTTCGGCCAGATTGATCGGCGCATTGACCAAAGAAGCGACGGCGGTCGTGGAAAGATATTCGGTCAGTATCAGGGCTGACAGATAGGCGACGAAGACCGTCAGAACCGACTCGGCAAGCAATCCCCGACGAAGCGATCCGTTCGACTCGCCCAGTACTTTGCGCGTATTGATCTGTCTGATTCGCATCGGTAGCCGGGCCGTAGCGAAGTTGACGAAATTGATGATTGCGATCAGCAGGATCAGTACGGCGATCGTCAGCAGCGTATAGACCGTAGCCGGGTTGCTCTTGTCTACGAAATCGAAACGGATATCGCGCATGAAGTGCATCTGCGACACGGATGTGCATCGGACTCGAAAGTCGCTTTCGTCTTGAGAGCGGGCGCTCATGGATTCGACGCTTTGCCCGAGATCGGCTGCGATCCGAGCGGGATTGCCGGTGCGCACGGCTTTGATGAAATAAATATAGCTGAACTCTCCGTAGTCTTCTATCGACTCGTCGAAAATATTCGTGAACAAGCTGTTGGTTCGGAAACTCGAATTGTCCGGACAATCCCTGCAAACGGCGATTACTTCTCCGGGATGGGTTTCGTCGCCGTTGACGACTACGGATTTCCCGATGGGATCGGCCGAGCCGAAAATCGAGCGGGCGGCGCTTTGAGACAGAATGACCGTTCTTTGCGGGTCGTCGAACCGGTCGATGTCGCCCGCAACGATTTCCGTTCCGAGGACGTCGAACATGGAGCGGGATATTCGGTATAGGGTAAGTCCTGCTCCGTCTTCCTCTCCTTTGGCGAAATCGTGAACGGAAACGCGTCGCGGGATAGCCATGACGCCGCCGGCCTCTATGTCGGGCGACGCAGCGAGCATCCGTTCGCCGAGCGGCCGGCATAACAGCGGCGAATAAACGCCGAGTTCGGTCGGCACGTCTATTTCGATCCGGAAAATCCGGTCGGCATCTCGAAAATGCGTGTCGTAGGTCAGTTCATACCGTACCTGAGCGATCAGAATGATAAAAGAGCTCAGGGCGATTGTCAGACCCAACAGGTTCAATAAAGTCGAGGCCCGGGAATTGCGAAGTTGCTTGAGAAAAAGAGGAAGAAAGTTCATGTCGTTCGGGGTGCGTTTAATTCGGTCCGCATGCGAAGAATACGGCGCCGTTGATTCGCGGATAACATGCGGCTGCATCTCAGCGGCGGTCCGGAAGCGGATTTTCCGCGGGGGGACAGGAAGCCGGTAGAACCTGCCGCTGCAACGGGAGCCGGTATGTCGGAATGAATTTTCATATTTCGAATACGCATGGAGATTTCGGATGCTGCGCGGGACGCTCGTTCCTTTCCTATTTCAGTACGAGAATGTCGTTATCCCCGTAGGTTTCGTAGCTCGAAACGATGACTTTCTCGCCCGGATCGAGTCCTTCGATTACCTCGTAGGACTGCGGGTTCTGGCGACCGATCCTGATCGGCCGCTTGAAAGCCCGGTCGCCTTCCGGCGAGAGCACGTAGATCCAGTTGCCTCCCGTTTTCTGGTAGAACGTCCCGCGCGGAATCATCACCGCTTCGGTCGGCTCGCCCAGCTCGATATTGATATAGTAGCTTTTGCCCGTGCGGATGTTTTCGGGCCGATCGCCCACGAAATGGAGGTCGGTCTTGAACTGGCCGTTCTGCACTTCGGGATAGACTTTCTTGACGAGCAGGGAATATTTCGTGCCGCCGGTTTCCTCGTAGCTTGCGCTGAGTCCCGTCTGTACCTTGTCGATGTAATGCTCGTCGACCTGAGCCTGCAGCTTGAAATCGGTCAGGTCGTTGATTTGGGCGATCTTCGTGCCGGCCGAGATCCACTGTCCGAGCTCTGCGTCGAGCCGGCCTACCTGGCCGTCGATCGGAGACTTGACGCTCAGATTTTCCAGTTGCTGGCGCACGAGCACCATATTTTCGCGCATGTTGTCGAGACTGTTTTCCAGCTGCTCGATCTGCACTTCTCTCTGAAGCGAATCCTGCCTCTGTCTGTTGATAAGGACCTCGAGCCTCAGTTCGGCGAGCGAGTAAGCCTCTTTGGCTTGTAGGTATTCCTCTTTGGAGATCAGTCGTTCCTCGAAAAGTTTTTCGTATTGCTCGAACTTGCGCTTGTCCTGTCTGAATTTCACCTCGGCGTCCAACCGCTGCTGTTGCAGGTCGAGCTTGTCCTGCTCGAGCTTCAGTTTGGTGTCGCGCAGAATATTTTCCTTTTCGGCCAGCTCGGCCTCCGAGCGGAGAATGGACACGCGGAGCGAAAGGTTGCTCAGTGTGACGATCACGTCTCCCTTCCGGACGACGGCTCCTTCCTCCACGTTGCGCATCTCGACGACCCCGCCTTCGGTCGTACTGAGGTGAATCGTCGTCATCGGCTGTACTTGCGCGTTGATGCGAATATAGTCCTTGAACGGGCCTTTCTCGGCCTTCCCGATCGTGATCGAGCGACTGTCCACCTTCAGCGTGGACGAGTGGTCGCTGGCAATCAGCCAGACGACGAATGCCAGCAACAGGGCTCCCAATACGTACGGAATATGCTTCTTTTTGAATCCTTTTTTCTTTTCGATAGCGATGTCCATGATATGCGTTTTATTTCGTTATGTTAGGTTCGGTTTGCTATTGCAATTGCTCGATCAGGGGAATTCCCTTGTAATATTTTACCAGACGGCACTGGATGATGTAGTCGAGTTTCGTTTTCAGTTGGTCGGCCTTGGCCGACAGCAGCAGGTTGGCGCTCGTCTGCAAATCGAGCGGACTGACCAGCCCTTCTTCGTACTTGCGGCGCATGACGTCGTATGCCAGTTGGTTCGCCTCGACGCGTTTTTTCATCTGCTCGTACTGCTTGGCATAGCCTTGGCAGTCGTCGACGGCCTTGCGGATGTCGCTTTGCAACTGTTGCAGGGTCTGGTTTCTGTTCTGTTCCTGAATCAGCATGTTGTTGCGTGAGCGGTTGACGTTCGTGCGGCGCGAAAGCGAGTTGAAAATCGGAATGCTGAGCGAGGCCTGGATATATTCCCCCCGGTTATCGCGGAACTGATTTTTGAACGAGGGCGACTGATCGGTATGATCCATGTCCGCGATGAAATAGTTGGTCTGGTATCCGCCCGATATGGATAAGGAAGGATAGTAATTGCCTTTGGCGATCGAATATCTCAATCGGCTTTGCCGGAGGTTGAAGTCGGCGATCTTGGCCGTGGGATTTTGCCTCCGGGCGTCGAAATAGATACTTTCCGCCGTTTCGGACATTTCTTGAGCAAGCAGATCGACCTGCGTGTCGATCCGAAGCGTGTCGTTCAAAGGGTAGTTCATTTTCGTTTTCAACAGGGTCAGGTAATTGGTCAGATTATTCTGGCCACTGGTCAGCGCGGCGTCGTTGGTCGCCACCTCGGCCTCCACCTGCACCACGTCCGCCCGGCTCTTCAGTCCCAAAGCCTCCTGTTCCACGGTCTGACGCAGTTTCAGGCGACTTTCCTCCAATTGCTCCTCGGACATGCGGACGACGCCTTCGTAGTAGACCACCAGAAAATAGTTCTCCATGACGCTGAGCGATATGTCGTCGGAAGCCTTTTGCAGCTCGTCCTCTCCCTGCCGGCGGGCGACCTTGGTCAATCGAAGATTGTTGATCGCGGTGAATCCGCCGAATACTCCGATCGAAGCGCCGACTCCATACGAGTTGTTGAAATTGACATTCGAGGCATAGGTATTGGTCGCAGGGTCCAGCGAACGGCCGAAATTCGACGAAACGTCTACGCTGCCGCTGACCGACGGCATCATTTGGGCCACGGCCGAGATGTAATCCTGGCGGTAGTTGGCATTGGTGTATTGCTGTTTCTTGACTTCGTGGCTGTTTTCGATCGCGTAGCGCATACATTCTTCCAGCGTCCAGACTTTTTCTGCGGATTGAGCCTGTAATCCGCCGATAAGTAAAACAGACCATACGATGACGAGGACGGTTTTTCTCATACCGATATTTGTTTTTTTAATTTATGATTCGATATCGGTGCCAATATCGTGCCTGTGTGCGTATCTTATTGTTTATTAGGATTATATGCTGATTTTGCAAATTCTTTGTTGTCAATTTTTTAGACAGGCGTGTCCTGTTTTTTGACAGGGGAAGCCGTATTCCGGTAATAATGCTTACCTTTACGAGAGTTGAAAACGGAACGCATATGGGCAGGCAGGGAACCATTCTGGTAGTCGACGACAATAAAAGCATTCTGAAAGCTCTCGAGCTATTGCTGGAAAAATATTTCGCCCGAACGGTCATGATTTCCTCTCCGAACCGGATTCCGACGATTCTGCGCGAAGAGAGGATCGATCTGGTGCTGCTCGACATGAATTTCTCGGCAGGAATCAACAACGGAAACGAAGGTCTGTTCTGGCTGTCCCGGATCAAAAAGACCAATCCGTCGCTTCCGGTCGTGCTGTTTACCGCCTATGCCGACATCGATCTGGCCGTCAATGCCATCAAGGACGGGGCCGCCGATTTTATCGTCAAGCCGTGGAACAACGACAAGCTGATTTCCACTTTGCTGTCGGTCTACAATCTGGGCCGGTCGAAACGGAAAGTCAAGTATCTGACGGAAGTCAGTCAAGGGCTTTCGTCTTCCGAGGCGATGTTCTGGGGCGAGTCGGAAGCAATGCGCCGTATCCGCAGGCTGGTCGAGAAAGTAGCGGAGACCGATGCCAATGTGTTGATTACCGGCGAGAACGGGACCGGAAAAGAAGTAATGGCCCGGGAAATACACCGTCGCTCGCTGCGCAGGGACGAGCTGATGGTGGCCGTCGATATGGGAGCGTTGCCCGAGTCGCTGTTCGAAAGCGAGCTGTTCGGACATTGCAAGGGCGCTTTTACGGACGCTCATACCGACCGGATCGGAAAGTTCGAGATCGCTCAGGGCGGGACGCTTTTCCTCGACGAGATAGGCAACCTGTCTTATCATTTGCAAGCCAAATTGCTATCGGCCATTCAGAGCCGTACGATCGTGAGAGTGGGCAGCAACCGGCCCGTCGAGACCGATGTGCGACTGATCTGCGCCACGAACCAGAATTTGCAGGCGATGGTCGCTCAGGAGCGATTCCGCCGGGATTTGCTTTACCGTATCAACACGATTCATATCGAGATTCCGCCTCTGCGGCAGAGGCGCGAGGACATCATTCCGCTCGCCCGCCTGTTTCTGGAAAAATACGCGGCCAAATACGGCAAGCAGGGAATAAGGATCGATGGGGAAGCCTGCCGGAAACTGCAAGAATACGACTGGTACGGCAATATCCGGGAATTGCAGCATACCGTCGAGAAAGCCGTCATCATCTGCGACTCGATGACCATCGGTCAGGAGAGCCTGCTGATGACGCCTCAGCAGGAAGAGCCGAATGCCGGCGGCGTTTCCACGTTGGAGGAAATGGAGCGAAACATGATTCGCCAAGCCATCCGGCTCCACGAAAGCAATATGTCCGCAGTGGCCGCCCAGTTGGGAATTACACGGCAGACGCTTTATAACAAGATCAAGAAATACGGATTGTAGCATTTGTTATGTTCAAGGGATCGACATACCGGTTGGCCAGACTGCTGCTTTTGCTGACTGCCGCGATAGTCGGCACGACGCTGTCGGTCGTCTATCGCCAATGGATGCTGCTGCTCGTGGCCGTTCCGGCGCTTATATTTCTGTTTTCGGCCTTGTTCAGGCTGCATTTCCAGAATATCCGCAAGATGACTTTCATGTTCAACTCGATAGAAAACGGAGACTATTCGTTCAAGTTCACCGAGTACGACGCTCCGGTCAGCGACAACCTGCTGAATCTGACGCTGAACCGCATCAAGGATCTGTTGGTCAAGGCTAAGAACGAAGTTATCGACAAGGAAAGGTACTACGAACTGATTCTCAATAGCGTTCATACGGGCGTGATTGTTCTCAACGAGACCGGAAACGTGTACCAGATCAACAACGAAGCCCGGCGGCTGATCGGACTTCCCCGGTTTACCCATATCAATCAACTGGCCACGATAGATCGCTCGCTGCGGGAACTTTTCTTCGCGATCCGGGGAGGGGAGAGAAAACAGGCTTCCTACTCGAACGAGCGCGGTACGGTCTATCTGGCGGTCAACGCGTCGGAAATCACGATCCGGGGGAAGAGGCTGCGCATTCTGGCGGTCAACGACATCAACAACGAGCTCGACGAGCGGGAGACCGAGTCGTGGATTCGCCTGATCCGCGTGCTGACGCACGAGATCATGAATTCGATCACTCCGATCACGTCGCTCAGCGATACGCTGCTGGGAATGGAAAACAAAGTGGAGGGAGAGGTTCGCGAGGGACTGGAAGCGATCAATTCGACCGGCAGGAGCCTGATCCGCTTCGTGGAAGCCTATCGCAAGGTAACCCGCATTCCGACTCCCCGGCCCACGTCGTTCTATGTAAAACCGTTTCTCGAGCGCATGGCGAAACTGGCCGAACCGTACATGCAAAAGGAAAATGCTTCCGTTCGGCTTCGTGTTACTCCGAGCGATCTGCTGGTCTATGCCGACGAGGACCTGATCGGACAGGTGGTGCTGAATCTGCTGAAAAACGCCGCTCATGCCGTGGCCGGAAAACCGGACGGGGAGATCGTCGTAACCGCCTATTGTACCGAGGCCGAGCAGGTGGCCGTCGACGTGACCGACAACGAACGACGTGCGTGCCCGACACCGGCGGCGGCATCCCGGCCGATGTGGCGGCCAATATTTTCGTTCCTTTCTTTACGACCAAGCCGAACGGTTCGGGCATCGGCCTGAGCGTATCGAGGCAAATCATGCGCATGCACAACGGCAGCATCATGCTGAAGCATTCGCTGGCGGGCAAGACGACTTTCATGCTGCTTTTCAACTGACGGCTGGCGTGCGGTCGGGCGCGGCTCTATTCGGAATCGGCGGGCTGGAAAAACAAATCTTTGATGACGACGTAGCCTATCCCCGCCATCAAGCCGAGGAAAACGAAGATGAAGAGTATGGTCGGTTTTCCCATATTGGACCGGTTGACAGGTACCGATGCCGGCTCGATGATCGTGACGCAGGGCATTTGCTCCTGCACTTTGATTTTCGCATTTTCGAGCTGTTGCGCCAGTTGGCTGTAAACGCCGAATGCCAGCTGCTGCTCGTTCTGCAACCGGTCCAATTCGACTTGCGCCGACTGGCGCGCAATGTTGCGGTTAGCGTCCACGGCCCGGGCATAGTGCTGCTGGGCTTCGTAGTATTGTTGCCGCGCCTCGTCGAACAGGTTTTGGGTAAAGGCCAGATCGCGTTTGGCCTTTTCGGTGCGGTACTCGGACATGTACGCTTCCAGCTTGCCGACCATCGAGTCGGCTGTCTGAGCAGCTACGAGCGGATCCTGCATCGTGGCCGTCGCGGTGATGACGCCGGTTTTCTTGTCTACGGAGATGGCTATTCTGTGCTGCAACGCGTTCAGGACAAGGCTTTGTCTGCGGGACAGCGCATAGGGATTCAGCGCCTCGGCCGTACCGTCGTCCTCAGACCCGGAGGAGAAAATCCAGCCGATCAGACGCATCGGAGCCCCGATGACATGACTCCACCAAGGCGCCGACAACTCTTGGTCCACATAGTCGTACAGCGAAACCGGCGAGGGCATCTCTTTTCCCCGGACCGGAATCTGGCTCATCTCAACGATGAAGGGCGTGCTGCTCACGATATCGGGATAGAGCATCAGGTTGATGCCGTCTCCCGACTGGTTCTGGCCGCCCAGATTGATGCCGGCCATAGCGGCCAGATCGGCCATGCCGCCGGCAGCGGAGGTCTTCACGCCCTCGGGAGCCATCTTGACCGTCGTAGTGTATTCCCGAGGTATGCTGAACGCGACCACGAGCCCGACAACGGCACCGGCGGCCGCAACCTTCAGAATGAACGCGCGTTTGCGCCAAACGGACTTGGCAAGTTTGAGCAAATCGATCTCCTCCGCGTTCGAGACGCTTTGACGGGTATCCTCCATGACGTTCGCTTTTTGATGAGCGTACAAATATACCGATTATTTTTCCGGATAGAAACGGCCTCCGGGATATTTATCCGCCGAAAAAAGACGGATTATGTCGTTTATTGCTAACTTTGTCTACCCTAAACAATACGTCACTATGGTCAAAATAGGAACAACATTATCCCCGCTGGGAAAGAAAGCCGTCCTTTGCGGCTCCGGCGAACTGGGCAAGGAGGTCGCCATCGAGTTGCAGCGGTACGGCGTCGAAGTCGTCGCGCTGGACCGTTACGCGAACGCTCCCGCCATGCAGGTAGCTCATCGCTCTTACGTGCTTTCGATGCTCGACGGGGCGCAGTTGCGCGCCGTCATCGAGAAGGAAAAGCCCGACTACATTATTCCCGAGATCGAGGCGATCGCTACGGATACGCTGCTGGAATTGGAAAAGGAAGGCTACAACGTGATCCCGACGGCCCGGGCCACCCGCCTCACGATGAATCGCGAAGGCATCCGCCGACTGGCTGCCGAGGGACTCCGCATCCCCGCCTCGCGTGAGAAGC
>OCAT01001916.1_pt1 | contig 12004 bp, 11 predicted proteins | sample 1538311 | NCBI WGS metagenome assembly OCAT01 (sample SAMEA2580287, study PRJEB22360) | human gut metagenome | biome: human gut; feature: human-associated habitat; material: faeces | place: Denmark | collected 2008/2010
TTTATGAAATTCGCAGTGTAGTTTTGTGCAATTTTTCAAATTTGCTCATTTATAGTATCATGTAAACACTTATAAAATATCCCACCATCCCCATCCATCCCTATTCATCAATCTAGCATTTATTTGTTGTTCTAACTCATTTTTAACCAGTTCAACATCCCGATTTCTTTCAACTGATATCTCATATTCTTCCACTTTTTTCTGGTAGATTCCCAAAATCCACAAATTTCCACAATTGCCATGACACAAACAATCACACACTCTCTTCCAATACTCCTGTAATTTCTTATGAGCTCTTCAAACAGGATCAGTGTAATGACCTTGTGATATTTAATCAAATCTTATGGTCTGATATATAATAAAAAACGGCGGTGATTCCTATGGCAAGCCCCAAAAATATAATATCCATCTTACAGAAAAAATTGAAAACGTTGAAACCTGTTATCCGCAAGAAACAAACTTCAAAAAGGATCCACAGTAGATTCCAGATCATTCTCAATCTGGACGATCCCCACAGAAAAATCTTAACCCATGAACAAAGTACAAGATTGAAGGGTGCAGATTTTCATGATACTGATACGCTTTCACATGAACAGCCATTTGATAGTAAGCGCAAAATAATTCGACGGATTGCTTTGCCCTAAAATTCAGTCCATAATAATCATTAGAGAAAGGCGAAAAGCTGATTTTACTCAAGCCTCTCGCCTATTCTTATCATAGAAGATCTTATTTACAGACTTTTCTTCATAGTCTCGTACAATCTGGGGCAGTTCAACCTTCCCCATACCTTCGAAGCAAATGGAACTCTAGTAATATCTAACATTAGAGCTTCTCTTTGGTTGTTATGCTCCAAACCATCTGTTGTAAATCAAAAAACACCTGTTGTATGGGAAGGTAATGGATTTCAGATTGGTGGTTCAATTCTTGAAATAGTTTCTCATGCTACATAATCGTTCTTTATCTATTCAACAACTTCTTTTACCTCTACTGAATAATCCCTCATCAAACAATTCATATCTTTAATTATTTGTTCAGGATCATTTGATTGGAATAAAAACTCTCCAATAAGATTGCTATAATTGTTGTGTCTCTCTACAACATCGCCGATATAAGGTAATTTTATATTCACCAGAGAACGTAAAGCTTGTTCTGGCAGATTGACATTAACTATCAAATTGCGATCATTTGGCAATGTCATATTGGAAATCATAAGGAAACCATATTCATTGTGATTCTTAATTTTTATATTAGGTTTAATTCCTAACTGACACTGTATATGCGCCAGATTTAAATCAATTCCTTGAGCAAAATGTGTTACCTTTGGGATTAATCCACCTCCTGTGCGTATTGCAATTTCTAAGAAAATCCTCTCGCCTTTGTTATCTCTAAATGCTTCCATATGAAAAACACCATCTGGAATCTTTAAATCCTCATTATTTTTTTTTGAGAATCCCAGCCAGTCTCGTTGCTCTTTTTCATCATTAACATATATCGACCCCAAAGGAATACCTGTTGAAAAATCTAAACAGCTATTTACATATTGACTTGCAGCACAAAAAATTATCTCACCATAAAAAACGATCCCGTCAATATGATACGTAATGCCATCAATGTACTCTTCTATTTCAACATCATTTTCTTCAGCTTCTTCATATTTAAGATAATCATATTCCATATCATATTCAAGGAATTTTAATTGATATTTTTCTATAATTTCCTTCAATTCCTCATAACTATCGGCTTTGTGTATTCCATTACTTGCCGCATATGATCTAGGTTTAATAATGACAGGAAAGCACAAAGGATTATCCTTTAGCTCACTCTTTTTATATAATTTTGGCTTTCTGACATTTTGTATATTTTGCTTCATTACTTCCTTATCTCTAAATTTCAGTATGCTTGGAATATTATTTTTACCATAGTTTAAAAGATATTTTATTTTTTCAGCCAATATAACTGAATATTCATCAGTATGAATAATATAATCGAATTTTCCATATTTTTCACATTTCTTAGCTACTTGTTTCACCTCGTCAATATCTCCTATATCATAAATAGGAATGTAATGGTCAACAAAAGTTCTCTTTAATGGTTCTTCTCCGTATCTTTCTTGAACAAGAGTGTATTCTGCTTCTGGTAAGTTCTTTTTATTTATGTATTCGCCAAGCATATAATCCATTTTGTTTGATGTGGATACAATTAAAATTTTCATTTATATTCTCCTCTCACATTCTTGTACTAAATACTCTGCTATTTTATGCGGAAATTCAACAAAATCACATGTTATATCTGGTTCTGGATTTACTTCTAGCAAATAAAGCTGACCAGTTTCATCTACTAGAATATCAATTCCAAGAACTTTTAATCCCATAAGTTCGTATACCTGGCTTGCCATTTTGGAAATAAGGACTGGTATTTTTTCTGGATTCCATACTTTTATTTCACCTCCTTGAGTTCCATTACAAATTGGAAATTCTTCACTTTCATTAAATGAATATCTTTGATTCGCCTGAATAATATGCCCATTTACAATATCAATCCTCCAAATATACTTATGAGGATTATATATGAATTCTTGCACGATAATCATCCCATCGCATTTCAATATGTTTCTTGCTTCCTCTGGAATACTATCAACGAAAAAAGGAATAACTCCCTCTGCACAAGCTCCCAAATATGGTTTGCATATCAGCTTTTTGTGTCCAATTGCGTATATCTGTTCTATTTCTGTAACAATATAGGTTTTAGGAATATTAATGCGATTGTTTTCTAAATATAATGCTGTAAGAATTTTGTTTCTAGCATTAATATATTTTTGCGGATCATTTATTATCTTAATGCCCTCTCTTTTCGCTATCTCACTGATGTAGAAAATTTGCGTTTCGTAGGTAGGATACGTCTCACCCATTCTGTCCATATAAATAAGTTTCACACCACTAAAATTAAAATTTACGACCCCCTTCCAGTGCAATATTGTTGCTGTATGACCAAGTTGAAGTATCCGCTCTTCAATTTTTTCCAATAATGGATGCAAATCGTCTCTTATAATAACTATCTCACTCACATTATACCCTCCTCACGACATATGATTTTTTATTACTTTTTCTTAATATTTGATCACTTTTTACAAACTCTATATTTTCACCCAGAAAAATACCACGAAGTTCTGCCCTCAATTCACATTTTATAATCTCTTCTTCCTTTAAATCCATTGATCCTGCCTTTCCCACACAGTAATAAAAAAACAATTTATTATCTTTCTCTTGTACAAGTTGATAATCAGTAACCCATTCTCTTTTCAACAAGATTTTATCAATAATCTTCATAATTACTATGGGTGAAATTTTTTTCCCTTTTATTATCAAACAATTTTCTTTGCCAATTAGATTTTCAAAATACGTTTTTCCATTCTTACAATAGCTTTTTTCAACACAATCCCCTTGTATGTATCTGATACGTGGCATTGTCAAATCCCACATATTAGTTCCCACCACAGTTAATAACTCTTCTTGATCCATATTAACAAATTCTACATATGTAAAGTCTTGGGGCGCATAATATTTACCGCATTCCTTCTCCCAGCCCATAATTAGTAATTCTTCCGATGAGTATTCATCTAAAATTGGTACTCCTAGCTTATTAGATATGATATACCTTTCATATGACGAAGAGTATTCGCTATTTGTTGTGAAAAGTTTAATTCCAATCTCTTTTGCATCCGGTAAGTACGATGTAAGCTCTATAATCCTGCTTGCATATCCCGATACAACTTTAGGCCGTAACTTTCGAATATGTTGTGCCGCAATTTCCAAAGGAACATCTATTCCAATTGTAAAAATACGATAATTTCCTAAAATACTGGTTAATAACTGTGGTTCATCATATATTGAATATATCCAGTCTTCAGGGTTGAGTTTTTCTCCCATCATATTTTCGTACATTTGAAAAATATGAATCAAGCTTCGATTATGTGAATCGATATCGTTAATAAGCTTCAATGCGGCTTCTTGAGTCCCCGTAGTAGATGATTCATGGTGAATATTTATTAGTTGATTTGCTGTCGCTTCTTGATACACGTCAACCAAATCTTTTTTTGTTATATATGGAATTAGTTTGATGTCATCGAAAGTGTTTATCTGATTTGGGTGGAATCCGTTTTGATCGTAAATTTTTCTATATGTGCTATAGTTCTCATATGCAATTCTCGTCAACAGTTTAATTCTATCACACCAGAATTTCTTTGGTTCCAAGATATTTTGGTATTCCAAATCTAACATCATTCTTGCTACACTTGCATGTCGTTCCAGTTCTTCATCCTCGTAAACCTGCTCCGGAAGATACATAAAAAGTTCCTCTGGAACATCTATCTCTTTGAACAAATTATAATAATATAAATTACTTTTCATAATACCCTCTCTTCGAATCAAATAATTCTCGAAAATTATAATAATAAATTGAATACTTCATAAGAATAAAGTTTCTAAATATTATACGATAAATTCTGTCGAGCTACACCTAAAACAGCTCTTCTGGTGCAACATATTCTGGGCAAGACATTAAGCTCATCGGCGGCCAGTAGGATATCTTCATCCGTGTAGTCCTGAACCGATTTGCCATTCGGGGATGAATCGTCTCAAGCGGTTGCCACACCGCTCACAGTTTTATCAACGATTTTGAGTGAGAGATAGTTGGCTGTCAGCCGTTTCACAATCGTAAACATTGCGAGCTCACCCTTGCGTTTTCGACCAAGAACAGTATCGGATTCCCAATGAGCAAATGTGTTCCTGTCTAAAACCTACTGAAGTGCTGACTTGCCGTAAACAGGGCATTTCTCGGATTTTCAAGCAAAAAAACGACAAAGGGATTGAGTTCCATTCGCAAAAAGTTCAAACAAGGCCAAGGGAAATTCTCCATTCCAAAGTAGGTGACACAGAGTCTTTGTTTGTGCAGGAAATCTCGCACTCTGGAAACAACTTCATCCGTCTTGCTCTGTCCACGCAAGTGTCGAAGAATCACTTGTGAAGGCTCACCATCTCAACCATCATTGAATGAACTCTGAGCCTTTCGGTACCGTTTTGAGACGTCTGCAACGGCTCCTGTTTTGATGATAGATGTATGGCACCTCGCTTTGATGAATAATCAAGTCTGCGACCTCGACTGAGGTGCTCTGGAGTCTCTCACTTTAGCTAATAGCCTACCGTGGAAGGGTTGTAGCCTAACTTCCTCAACACCTAAATAATGATATCCGCTCTTCAGAAATTGTGATAGAGATTTGTTCTTTCTGTCAGGGTGTTGTGTGGTAACTTTATTCTAACGATGCCAGTCGCTATGGCTTCTTCTATTTTCTAAGACAATTACTCATAATTAAGCAACAGCGATTTTCATAAAACGCTGCAGATGACATTGTGCGGTGTTGCCCTAGGTGTTCAATTTGATTTTACAATTAACCATCAAACAAGTATTCTTTTAACATGACTTTTAATTGCTGCAAGTATATCATAGTTTGTAATTCCAGCCCATCTTGCTAAGTCATCAACAGTGATTTCCTCTTTGCCCGATTTCCCGATTAGTATCACACTAATTTCATCTTCATCACTAATTTCAACATCAGATATGTCAATTACCATACTATTCATCATTACGTTACCAACAATAGGGCACCGTTTTCCATTTACCAAAACCCATGCATTTGTATCAAAAAGGCACGGATAGCCATCATAGTAACCTACATTTATTGTTGCAATTTTTGTATCTTTCTGGCAAAAGTATGCACTATCATAGCCGATATAATCATTGGCAGGAATTATCTTTACACTAGCAGTCCGTGCCTTCCATGATAAAGCGGGTTTTACATCAGGAAATTTATCCCTATACATATATGTACTTACTATTTTACTTTCAATAGATGTCCAATACCCATACATCATTATTCCTAATCTTGTAAGGTCGCATCTTGCTTCTGGATATAGCATGGAAGGAACGCTAGCCGCAGTATGACATTCTACACTAAACCCCTTATTTTTAATATATTGCAGTGTTGTGCAGTATCTTTTAAACTGATTTACCGCATATTCTGGTGGGCCAGCATGTTCGGCATTATTGAAGTGTGTCATTAATCCGACAATATTAAAACCAAATTTTAGAACTTCATCAATTGCGCTATAGGCATCCCATCTAATGCCTTCTCTTCCTAGTCCAGTATCTATAAATATATGTACTTGTCCTACTTTACCCTCTATAATTTTATCCCACCGTTTAAATGATTGATCTACGATCGCAAACTCTATTCCTTTTCTCACTAACTTACAATATTCATTTTCCCCGATAGCACCTACACAGATTATCCTTTTTCTAATATTATTTTCATAAAAATAGTCAAACAAACGAATCGCATCTTCAGCATCACTCACATAAAATGCATCTACTTCTTGATAAGTGCATTGGGCTACCTCTAACATACCATGTCCATACGCATTTGCTTTTATCATTGCCCCAACTCTTTGACCATCTCCATAAGCTGCCTTTATTTTTTGAATGTTTTCAACTAGTATAGTCCTATCTATTTCAATCCAATTAGAACTCACCGTATTCCGCCTCCTTTTCATTCAAATAACTTGCAACTCTAACCACAATATCTCTTTTGTCGACCTCATTAAAGTCCTTTAGCCATTTTTCTTTACACTCACACTTTATATCATCAAACACCCTACTGTCTTGAAGCTTATTGTACTGTAAAATTCTATCGGCAAAGTCTTGAAAACATTTATCACATGAAAATGATTTATCATAAGCATCTACTGAATATTCCATAGGACTAACATACAATGGTGTATTGAGTTTTAAGCGTTCTTTTTCATGGAGAATATAAACTAGAGTCCATAAACTGGCTGGTTTATATCTTCCACTTTCCCAAAGTTCAAACGATAATGTATCAATCTCAACGGTAGGTAGTTCAATATCAACTCTTCTTAAATGAAATTTTTCCAAATATCTTAAACTATTAATAAAATCCTCAGCTGCTTCCTTCTCCGTTAAAAAGGGAGGTTTTAACATCGTTAGCGGGATAATATCAACCGTATATTTTTGTGCAATTTTACAAACTTTCTCAAACACCGCATTTTCAAAAGACTTATTAATGCAGAGATCACGTACTACAAAATTTGCTGACTCAAATCCAACTGCTATCTCCAAATTTTTTTTAGTAATTTTTCTAATCTCTTGGAGTTTTATTTCACTAATATCTTCAATTTTTGATTCAATCGTAATACTCGTTATGTTCTCGTCTCCGTCTATTAATTTTAGTATTTCAATTAATGTTAGGAAACTCATCTCTTTGTCACATAGCAGGCTTCCATCATTGTATAGGCAAATCTTCGTTGTGTCAGAATCCCACTTGTCAATAATGGATTTTATCTGCAATATGTAGTCTTCGTCTTTAATTTTTTCTCCTTTATTAGTTGCGTTATAGAATCCACAAAAAGTGCATCCTCCAACGCTTTCAACTCTACTGCATCCACTTCCTCGCAAGAACACAACAATTCGCTTCTTTTTTTCATTATTTTCATAATAATCCCTATACTCGCTTTTTATGATTTCGCAATTTAATAAAATCTCTTTTCTTTCTCTGGCTTGCTTTCTCAGAACTTTCATGTACCTTTGAAGTCTGGCTTGTGTTAGATTAAGTGCATGAACACATTTCATTGATCAGACACCTCCTTATATTTTCTTTTGTATATTTCAGCTATTACATCCTCGATTGGAACTTTATGTATTCTAATATCTTCGATTCCGTCTATATGGCTTATTTGCTCTAAAAATGATTTTGTATTTCCACTTTCTCCCACATATTTATGATGATATCCATCACTTTCTTTTATTTTTATTCCTTCTAATAATGGTGCATTACCCAAATATGTGAATTCATAAATTACAAAAGACTGCTCTATTTCCCTCAATTCGTTAAAACAACCATCAAAGGCAATAGTTCCATTTGACAAAAGAATAATTCTATCTGCTAGTTCTTCCAGTTCATCCATATCGTGGCTAGTGACTACAATAGTTGTTCCTTGTTCTTTATTAATCTGTTTTAAAAAAGAAATGACCTTTTTCTTGCCAAGCACATCCAAGCCGAGCGTCGGTTCATCCAAAAAAATAACTTCAGGATTGTGAAGTAGCAGCATCCCAATATCTGCTCTCAATCGTTGTCCAAGACTCAATTCTCTTGCAAAAGTGTTAATTATATCGTGTAAATCTAACAATTCAATTACAAGATTTAAGTTTTTATTGAAGATTTCATCCGGTATCCTCCAAACATCTTTCTTCCACAAATAACTGGTAATTACGGGATGATCCCACCAAAGTTCCGTTCTCTGCCCAAAAAGGATTCCAATTTTTTTCATAAGTTGAACTCTGTCCCTTTTTGGTTCAAAGCCCAGCACACTAACGCTCCCTGCTGTCGGAGAAAGTATTCCAGTTAAAATCTTTATTGTTGTACTTTTACCCGCACCATTTTCACCTGCATATGCAAGTATTTCTCCTTTTTTCACCTGAAAACTTAAATGGTCCAGTGCTTTAACCGTCTTCTTTTCCGGTTTGAAAATATTTCGAATTGCGTTTTTTAATGTTCCTTCTCTAACCCACTGATAATATTCTTTGGTAACATTATCTATGTCCAAAGCCAGAATATCTTCCTGCTCCTTTTTTTGCATAATAGTTTAAACCCTTTCTAAAAAATATATTAGCCAGCGTCAATGATACACATGGAATTATCACAAAAAAGATTATAGAAATATTGTTTTCTTCTATTAATATTTTTGTGGGCAACCAAGCTATAGAACCTACCGGAACGATAAATGTATACAGTACTCTACATATCATGTTCATCTGTAAGATAGGAAAATAACTCAAATTAAAGAACAATTCCACTATAGGTTCTGAAATTCCCTCCGCTGCCGCTGGCACATAGAAAGCCACAGTCGAGACTATGTAAACAAAACTTGTCATTGTTACTGTGGAAAGTATTGATATAAGCAACACCTTTGTTATCATAACTAATGAAAGCATTTGCAGCTTACATAATGAGAAGATTATAAGCATAAAAGAGAGTATGAATTGAGCATTGCCAGAAAAAGGTGCAAAACCTCTTGTTAGAATCTGTATCCATATAGGAACTGGTTGAACCATATAATGATCAATTTGCCCTCTTCCTATAATCCTACTAATCATTCCATTATTGTAGTTAGCAAAAAAAAGGTTGTAAATCCCCTGCACGTTAGCAGCAATTCCAAACATTAACATTGCCTGATAATGAGTTAACCCACCAAATCCATCAAACTCATTTAATAGAAGTATCATACTTACCAGTGTCGCACTTACGCTTATAACATCTGCAACAATCTGCAACAAACAGTACCTTGTGTCTCTTAGCAGCCACAAGGCATCCATCTTTGCATGCACTTTTAATAACCTACATAGCAATTTAAAATTATCCACCAAATGAAACCATCTCCTCTTCAGCTTTAGTGAACATGATATACGAAACAAATCCTAATACTATTGCCCAAAAGCACTGCAATAATATTCTAACAGTGTAGTCTCCGCCAACGTAAATCGACAGCGGTGCATTTGCAATGGACGCAAAAGGAAGCAACATTAAAAAACCTGCCAACTTATCTGGTAAGACTTGAAATGGCACTAGCTGTCCTGATAAAACGATAATGATTGCATTGCGTATTTGAACAGCCGCCCAACACCCATTTTTTAACCTAATTGCAATCGATGAGAAAGCAATATCTATTTCAAATCCTATAATTATAGCCATCAACATACTTATTAAAAAAAATATGAAATGAATAAAATCATATGGTAAAAACTCAAAACCGCATATTGCAATTATCAAAACTGTAGGAATTGAAAACATTAGCCATTTGGGTATCCAGAGTTTCCCAATCATTTCGTATACAAGTTGCTGTATAATAGACACTGGTCTTGTATAGTAGCGTATAATAGAGCCTTCCCATAGTGCAGCTGTAGCAGGCGTGTACACATTGAACTGTTGTTGAAATAAATTCGCCAGTAAGATATATTTAACTAGGTCACTGCTTCTAATCCCCATATAATAAACACCATTTTCTGTAATAGCACCCCAAAACAATAATTCAAACAATGTTACCAAAAACGGAATTATAAAACTCACAAAAACAACTAGGGCATTAGTGTCTCCTATTGTTTTCAGATACATCGTAATCATGTTATATGTCATGGACATTGTACGTCTAATTTTTCCTCTCATTCTTCTTCACCTTTCGACATGTTTGCACAATATATACTATTTTGTGTATCTGCTATAAATATTCCTGAATTATTCATGAGCAAATAAAAATGCCCTGAATTACTAAATCTTGTTCCAATTCTTCTCACAAACAATCGAATGCTCTTAAAAAAGGGTAAACTATCCCTGTAAAATTCAAGTGAGTCATTTTGAACTGTCAAGGTACGTTAGTAGTTGCTATTCTACTTTTTGATACCTATCGTTGAATGGAACTAAGGTTATGGAGTGATCTTTACCTCATACAGGGCAGATATATAGTAATAATGGGTACACCAAATAAAACGTCATCACTATCCGTTCTAAATGGCCTCGATGTATACCCATCCCTATATGGCAGCTCACCTCTCATGTCCAACAGGATCATCCTCCTTGCGGCGGGTCCCCACTTCCTTCGTTCTGCCTATCCATAACCAGGGTGCCAGCTTAGCTATTCATCAGGGTCATGCCCTCTGGAGAAAATTCCTGCCGGCTACCAGCTCATTCTTTGTACTTTCATTACTGATCCAAACACTCCGATTACAGCACCTTTCGGTGGACGCTTCCTGTAATCATTATGGTTGTTTCTTGGTTATTGAATTACGCAGCCTTTAACTGCACTCCTGGATGCCGTATATCTTCCAGCATCTTTGATGCATCATAGCTGACTCCCTTTGTAAGGATCACATGGAATATTCTTATCAGCTTACAAGCTACAGCTATCAGTGACTGCATCTTTTTTAATGGATTCTTTTCCCTGGTAGTGTAATACCTGTGGATTTCTTTGAATTCTTCATTCTTTCCAACTACCGATATAGCAGCCTCGAAGAGAAGATATCTGAGTCGCTTGCGCCCTCTTTTGCTTATCTTGGTCTTTCCGTTGTGCTTACCGGAACTATCTGCCACCAGTTCTAATCCTGCCAGTTCCTGAAGTTCTTTCGTGTTATCGAAGCGCGTGATATCTCCAACTTCTGCTATGAAACCAGCTACCGTTGTTATTCCTATGCCTTTTATTTCAAGCAACTTATTCGCATACTTGATCTGCTGGCACAGTTCTTTGATCAGGTCATTGATCCTCTCAAGACGTTTTGTCTGGAGTTCATAATCCTCTATCAGATCCTGAATCTCCATTCGGGCTTCTCTAAGACCTATTTTTAATCCGATGCTTCTCATTGCTGCATTCAAGATCTGCATTGCCTTCTTATGCCCATTCCCGCGGAGTTTGGCATCTTTCCATATCTTTATAATACCTTCCACTCCAAGCTTTACTATCTCCTCAGGAGTTGGTGCCTGTTTTAATACCAGCAGTCCTCCCTTGGCATCTATGTGTGTATAAATCCCCTTATATTCCGGGAAATACACTGCAATCCATTTCTGCAGACGGTTCTTTACCCTGGTCAGTTCTTCTACAAGCACAAACCGGCGGTTTGAAGCATTCCGCAGTTCTGCATACACACCTGTCGGCATATATGAATAAAAATACCGTCCATCCTTTACAAGTCCCGCAATAACCCGCGGATCTTTTCTGTCATTTTTAGATGGACTGTTGTCATCTAACTCTTTGGTCTTATGCACATGGTGCGGATTTACCATTACAAAATATCTCCTTTTAGAGTGCCAGCAATGGCACTCCATTTGTCATGCAGTTTTCAAGGTTCAAATATATCTGAAATGCATTTCTGCAATTCATTCAAAAAA
>OCAT01001932.1_pt1 | contig 11922 bp, 13 predicted proteins | sample 1538311 | NCBI WGS metagenome assembly OCAT01 (sample SAMEA2580287, study PRJEB22360) | human gut metagenome | biome: human gut; feature: human-associated habitat; material: faeces | place: Denmark | collected 2008/2010
CGAACAATTGGGAAGGCAAGCATGTCGGCGATTCTCGAAGGCACTCCGGATAAGAAACTGGCTCTGGTGACGGGTCGCGCGTACCCCGAGCAGGCTCAGGAAACCGCAAAATACCTGGGAACCGACGTACTTGAGACCACCGCATACGATTTCGCCAACGGCGAGATGTACGTGCGCTACACCGAGCCCGTCCGTGGCGCCGACGCCTTCGTGATGCAGGCCCATACCGAGCCGATCAACAAGTGGATCATGGAGCAGCTCATCATGGTGGACGCCATGAAGCGCGCCTCCGCACGTTCCATCACCGTGGTCGCGCCATTCCTCGGCTACTCCCGTCAGGACAAGAAGCATCAGGGCCGCGAGCCCATCACCGCACGCCTCATGTTCGACCTGTTCCGTTCCGCCGGCGCCGACCGCATCATGACGGTCGACCTGCACGCAGCCCAGGAGCAGGGCTTCTTCGACGGCCCGGTCGACCATCTCACCGCCATGCCGATCCTGCTTGACTACGTGCGCAACAGCATGCCGCTGGAGAACACCACCATCGTGTCCCCGGACGCCGGCCGCATCAAGGTTTCCGAACAGTGGGCCGCCAAGCTCGGCGGACTGCCGCTCGCCTTCATCCACAAGACCCGTGACACCACGCGCCCGAACCATGCCGAGGCACACGGCATCATCGGTGACGTGAAGGGACGCGACTGCGTGGTCGTCGACGACATGATCGACACCGCCGGCACCATCTGCGAGGCCGTGCGCACGCTGAACAACGCCGGCGCGAAGTCCGTGACGCTCGTCGCCACCCATGGCCTGCTGTCCGGCCCGGCCGTGGAACGCCTGAAGAACTGCGGCGCACGCGAAATCGTCCTCACCGACACCGTTCCGGTGTCCGAAGAGAAGCGCCTGCCGAACATGACCGTCCTGTCCGTGGCCCCGCTGCTGGCCGCTGGCATCCGCTCCGTGTTCGAATCCGGCTCCGTTTCGACGCTGCTCAACGGCCTGCCCGAAGACATGCGCCCGCGCAACATCTACGCCTGATATTTCGCGCGATTGCCATACGGCTCTCGCGACATTTCAGGATTTATTACGATTTTTTGCGATTAAGCCCCGCTTGCGAGCGGGGCTTTTCGCTTGCCTCCGCACGTGATTTCGCACCCGGCAGACGCCGTTTCGATACGTCGCGGCGTCGGGGTAGCCTGTACAAGTTGCCATCAATCGTATCCATATGTTCATTGCGACTTATCGATGCCTGAAGGCAGCACGCATACACACTCCTGCCATGGAAGGTCCATGGCCGATAGTCCGAAGGAGGTGGGTGATGTCTGCGCATAAGTACGAACTGATGTTCATTGCTGATCCTGAGCTGGATGAGCGCGGTCTGAAGAAGCTGACCGAGCAGTATCTGGAAACTGTCACCAAGGAAGGCGGTGCCGTCGAGAACATCGACATCTGGGGCCGTCGCAAGCTTGCCTACGAAATCGCCGGCAAGACCGAAGGTAACTACGTCGTGGTCAACTACTCCGCTGAGCCGGCCACCAGCGACGAACTCGATCGTCTGCTGAACCTGAACGAATCCGTCATCCGTACGAAGATTCTTCGCAAGTAAGTAAACCAAGCTTTCTAAGCTGCAAAGTAAGTAGGTAACGACATGGCAGGTGAAACTGTAATCACCGTGGTGGGTAACCTCACGGCCGATCCGGAAATTCGTACCATTGGCAGCGGCGCCGCCGTTGCCAGCTTTACGATCGCCTCCACTCCGCGCACCTGGAACCGTAACTCGAACCAGTTCGAAGACGGTCAGGCCCTGTTCCTGCGCTGCTCCGCGTGGCGCGACATGGCCGAACATTGCGCGCAGAGTCTGTCCAAGGGCATGCGCGTCATCGCGCAAGGCCGTCTGCAGCAGCGTTCCTACCAGGCGCAGGACGGTTCCCAGCGAACCGTCATCGAGATGCAGGTCGACGAAATCGGCCCGTCCCTGCGCTACGCGACCGCCCAGGTGACCCGTCAAAGCTCGTCCGGCAACGGAGGCTTCAGCGGCAATCGCGGCGGCTACAACAACGCCAACAACAACGGCGGTTTCGGCGGCAACAACGGCGGATATCAGGGCGGCTCCAGCTATGCTGGCGGCGCCGGATATCAGGGTGGAGCCTCCGCTCCGGTCAACGCCGCTCCCGCACAGTCCGCTCCGGCCTCGGACCCGTGGTCAAGCTCGGATAACTCCGGCTCGTCCTTCGGTTCCTTCGGCGCGTCCCAGTCCTTCGGAGGTTCCTCCGAATTCGGCGGCGACAGCGACGAACCGGAATTCTGACGGACCGAACCCCGTCCGCAATATAGGCGAACAGCGAAACAAGCAGCTTAATCGCAGTATTTCCAGATTTTAAGGAGAACATCAAGATGTCACGCAAGAGGCCGCAGCCGCCGGTCAAGCCGTTTAAGAAGAAGCCGAATCCACTGAAGGCCGCCAAGGTCACCGAGATCGATTACAAGGACGTCGCCCTGCTGCGTAAGTTCATCTCCGATCGCGGCAAGATTCGTTCCCGTCGTATCACCGGTGTCACCGTGCAGGAGCAGCGCGAGATCTCCAAGGCTATCAAGAACGCCCGCGAGATGGCCCTGCTGCCGTACGCCACGTCCGGCCGCTGATCTTAGAGAGGTTTGAACAATGGCTGAAACTAAGGTTATTCTCACCAAGTCCGTCAACCACCTGGGTCACCCGGGTGACGTCGTGGCCGTCAAGTCCGGCTACGCCCGCAACTACCTGTTCCCGCAGGGCCTGGCCTTCGCTTGGTCCAAGGGTGCCGCCGCCCAGATCGAGGCCATGAAGCGCGCTCGTCTGGCCAAGGCCGTCGCCACCCGCGAAGAGGCTGTTGCCGCCAAGGAAATCATCGAGGGCTCCACCGTCGAAATCGCTGCCAAGGTCTCCGAGTCCGGCAAGCTGTTCGGCGGCATCTCCGCAGAGAAGATCGCCATCGCGCTCTCCTCCAAGGTTGAGGTCAACCCGAAGAACATCACCGTTGAGCCGATCAAGACCACCGGTGACTTCCCGGCAACCGTCGCCCTGCACCCGGAAATCACCGCCAACTTCTTCGTGAAGGTCGTCGCTGAGTGATTTCGCCCCATTCACCGCTCGACGTCCTTACGGACCGGCGGTGAATGACTTCAGGCTGAAACACGTCTGAGCTTAAGCATCGAAAATCCCCCGTACCGATTGGTGCGGGGGATTTTCCTATATCCGCTCTTTAGCCGGCATCAGTCCTCATCGTCAATCGTGACGCTGAGCTTGCCATCCCTGATGCTGAAGCTGCCGTTGACGGTGAAGTGGGTGCTGTCGTCCTGAGACTCCCACGAATCGTCGAAATTCTTCTCTTCATACGTGCACTTCGCCTTGCCCTGCCGGGTGGAGAACGTGCCGTAATCGAGATCGATGTCGGACAGCTTCGGATAGACGCTGATGGACCATGCGAAGTTGCGGTAGTAGTCCTCGTCGTACAGGTCGAAGCCGAACGGGCAGCCTTCCGGCGCGTAGTCGGTGGACTTCGCGCATTCGTCCAGCTTGGCGTTCACGGCCTTGCTCAAGTCCTCCTTAAGCTTGGCCGTAGGCATGATCTTGAGATCGGCGGCATCGGAGTCCGCGTTCGTGCGCACCATGGTGATGCCGCTGGTGACATACCCCGACTTGCCGATCGACACCTTGTACGAACCCGGGTAGACGCGCAGCGTCCACGTGCCGCTGTCCGACTTCTCCGCATTCTTCGCGGTCACGTCAACACCGTTGACGGACAACGATTCCACGGCATTGGGCACCGACACGGTGATGGTCTTGAGCAGTGGGCTCGAGATCTTCCAATTCGGGAACAGCAGGAACTTCGACCCGTCCTTGTTGATGGTGAGCGAATCGTTGACGTTCTTGCCGTTCAGCGAATACGTCACGTTGACCTTGGCCACGCCTTCGACGGTTTTGACACTATCGATATGCGGGTTGGCGATCGTGGCGTTGTCGGCCTTCGCTACGGTGTCGGACAGCAGCTTGAGCTGGTCCTTGTCCACCTGCGGATCGGCGATGTCATTGGCCTTGTCATACTTGCCGTCGGCAATCGCCGTCAGATAGCTTTGCGCCACGGATTTCGCGCTGAAGACGGTCGAGTTGAGCACACCGTAGACAATGCCCAACACAATCAGGGCACCAATTACGATGCCGCTGATAAGGATCGTCTTCTTAGTTTTTGGGTCGAGCGGCTGACCTGCCCCCGGAGCTGCGACCGGCATAGAAGCCGCGCCTGCTGGCGATTGCGGCAGCGGCACCGCACCCGTTGCCGTGTTGCCCGTTGTCGTATTGGGCATGGACGTCGGGGCGACCGGTTGTGGAACGGCCTGTGAAACAGGCGTTGCGGTAGGAGCGGTGGGCGCGGGCATCGGCGCAGCCGGCGTCGCGGGCTGGGGGACCGATGCGGCCGGAGCTGCCGGAGTAGTTGGATTGGCCGGCGGTGCGCGTGCCGCTCGCCGTGGCAGAGGTCTTCTTCATGCCGTAGGACGGATCGCAGGACTTGACGTAATCGACCACGTTCTGCGGGGTCTGCTGCACGGTGCCACCGACGATGATCCGCCACATGCCCGGCAGGGACGCCACCAGCGTCGGACCGAACGTCATCGCGGCCACCTCGATCAGGAACGCCCAGATGCCGGCGACGAGGAAATACCACATCGGGGTCGTCATCGACATGCTGGACGAGGCGTATCCCGCCGCGAAATAAGTGAACAGGAACTCCGCGGCCAGCCAGAACACCATCGCGGCCACCGGAGCCTTCCATGTATGCTGCCAGCCCGCGTAATACGGGTCGTACATATTGCGCGCGGTCTCACGCAGCGCGATATAGAACGTGGCAAGCAGGAACAGCACGAAGCAGATCCACAGAATCCAGCCATACTGGCTGAGGGAGGACACGTTGAACAACGTGATCGTATGGACGCTGTAGCTGGACGTCGAGAAGGCGATGCCGCCGAACGAGGACAGCGAAATCAGCATAAGCGGCAGAGCCGGGAACAGCAGCGGAACCAGCAGCAGACCGCCTGCGCCGAGATGGTTCGCGGCGGACATGGCGATCGTCGCCACCAGGCCAAGCACCAGGAACAGCACGCCGTAGATCGCAAACGATTCGACCAGCGTGCGCACGAAGCCACGAGCGCGGTGCGCCCAACGCCAAGCGGCGGAGAAGACGTTACCCGAATCGCCCGCATACTGTGCCAACGCGTAGCCGGCCAGCGCACCGGCCGCCGACAGCAGGAACGCCATGCAGAACGTGCGGAAGGACACGCCGGAAAGCGACGCGGAAGCGGAATAGTCGCTGTAGGAACCACCCACCGTCACCGGGAAGATGGCGGCGAAGACCAGCAGCACCAGGCCGGACAGCACGCCGACGATCAGCGAGCTGATGACGCCCGTCCACTTGAAACGAAGCGCGAACCTGCGTGCCAGCATATATGCGCCGAACGCGGCGCCGATCGCCAATGCCACGCCGGGCAGTCCGACCGGCAGCGTCACGCTGACGTGCGAGGCGTCAATGCCGAGATTGCTCAGCGAGAAGCCCTGGGAGCTGGTTTTGAGATTCAGCGAACCGCCAACGCCGAGCGTCATCACGGTGAAGAGAATCTGGAAGAAATTCGGGCCGGAGCCGGACACACCGTTGTTGCCCAGGAAGGAGGCGGTGTCGGAAAAGCCCGGAATGCCGGCAAGCCCGTTGCTGGCCGCGGCATTGCCCATGAAGAAGACGATCGATGCGAGCAGCGCGAACACCACGCTCGCGCCGAGACCGATGCCGAGGCTGGCGCCCATGGTCTTCATGGACTGCGGTGTGGTCAGCGCGGTGATGGTGGGATCGGCCGCCGGACGGGCGATTTGCTGGGTCGGCTGGCTTGGCTGCGGCGCTGCTGCCGGCTGCGGGGCCGGGGATGGCGCATACTGGAACTGCTGCGTCGGCGCGGCCTGTGGTGCCACCGTTTGCGTTGCCTGCGCCTGAGCGGTCGGCTGTGCTTGCGTCGCCGGTTGCGGTGTGGTGGGCTGCGGGACGGTGGTTTGCGGAGCTGCCGGTGCGGCGCTATTGGGCAGTGGGACGGCAGCGGTCGGCATCTGCGGGGCCGGTGCCATGTGCGGCGCGGAAGACAGCATGGTGCCGTCATCGGATTCCGCCCGGTGAGCCGCACGAGGCGCAGAATTTAGCGCCTTCGATGGTCGGCTGACCGCAATTTGGGCATGCCATAGGTAAGCCTTTCTCCTTCTTGATGCGCGTCATATACTCCTGTGACGCGCCATGGTCCTTATTATAAAGGGCCTCTGGCGCGTCGACGGGCTCGACGATGATGCGTGCTATTCGGCTCGCCGCGGTGGAAATGTGTGATGGAAAAGTTCGTGCCGTTGACTGTCGGAGTGGTTGCATTGCGCCAGAATGTGAAGAAAATGTGATTACTTGGATTCTAGGGCGCCATCGCGCCGCATTTTTCGTCGTATGACGCGATGTGCACCATAGATGGCGATTTGCTGAAAACGTTGGAAAATAGCGGTTTTATGATTGCGACACGCCGAAGGTTGCGTTCTTTCCGATTCTGAGTATATTTACTCCATGTGCTCAGCGAGAACAAAAACCTCGCCAAGACCAACGCCCCTTTAGCTCAGTTGGTTAGAGCAGCTGACTCTTAATCAGCGTGTCCAGGGTTCGAATCCCTGAGGGGGCACAGACAAGACCCAAGCCAATGGCTTGGGTCTTTTTCGTATTTCGGACATGCGTCCACCCAAAGCCGCGTTACTTCCTCCGTGCGGAGTAAGGTAGTGCGCTGTTGTCCGCCCAGAGCGGAATCGCAATTCATCTCGAATCGCACGAATCGTAAGAATCGTTAGAGAAGAAGCAATAGAGGAAACTGCAGTGGAATACACACTCTTCACCAAGCTTGCCGCGGAATTCGTCGGCACCGCCGTGCTGATGGTCTTCGGCAACGGCGCTGTCGCCAACGCGGAACTGAAAAACACCAAGGGCTACCATGCCGGCTGGCTGAACATCGCCATGGGCTACGGCTTCGGCGTCATGTTCCCGGTCCTGATGTTCGGCGGCGTCTCCGGCGCCCACATCAACCCGGCCATGACCCTCGCGCAGGCCGTCAACGGCATGTTCCCGTGGAACGAGGTCCTGCCGTACATCATCGCCCAGCTGCTCGGCGCAGTGGCGGGCCAGCTCATCGTGTACGTCACCTACCTGCCGCACTACAAGGACACCGACGATGCCGAAGCCATCCTCGGCACCTTCTGCACCACCGACGCGCACAACGACCGCGTGAACTACTTCCTCAACGAGTTCTTCGGCACCTTCATGCTGGTGCTCGGCGCCCTGTGCTGCCTGTCCCTGCCGTGGGGCAAGGCGAACCCGGCCGCCGCATCCATCGTCGTCGGCTTGGCTTCATCGTGTGGGGCCTCGTGACCTCCATGGGCGGCCCGACCGGCCCTGGTCTGAACCCTGCCCGCGACCTCATGCCGCGCCTCCTGCACGCCATCCTGCCGATTCCGAACAAGGGCGATTCCCGCTGGGGCGAGGCCTGGATTCCGGTCGTGGCCCCGATCGCAGGCGCTATCGTCGGCGCGTTCCTGTTCAAGGTGCTGTTCGCCTGAGCATTACTTTGACGATTGCCGGCATTCGTCTGGCATGCTGGTAAGGCCCGTGATTCCCTCCGGAATCGCGGGCCTTACGCATAGGTGGTATGCATGGCGGTCGGCGGCTTCGGCATGTTGACTGAGACTGGTACTGTTGCCGAAGAGAGAAACATCACCATATCGGGAGGCTGGATTGAAGCGGATTCGTCGTATCATACGTGCGCTCGATCCGAAAGCCGACGCCACAATGGGCCAACGGGAACGGCTTGAGGCGTTTCGCATCCGCAGGGTCGCCGTGCTGGTGCTCGTGCTGTTCCTGCTGATCGCATCGATGACGTCCTGCAGCGTGCACGCACTGCTGGTCCGCATGACGCCGAACACGCAGACGACGGCACAAGCCACGCATTCGACGTCGGCCAAGAAGCCAGCCAAGAAAACAGCCAAAACCAATCAGCATAAGACGGCCAAAAAAACCAAACCGGAAACCAAACAATCGCAGGAAGAGCAGGCCGTCGCCAAAGCGGTGAGCGCGCAATCGGCGGCACTGAGCGACGACGAGAAAACCGCGATTCTCAACAAAGCGCAGGAAACCGCGCAAAACAGCGGCAAACCGGTAACGCAATACCATTACTGCATCGCAACCAAAGGAAATGTCGGTTCGGCCGACGAATTCGGCAACGCGGCGTTCCGCATCCTCAACGACGAACACGGATGGCCACGCGCCGGAGCCATATTCGACCAATCCACGGACGGCAACTGCGATTTCAATCTCGTGCTGTCCCAAGCATCGGAAATGACGTCGTTCTCGCCATCATGCTCGGTGGAATACAGCTGCAGGGTCGACAACAACGTGATCGTCAACGACGACCGTTGGAACGGCGGCACGCAACAATGGCTCGCCGCCGGCGGCAACCTGGCGCGATACCGCACGATGGTGATCAACCACGAGGTCGGACACCGGCTGGGGCACATCGACAACGAAACGACCTGCGCCGGCGAAGGCCAGTCGGCGCCGCTGATGCAGGAGCAATCCATGCATTTGGACGGCTGCAAGGTCAACGAATATCCGCTTGACTCGGAGCTGTGGATCGGCTGAACGTCGACTGCTTCCCGTTATTTTCTGCTGTTTTCTGCTGTTTTCTGCTGTTTTCCGGACTGACCGGGTCGTCTCGGCAATTCGGCGAGATTCGGCCAGCCGTTGTCACAAGCCGAAATACGCGTCGAAATCGTCTTGGCTGATACTGCGGTCGGCCGTATCGGCCCGTACCTTACCCCAATCGAACTCCTGCAACGCCTCGACGGCGCTCATCGGCTGCGGACTGGTATGCGCGGAATCGCCCTGCAAACCAAGCAGCCACGCGCAATAGCCGACAACCTGTTCCGCGGTGACGCCATGCGCGCGCAGCGCCCCCATATCCAAAGAGCGCTCGCGTTTGGCGAGTCTGCGGCCGGCCGCGTTGTCGATAAGCGGCAGATGCGCGTACCGTGGGTTTTCGGGGTTATATGGGGTGTATTGCGATTGTGGTGCGTGCTGCGATGGTGCAGAAGCCTGCGTTTTCGCCTTGCGGAATCCCGCCTTGATAAGTGCTTGGCGAATGGCGATTTGCAGGGCGTTCGATCGGAGCAGGTCGCGGCCGCGCACGATGTCGTCGACGCCCATGTCAAGATCGTCCACGACCACCACCAGCTGGTAGGAGAACAGGCCGTCGGCGCGGCGCACGATGGTGTCGCCGACGTCGTGCGCCAGATTGAATTCCTGATGACCGAACACTGCATCATCGAATTGGACGGTTGCGCGCGGGTTTGTGTCGGCGGGCATGGCGATGCGCAGCGAATGGCGGTCTGGCGATAAGCCGGCGGCACGTGCCGGGATACACCATGAAACGGTCGCCTTCCTGCGGTGCGGAGGCTGCGCGGATGTCGGCGCGCGAGCAGAAGCAAGGGTAAATCAGCGGGGTTGTGCCAGCGATTGCGTTGTTGGCTGCGCTGCCGACTGCGGGGGTGTGGTCGTTGCGCGCGTCAAACGGCGAATCGTATGCGTCGTCAATCGTCAGGTTTTCCAAGCAATGCAGCGCCTCACGGTACAGGTCGTGCCGGGCGGATTGGAACACCGGATCGCCGTCCCAATCCAATCCAAGCCAATGCAGATCGTCCATCATCAGTTCGGCTGCGCCGGGCACCACGCGCGGTTCGTCGATGTCTTCGATGCGCAGCAGCATGCCGTCGCCGCGGCTGCGCGCGGACAGCCATGCTCCGAGCATCGCATAGATGTTGCCGATGTGCATGCGGCCTGATGGGGTGGGTGCGAAACGACCTGGCACGGGGTTCCTTCCTGTCGTTGGCGGGCGGTTCGGTGTTGCCGATGCGGAGACCGGTTGCGCCGATGCTTGCAACTGTACCTGCATCGGCGGCCGGAACGGCGGGTTTCGTGGGACGCGATTGTGGAATGCGTTGCTGGACGTGCCGTGACGTGCCATGCCGAGGTTGCAGCGTGCTCCGAAAACGTGCCGTCGCTGTGAGATATCTCACAGTGTGAGAAGGATATTTAGCGCATGGTGATACGGGCCGCGCGTTTCGTTTGGGGTGTGCGTAAAGTGGTGTGCGTCATCCGGTATTCTGGGTGGTGATTTCGGCAATTCGGTCTATGCGTTATCGGTATGGCCGGTCAAAAGGGGATTTACAAGGGGCGAATATGACGAAGCGACAGTTCAGTAGAGCGGAAATCGAATACCTGCGTACATTGCCGTCGATCGACGCGGTGACGGACAGCAGAATCACGTATGCGAGGGAATTCCAAATCGACTGCATGAGGCGGTATCTGCAGGGGGAGAAGCCGACTGCGATCTTCATTTCCGCGGGATTGAGCCCATCGGTCATCGGGCACAAGCGCATCGAACGCAATATCGCACGCTGGAAGCGTGACGAGGACATCATGCGCAAGGCGGCCGAAGAGCCGGAACCGCATGATACGGCTGTGGACAGCCACAATGCGATGTCGGAAGTGCCGTTGGGCAAGATTCAATCGCTGGTATGCCAGGTGATGGTGTTGAGCGATCGCGTCGATAAATTGGAGCGTTTGGTGGAGGGGCTGCGCAAGGGGGATAAAATCTGAAAAAAAGTTTTCAGATTTATTGGTTTTTTCCGGCGGTTCGCGCGCATTTATCTGATACATTAAATGCGTAGACGGAGTCTTTGAAGTCCCCCTTCTACTGCCGTCTGGTTTTATAGCCCGCGCGAATTTATGACCGCTTTATCGCTTCACTTCAGGTCATCGCGCGGGCTTCTTTATACGTTGTCGGCGGTTTTCTGGTAACACTGGTATCGAAATATCAGCCGACATGCCGGAAACGGTGGTGCCGGCCGCGGACCGGCGGTCGAATGAACTTGCGAGAGGTGGACGATGACTGCATACATGGATCACAAGAACCTCGCCAACGAGGTGATCGACGATGCGCGCGCACGTGAGATCACGGACGGCGTGCATCGTGTGCTCGACCGCATCGCGGCAGCTGAGGAACAAGCCGGACGCGAAGCCGGCTCCGTGCGCCTGCTGGCCGCCACGAAGACGCGCGACATCGGCGAAATCATGGTTGCGATTGATGCCGGCGTGCGCATGATCGGCGAGAACCGTCCGCAGGAAGTGACGGCGAAGGCCGAAGGGCTGGCACGGCGATGCGCGGAACGCGGGTTTTCGCTGGGCGTCGCAGGCGCCGCGCCGGATGCTGCGGCGGAGCATATTCCATTCCACCTGATCGGCCAGCTGCAAAGCAATAAAATCGGCAAAGTGCTGCCGGTGGTCGACACTATCGAATCGGTCGATTCAATCGATTTGGCAGAAAAAATTTCACGTAGAGCCGTGGCTCGCGGTATTACTGTCGGCGTGCTGCTGGAAGTCAACGAATCCGGCGAGGAATCGAAATCCGGTTGCGATCCGGCGCACGCCATCCGCATCGCGCAGAAAATCGGCACGTTGGACGGCATCGAATTGCGGGGACTGATGACGATCGGCGCGCATGTGCACGACGAAACGGTGATTCGCCGCGGTTTCTCGCACCTGCGCAAGACCCGCGACCTCATCCTCGCATCCGGCGAACCGGGCACGGACCGTTGCCGGGAACTGTCGATGGGCATGACCGGCGACATGGAACTGGCCATCGCCGAAGGTTCCACCATCGTGCGCGTCGGCACTGCGATTTTCGGTGAGCGTGCGTTCATCTGAGTTGCTTTCTTTGACGCTTTTTCTGTTTTTTTAAGGATTTGCGGGGCTCGTCCGCCTGGATTGCATTCGTCTG
>OCAT01001934.1_pt1 | contig 11915 bp, 10 predicted proteins | sample 1538311 | NCBI WGS metagenome assembly OCAT01 (sample SAMEA2580287, study PRJEB22360) | human gut metagenome | biome: human gut; feature: human-associated habitat; material: faeces | place: Denmark | collected 2008/2010
GGGACGAAGACAGTATTTTACAATTAAATTATTTGTTTCATTCATTAATGGCGGTTGTGTGGCTGTTATACCGATGATTGTTAATCTACTGATGTGTATGTGCTTTATTCCATGGGGAATGCCGCTGCTTTCTACTAAACTTTATCCGGTAGTTGAAGGAAATGTTTTTGATAATATATTCTATACAAGACCATTTTTATATGTGTGCATATATCTTGGATTAATGTTTATATTATTTGGCTTAATAAACTGCCTTGCATTGTTTTTTGTGTATTTTATAGATAATGCATTTGCACTTATGATAACACCTTTTGTGCTGTATTTTGCTGAACATGTTCTATTCTCTCTTGGCTTTGGCAGGGGAGAACTCTCTCTGCTGAATAATAGTAATCTGTATAATGTTTTTAGTATAAATATGTGGATGTATGTAGTTCAACTATGTATTTTGCTCATAATTGATCTGCTTTTTCTAATCAGAATTAAAAAAGACGTTCTCTAATCACAAATATAGAAACGAGGGAGCTTATGAAAATTTTAAAGAAATATTGGGTATTAATTATAACGGCAGTATTACTTATTATAACTGCATGCAGAATAATATATGTAAATGTTACTTATCCATCAGGAAAAATAAAATATATAAATGTTGATGATGACATGAATTATAAAAATATTTCATTTAAAATCAGTGATTCTAATATATACAGCAAACAGGACTGGCAGAGTTATATTGCCGGACAAAATATTCAAGCAGAAGAGAAAGCTCATAAATTATTGTATGGATATGTTGATAACAGTGTCAATCCATCTGATTATGACTACTACGTTAATTATAATCCATATGATGATTATTATGTTCTTACACTCGATATAATGATATTCACGCAAAAAGAAGAAATTATTAATAATTTCATAAAAAATATAGATGTTTCAAAAAGCTTTGATACATATGAATATTATAATGACAATTATTATGTAAACGAGTTGACAAAAAATGAAACTGAAACAGAAGATGGTTATACACATATTAAACGCGTATATATAATGAACGAAAATCCTGATAAATTATATTTATCATGCAGAGATCTCGGAAATAATGTCATGGTTAAATTATATTGAGAGAACAGAAAGGAAGCAGCTAATGAAAATAAAAATATGTGATTACAGCAAGAAATTAAAAGGCTCTATGATTCTTTCAAATATTAATCTTACATTTGAAAGCGGAAATATATACGGCTTAAAAGGAACTAACGGCTGTGGTAAAACTATGCTTATGAGAGCAATATCAGGCTTAATATTACCTACGGTAGGTAAAGTTATAATTGACGGAAAAGAGATTGGAAAAGATATTTCGTTTCCAGAAAATATGGGATTACTGTTAGAGTATCCATCGTTTATCAACGGTTATTCAGGACTGAAAAATCTGGAAATGATAGCTTCAATAAAAAATAATATTTCAGTTGATGATGTCAAAGCATGTATATCCCGTGTTGGTCTTGATCCAGATGATAAAAAACCTTTTCGTAAATATTCACTTGGAATGAAACAAAAGCTAGGGATTGCTTGTGCCATTATGGAAAATCCAGAACTGTTGATTCTTGACGAACCTTTTAATGCACTTGATGAGAAAGGGATATCTATTATAAAAGATATAATTGAAGAATTTCGTGATAATGGTGCAATTGTTATCATGAGCTGTCATGATAAAGAACTTTTGTGTGATATTAGTGATGTAATTATTGATATGTATGAAGGAAAGGTTACTAATGAATCGTAATATCAGAATTAATATGCATGTAAAAAAAATCATGGCATTTATAGTGCTTCTTTGTATTGTTAGTTTCATACATAGCATATCATTGATAAACATTATACAGAGAATGAATGATGCAATGCATCACTGCATCCTTAGTGCTGTTGATTTTATAATAACCGTAGGTGGTGCAAGATTTATAAATGTAATTATACTTCCGTTAAGTGTAGTCTTATTTTACATCTTTTGTTGGAGTAACGAATTTAATTATAATTACTTTATTCGTATGAAAAACAGACATTATATTGGTATATCAATATGTGGTCTTTTTGTTGCTATTTCATATATATGTACCAGTATCAGTGCTATATTGGCAACTGATAAGTTCAGTTGTATGAATCTACCAAACAGTTTAATTAACACAGAATTGTATTATACATCATCTTTAACTTATAACAGACAAAATCCCATTATATTAATATTAATGGAAATATTAATCTCATTTTTTGAAGTATATTCAAGAAGCATGATTGGTATTATTCTGTATATAAAGTATGGGAAAATGATTTTAACCATCATTGCCATAATGGGTACAGGTTATATTATTCCATTCAGAATGATTAAATATATTAAAAAAAGTGGTTTTAATCTGACATATGGCACTTTTTATACAGAATTAATCAATGCTGACATGTATTTAAAAGCTATTCTTGTTCCTATGATATGCATCTTTATAGCATATTTTATAATCATTATTGTTCTGAAAAGGAAGAATTATCTATGATTAGTAAAAATACATTTATACAAACATTTAAATTTGATATCAGGAATTCATTGATATGTAACAAATGGCTGATTACAGGCTGCATTGTTTTATTTATCATGGCAGCTTTATTTATTATGAATCAGTCAAAGACATATTCACATCAGATTAATTCAATGCGTGGTTATGTACAAGATGACGAAAATTATATTTCTGATGAATTACATGTACCTGATTATTTGTTATTTTTGTACCGTGGAACACCATGTATATCAAAAAGTAACATATCCAATTCCAATAAAACTGAAATACCGGTTATGTACATTTCACTTATGATTATATGCTGTTGTATAACTTCACGATACCTTACAAGTGACATATGCAGAATTTCTATACATTATTCAAGGACAAGAACAGAATGGATAATATCTAAACTTATATGTGATTTTATAATATTATTCATAGTTTTATTTTCTGGAGTGCTTATTAGTATATTTTATGGCAAAGGTTCTGGCGATTATAACGAAAGTATACTGAAGAAAATTATGTATATAAAACAATATAATGGCAGTATGAAGGATTTCATTTTGCTTATATTGTTATTCATATTGGGTGCTTATACGATTTCTGTTATACAGATATGTATTTCACTTGCATTTTCATATATAGCCGGATTACTTGCAGCACTCGTTATATATATATCATCTATTTTTTCTAGTAATATGTTATTCATAGGAAATGCCTGCATGCTGCAGAGATGCAGTATGTTTAATGATACTGGCTGGAATCCATGTATCTATATTATAATAATCCTTATAATTCTTATAATAACTGTTATTCTGACTATTATGATCAATTCAAAGACAGATTATTTAAACAATTAAGAAAAAACAAGACAACTTGATTAAAACCCCATTTCGTAGTATATTCTTTAATAGTCAAATATGACTCAAAACTATAATTGCGAAATGGAGTTTAATTTATGGTTAAAATCGCACTTGACGCTATGGGCGGAGATAACGCACCAGCAGAGATTGTCAAAGGAGCAGTACAGGCTGTTGCTGCTAATAAGGACTGCTTTGTATATCTTGTAGGTAAGGAAGAAAAGATTAAAGAATGTCTTAACGGACAGCAGTATGATTCATCAAGAATAGAGATTGTTAATGCAGATGATGTAATTGAAACAGGTGAGCCTCCTGTTATGGCTATAAGAAGAAAGAAAGAGTCTTCTCTGGTTAAGGCAATGTATATGGTTAAGAATAAAGAGGCTGACGCATTCGTATCTGCCGGAAGTTCAGGAGCAATCCTTGTTGGTGGTCAGACTATCGTTGGAAGACTCCGCGGAGTTGACAGACCTCCAATGGCAGCACTTATTCCTACTAAGGATGGTGTTTCACTGCTTGTAGACAGCGGTGCTAATGTAGATGCAAGAGCAACTATGCTTGTGCAGTGGGCTGTTATGGGTTCTATATATATGGAGAATGTTGTCGGCATTAAGAATCCAAGAGTTGCAATTGTCAATGTAGGACTTGAAGAAGAAAAGGGAAATTCTCTTGTTAAAGAAACATATCCAATGCTTAAAGAGTGTCCTAACATTAACTTTATAGGAAGTATTGAAGCAAGAGAGATTCCTAACAGCTATGCAGACATCATTGTATGCGATGCATTTGTTGGAAACTGTATCTTAAAGCTTTATGAAGGTGAAGCCAAGATGATACTTGGAAAGATTAAAGGTGTTATGATGTCATCTTTAAAGACTAAGATTGGTGCGCTTCTTATTAAGAAAGCATTAAAGACACAGCTCAAGTCAATGGACGCTTCAGAACACGGTGGTGCTCCTCTTATCGGTCTTAATGGTCTTGTTGTCAAGACTCACGGAAATGCTAAGGCTAAAGAGGTTAAGAATTCATTAATCCAGTGTGTAACATTTACAAAAATGAATATAAATGATAAAATTATTGAGGCGCTCGGTCAGATTCCAGAGCAGCATAATTAAACATTGAAAGGATAGATATTATGGAATTCGAGAAGTTACAGAATATTATTGCAGATGTACTTAACATTGATAAATCAAAGATTACTCCAGAGACAACATTTGTTGATGATCTTGGAGCAGATTCATTAGATGTATTTCAGATTATCATGGGAATTGAAGATGAATTCGATATCCAGATTCCTGATGATGCAGCTGAATCAATTGTAACAGTTAATGATGCAGTTGTTCAGATTCAGAACGCAACTAATAAATAAACCATACAGATAGCGATGAATAACAAGAGCATAAGGAGCAAATATTCTTGCATAATTTGTTCCTTATGCTCTTGTTTTCAAAAGTTCGCAGAAAGGTGTATTAATGCATAATAAAGATTTGTCTGTGTTTATGCAGACTATTGGTTATGATTTCAAAGATATAAGTTTGCTTGAAGTTGCTCTTACTCACAGTTCTTATGCCAATGAGCAGAAGAAAGGAATGTGTGTGGATAATGAAAGAATGGAATTCTTAGGCGATGCTGTTCTTGAGCTTTCATCAAGTGATTATATATATAAGAATCACTCAGAGATGGCTGAAGGAAAGATGACAAGACTTCGTGCCAGCATTGTATGTGAGCCTACACTTGCTTTATGTGCAAGAGCTATTAAGCTTGATACATTTATAAGACTCGGTAAGGGGGAGGAACTTACTGGTGGAAGAAGCAGGGATTCTATTGTATCAGATGCCTGCGAAGCTGTTATAGGAGCCATCTATCTTGATGGTGGTTTTGCTAATGCAAAAGAATTTGTTAATAAGTTCATTCTTAATGACCTTGACAATAAGAAACTCTTTTTTGATAGCAAGACTATATTACAGGAAGTTATTCAGGGACTTGGAAAAGAAGTTGATTATGAATTCATCGGCGAAGAAGGTCCTGAACATAACAAACAATTCGTTGTAGCTGCTGTAGTTGACGGTCTTTTTAATATTAAAGGAACAGGCCACACTAAGAAATCAGCATCTCAGAATGCAGCATATGCTGCACTTATCGAGCTTAAGAATAAAGGCTACGATATCAACTCTGATAAGAAATAATAAGTGAGGGGTTATGTATTTAAAAAGTATAGAAGTACAGGGATTTAAGTCATTTGCTAACAAGATAGTATTTGACTTTCATAATGGTATTACAGGTATTGTAGGGCCTAATGGTTCTGGTAAAAGTAATGTTGCCGATGCTGTGCGCTGGGTTTTAGGTGAGCAAAGTGCCAAGCAGCTTCGTGGTTCTAAGATGGAAGATGTTATATTTGCAGGAACTGAGAACAGAAAGCCGGTTGGTTTCGCATTTGTATCTATAACACTTGATAACAGCGACCATGCACTTCCGGTTGATTACGATGAAGTTACAGTATCAAGAAGAGTATACCGTTCAGGTGAGAGTGAATATCTTATCAATGGTAACTCATGCCGATTAAAAGATGTAACAGAAATGTTTTATGATACCGGTATTGGTAAGGAAGGATATTCTATTATCGGACAGGGACAGATTGATAAGATTCTTTCTGGAAAGCCTGATGAAAGGCGAGAGCTTTTTGATGAAGCCGCTGGAATTGTTAAATTTAAAAGAAGAAAAGCTACTGCAATCAAGAAACTTGAAAATGAGCGGGCTAATCTTGTCCGTGTTAATGATATTTTATCAGAGCTTGAAAAACAGGTCGGACCATTACAGGTCCAGTCTGAAAAGGCCAAGGAATATCTTGACTATAAAGCTGATTTAAAGAAATATGATGTAAATGCATTTCTTTTGGAATCAGACAGGATAAGCAAAGAACTTGAAGAACTGACAGGAAAGATCGGCATTGCTGATAACGACCTTTCCAATTCAAGAGCTGAGTATGAGAGTACCAAGGCTGAATATGAAGAAGCTGAGGAACAGCTTTCTAAGGTGAATTCCGACATTGAGAATGTTAATTCACTTTTATCAAATACTGAGCTTGAAAGCCAGAGACTTAACGGTGAGATTAATGTTATCACAGAACAGATTAACAGATTCACTGATAACGAAAAGCATTACAGTGACAGAATTACAGCTATTGATAAGGATAAAGCTGCAAAACAGACCAATGTGGCTGATTTTAAGAAACAGCTCGATGAGCTTTCAACATCCGTAGAAGAGTTCGAGAATAATCTTAAAGCTAAACAGGATGCTGCTGATGTTATCAGGCAGGATATTGACGGAGTATCAGACCAGATTGAGAGCCGTCAGAACGATATCTACGACAGACTTAATGCAAAGTCTTCTATTAATGCTGAGAATCAGAAGTTTGCAACTATGCTTGAACAGCTTAATATAAGAAAAGCTGAACTTAACAGTCATCTTATTAAAGATAAGAGTGATGAAGCTGAACAAAATATCAAGATTAATGATATCAGTGCAAGATTAGAAGCTGCACAGAAAAATGCTTTGGAAATAGCTGAAAGAATTGCAACCAATAATGATGAAGTTACGGCTATTAAGAACGAAAATGCTGACCTTAATGTGCAGCATGATAAGATTGTTCAGAGTTATCACAGAGAGAAGTCAAGACTGGAATCTCTCGTTAACATTACTGAAAGATATGACGGTTATGGCAACAGTATCCGTAAGATTATGGAATTAAAGGACAGCAATCCTGGAATTCTTGGTGTTATTGCGGATATTGTCAAGGTTGAGAGAAAGTATGAAACAGCCATTGAGACAGCCTTAGGCGGAACAATCCAGAACATTGTTACTGATAAAGAATCTACAGCCAAGGAACTGATTGCATATCTTAAGCAGAATAAGCTTGGACGAGCTACATTTTTACCTCTTAATGCAATATCAGGAAGAAATACTCTTGAGAAAGAGCCATGTATTAAAGAAAATGGTGTTATCGGAATTGCAAGCAACCTTGTAAGAGTTTCTTTCGAATATGAGAACCTGGCTAAGTATCTTCTTGGAAGAATTCTTGTTGTTGATAATATTGATAATGCGCTACTTATTGCCAAGAAATACAAATACAGCTTAAGGATTGTAACTCTTGAGGGTGAGCAGCTTAATCCAGGCGGTTCTATGACCGGTGGTGCTTTTAAGAATTCAAGTAATCTTCTCGGTAGAAGAAGAGAGATTGAAGAACTTAAGAAATCTGTATCAGAACTCAGCAAATCATCAACTGAGCTTAAAACTAAGATTGCAGATAACAGAGCTAAGATAGCGTCTATAAGAGAGCTTATTGATGCAGATAACAAAGCTAACAGAGAGGCGTCTTTAGCTGTTAACACAGAGCAGATGAATCTTAATCAGGCAAAGCAGAAGTTATCTGAAATCAAAATTATATATGATAAAGATAAGGCTGAAACTACTGAAATTGACAGACAGATTAAAGAGATTGATGAGAATAAGAATCAGGTAAGCGGAAGCTTAAGTGCTCTTGAAATCCAGAATGAAAGTTCAAGAAAAGAGATTGAGAATCTTAATAAACAGCTTGAAGCAAAGAAGGCTGAACTTGATAAAGCTAATGATGATATTGAGAATCTTAAGATAAGATTCAGTTCTGTAGAACAGAAGACAGCATTTATTCAGGAGAACATTACAAGAATCAATTCTGAAATTGCTGTTCTTGAATTAGAAGAAGCTGATATAAGACAGCGAAAAGCATCTTTATCATCAGAAGTTGAAGATAAAAACGCACAGATTGAAAAATTAAGAAGTGATATTCATAAAGCAAAGAATCAGATAGCGGACTGCAACACTAAGATTGAGACTCTCCGCAAGGATAGAGATATTATTAATGCAAGTCATAAGACATTCTTTGATAAACGTGAGAAGATTAATGAACAGATTGTTCTTCTTGAAAAAGAAAGCATGCGTCTGCATAACCAGCAGGAAAAGTTGGAAGAAGAGAATGACTCTATAGTAGATTACATGTGGAATGAATATGAGCTTACATACAGCTATGCTGCTGAATTAAGAAGTGAAGAGCTTACTGATATATCTGATATTAAGAAGCAGATTAACATTCTGAAAGCCAATATTAAAAAGCTTGGTGTTGTTAATGTCAATGCTATTGAAGAATATAAGGAAGTAAGCGAACGATACAACTTCTTAAAGACACAGCATGATGATATGATTAAGGCTGAAGAGGCTCTTGTCCAGGTTATTGATGAGCTTGATAATGGTATGAGAATTCAGTTTAAAGAGAAGTTTGAAGAAATTAAGGTTGAATTCGATAAGGTATTCAAGGAATTGTTCGGTGGCGGACGAGGCACAATAGAACTTGTTGAAGGTGAAGATATTCTTGAGGCAGGAATTGTTATTATTTCACAGCCGCCAGGAAAGAAGCTACAGAACATGATGCAGTTATCCGGTGGTGAAAAGGCACTTACTGCAATTGCACTTCTTTTTGCCATTCAGAACCTTAAACCTTCACCATTCTGTCTGCTTGATGAAATTGAGGCCGCACTTGATGACTCAAATGTAGGAAGATATGCTAATTATCTTCACAAGCTTACAAAGCATACACAGTTTATTGTTATCACTCACAGACGAGGAACAATGGCTGCAGCTGACAGACTGTATGGTATAACTATGCAGGAAAAGGGTGTATCTGCACTTGTTTCAGTAGACCTTATAGCTAATGACCTTGACAAGAAGAAGGAGTAAATATGGGATTTTTTAGTAAATTAAAAGAAGGTTTAACCAAGACCAGAGATAATATTGTTTCCGGAATTGATTCTGTTTTCTCAGGATTCTCATCTATTGATGACGATTTCTATGATGAGCTTGAAGAAACCCTTATTATGGGTGATATAGGTGTTGTTGCAACCGAGGAGATTCTTGACGACCTTAAGAATAAGGTTAAAGAGAATAAGATTAAGAATCCTGCTGACTGCAAGCAGCTTCTTATTGACAGTATTAAGGAAAAGATGAATCTCGGCGAGAATGCATATGAATTTGAGAACCGCAAATCTATTGTTATGCTTATTGGTGTTAATGGTGTAGGAAAAACTACATCTGTAGGCAAGCTTGCCGGTCTCCTTAAAGCACAGAATAAGAAAGTTATTATGGCCGCTGCTGATACATTCAGAGCTGCAGCTATAGAACAGCTTACAGAATGGTCTAACAGAACAGGTGCTGATATTATTGCACAGAGTGAAGGCTCTGATCCAGCTGCCGTTATATATGATTCAATTGCTGCATGTAAAGCCAGAAAGGCAGATGTTCTTTTATGTGATACAGCAGGACGTCTTCAGAATAAGAAGAATCTTATGGAAGAGCTTCGTAAGATTGACAGAGTTATAGAAAGAGAGTATTCTGATGCATACAGGGAAAATCTTATCGTTCTTGACGCAACAACTGGTCAGAACGCCCTTTCTCAGCTTAGAGAGTTTAATGATGTAACTAATATCACAGGTATTATTCTTACTAAAATGGATGGAACTGCCAAAGGTGGAATTGCAGTTGCTATACAGGCGGAATTTGGTATTCCTGTTAAATATATTGGGGTTGGTGAGAAAGTCGAAGATTTACAGAAGTTTGATTCAGACACATTTGTTAATGCATTATTTGATGTAGATAACGGCTCTGATGAAGATTGATAAGTTAATAAATTAAGATGGGAGATTAAGTGCAATGGAAGAATTAACATTGAAAAGTTTCGAGGAAGCTGCCGAGAAGGTTAAGGAAGCAACACTTCCTACTAATCTGGTATATAGTGAGTATTTCAGTAGCCAGACTGGTAACAGAGTATACCTTAAGCCAGAGAATATGCAGTACACAGGTGCTTATAAGGTAAGAGGTGCATATTACAAGATTAGTACGATGTCAGAGGAAGCAAGACAGAAGGGACTTATTACAGCTTCTGCCGGAAATCATGCACAGGGTGTTGCATTTGCAGCTAAGAAATATGGGGTTAAGGCAACAGTAGTTATGCCTACAACAACACCACTTATCAAGGTAAACAGAACTAAGGGATACGGTGCAGAGGTTATTCTTTACGGTAATGTTTATGATGAAGCATGCGAATATGCAATGAAGCTTGCCAAGGAGAAAGGACTTACATTTGTTCACCCATTTGATGATTTAGATGTTGCAACAGGTCAGGGTTCTATCGCAATGGAGATTATTAAAGAGCTTCCAACTGTTGATTATATTCTTGTTCCTATTGGTGGTGGCGGACTTGCAACAGGTGTATCTACACTTGCAAAACTCCTTAATCCTAATATCAAGGTTATTGGTGTTGAGCCTGCCGGTGCTAACTGTCTTCAGGAATCTCTTAAGGCTGGAAAGGTTGTTACTCTTCCTACTGTAAGTACAATTGCAGACGGTACAGCTGTTAAGACTCCAGGAAGCAAGTTATTCCCATACCTTCAGAAGAATCTTGATGATATTATTACAGTTCCTGATGAAGATTTAATAGTTGCATTCCTTGATATGGTAGAGAATCATAAGATGATTGTTGAGAATTCAGGTCTTCTTACAGTTGCAGCATTAAAGCAGCTTGATGTTAAGGATAAGAAGATTGTTTCAATTCTTTCTGGTGGTAATATGGATGTTATTACAATGTCATCTGTTGTTCAGCAGGGACTTGTACAGAGAAGCAGAATCTTCACTGTTTCTGTACTTCTTCCAGATAAGCCAGGTGAACTTGTAAGAGTAGCTTCTATTATTGCAGAAGCTAACGGTAATGTAATCAAGCTTGAGCATAACCAGTTTGTAAGCATTAACAGAAAAGCAACTGTTGAGCTTAGAATTACTATTGAAGCTTTCGGACATGAACATAAGGATGAGATTGTTGACAAGCTTGAAGCAGCAGGTTTAAGACCTAGAATTGTTAAGGTAAACATTTAATCACTATCTGCAGAGGGAAATCTATGAAGAAATATTCTTTCAAAAGATATGCAGGAGTTACAATGGCATTATTTGGGGCAGCTGCGCTGTCCCTATTGCTTTTTTTTGCATTGTTCAGAATTGATGCTATCCACAAAGCATTTTCGCATATATGCAAAACTCTTATGCCTTTTATAATTGGCGGGGTATTAGCATATGTAATATGTCCAATATGTAATTTCTTCGATAATATATATAATAAGGTATTTAAGTTTATTAAGAATGAGAAGAAAAAGAAATGCCTGTCCAATAATCTTAGTGTGTTTACAGGGCTTCTTATAGCAATTCTGTTCATATATTTTATGATTATTGTTATTATTCCTAATCTTGTAAACAGTGTTATACGTCTTATTCAGATTATTCCTGATAATGTCAATAAAGTTATTGATTTTGTACAGAAGTTTCTTAACGAAAATGAAACTCTTATGAAATATTCAGAGAATATTATCGATAAAACATATACATTTATTAACGACTGGCTCCGTAACGAGGTTTTTTGGTATTCACAGGGGATCAAGGATTT
>OCAT01001951.1_pt1 | contig 11828 bp, 9 predicted proteins | sample 1538311 | NCBI WGS metagenome assembly OCAT01 (sample SAMEA2580287, study PRJEB22360) | human gut metagenome | biome: human gut; feature: human-associated habitat; material: faeces | place: Denmark | collected 2008/2010
TATTTCCATACATTTTGTTGGCATGCAATTAACATAACCTGCAAAAATCCGTAACACCACCTACAGGCGGCAGTTCCTAAGTGAAACTCCGGTTTTAGAATGGAAGTCCCCCTAAACCACCCATGCCACCGGTGATTTTTGCCATAGAGCTCTGGCTTTCCTCATCGAGTTTACGGAATGCTTCATTGGTAGCTGCCATGATAAGATCCTCTAACATCTCGATATCATCCGGATCAACAACTTCCTCGGATAATTTGATCTTTGTCACTTCATGTTTTCCAGAAACTGTTACTTCAACTGCTCCGCCGCCTGCTGTTGCAGTTACTTCTTTTTCTTCTAACTCTTTCTGAGCTTCCTCCATCTGACGCTGCATTCTCTGTGCCTGTTTCATCAGATTATTCATATTTCCAGGCATACCACCTGGGAATCCACCTCTTTTTGCCATTGTAATTCCTCCATAATTGTTTTCAACTCATGATATATAAAGACTGTCGAGCAAGGCTCGTATAGATAGCGATCATGAAGCTATGCTACATGATAATATAATTTTCCAGATTCGTCCAGCTGGAAATTAGAAATCATCTTCTTCAATCTCAAAATTGATAAGTTGTCTGAGATCCGGATAAATCTCCTCACTCGCGTGTCCGGTGTCATTTTGTTTCACCTGAAGTTCCACTTCTTTTCCAATCCGCTCTGCAATCATCATTTTCAGACTGTCCTGACATTCTGAACGATTTTCCGAAATGTACTCATACGCATTCGGATCTTCAAATACCAGAAGCAGACAGTTATTTGGTCCAAGTGTTGGAACTGCCTTATTCAGATATGTTTTGGTAATTCCGGTAAGCTGGGACAGGATTCCCTTCCAGTTTCCAATAATCTGTTTGATGTCCTCCGGGATTGCTTTCGGAAGCTCCATTTTTGCAATTTCTTCCGATGCAGTTACCTCACTGCCCTGCCTGGGGCTTTGGGATTGTGCAACAACAACACCTTTTTCCAGCTTTTTTTCCAGACTGTCCACACGGTCTATGAGTGATGTATAATCTTTTTCCATTTCTGGTTTACATAACTTTATTACATTTATTTCAATCAAAATACGCTTCTGCGTTGCATATTTGATCTGATTGCTGAGTTCTGAAAAAATACGGATGTATCTCATTAAGATTTCCGGATCGACCATTTCCGCTTCTTCTTTTAACAATGCAAGGTTATCCGCAGAAATGTCAAGTACATCTTCCATATTATCTGAGCTCTGGACAAGAAGAAGATTTCGCAGATACCATGTAAAATCTGTGACAAACTGCCCCATCTCGCGTCCTTCAATGACCATCCCGTCAATCACCTGAATTGCCCCGGTCACGTTTTTATCCAAAATCTGTCTGAGCAAGCGGCTGAACACTTCCGTATCTACTGCGCCAAGCGTCTCAAGCACTTTTTCATATGTCAGTTCCTGCCCCAGATAGAATGCAATGCACTGATCCAAAAGGCTCAATGCATCCCGCATGGAACCATCTGCTGCCTTGGCAATGTAACGGATTGCCCGCTCCTCCACATTTACCTGCTCTTTTTCCATAAGATCCGTCAGGCGTCCTGCAATCGTATCAATGGAAATTCTCCGGAAATCGTATCGCTGGCAACGAGATAAAATCGTTATCGGAATCTTGTGTGCTTCCGTTGTGGCAAGAATAAAAATAACGTATGACGGTGGCTCCTCCAACGTTTTTAACAGTGCGTTGAACGCTCCTATGGAAAGCATATGAACCTCATCGATAATGTATACTTTGTATTTTCCTTCGGTCGGACGGTATTCCACTTCCTCACGGATCTGACGGATATTGTCCACGCCATTGTTGGACGCCGCATCGATCTCGATCACATTCATGGAACTGCCCGCCGCAATCGCTTTACAGGTCGGACATTCCCCACAAGGGCTGCCATCCACCGGATGCTCACAGTTGACTGCTTTTGCAAAAATTTTTGCGATCGTCGTTTTACCGGTTCCTCTTGTTCCGCAAAATAAGTAGGCATGTCCGATACGATCTGCTTTTATCTGGTTTTTCAAAGTTGTTACGATATGATCCTGCCCTTTTACATCTTCAAATTCCTGTGGACGGAATTTCCGGTACAACGCCGTATATGACATGCTGTTTTTCCTCTCTTAGTTATGCCCGGCTCTGACGATGCAGATTGCCGGGCATTCGTTTTTTATGTTTTTAATCACCAAAACTGATTCCGATACGTTTTGCCTCCTGAATCATCTGGCAGTCCGGATCAACGGTTTTCAATTTGCCGGAAACCTCTGCCAATGGCACACGTTTTGTCTCTCCATTGATCATTGCAATCATGCAGCCGTAATCTTCCTCAATGATTGCCTGTGCTGCTGCAGAGCCAAGTCTGGTACAGAGCACTCTGTCATATGGACATGGGCTTCCGCCCCGCTGTGTATGTCCCGGAACCGTAACACGGACCTCAACGCCTGCTGCTTCATAAATCTGATCCGCAATCTCATAGGAAACGGACGGATATTTGCGGTCGGCCACTTTTGCCTTGTATGCTTTCTTTGTCAGGGATGAATCCTCCTTGGAAATCGCACCTTCCGCAACTGCAAGAATTGTAAATCCTTTTCCTGCTTTTGTTCTCTTGTTGATAGCTCCTATCACTTTATTGATATCATATGGAATCTCCGGAAGCAGGATAATGTCCGCACCACCGGCAATTCCTGCATATAACGTCAGCCAGCCGACTTTGTGTCCCATAACTTCCACGATAAATACACGGTTGTGAGAAGCTGCTGTCGTATGAATGCAGTCGATTGCCTCTGTCGCAATGTTGATCGCGCTCTGGAAACCAAAGGTAACATCGGTTCCATAAATATCATTATCGATTGTCTTTGGAAGATGAACCACATTTAAGCCCTCTTCCCGGAGAAGGTTTGCCGTTTTCTGCGTTCCATTGCCGCCAAGGATCACAAGACAGTCCAGATTTAATTTATGATAAGTCTGCTTCATTGCCTCTACTTTATCGAGACCATTCTCATCCGGCACACGCATCTGTTTGAATGGCTGACGGGAAGATCCTAAGATTGTTCCACCTTTCGTGAGGATTCCGGAAAAATCTGCTGAAGTCAAAAGACGGTAATCTCCATAGATCAGCCCTTTGTATCCATTGTGAAATCCGTATATCTCAAGTTCATCAACATTTTCACTCAAACCTTTTACCACACCACGCATAGCAGCATTCAGTGCCTGACAGTCGCCGCCGCTTGTCAACATTCCGATTCTTTTCATACGTAAACATTCCTTTCTCAACGCTATATTAAGTTATTTCATTGCTAAATAGATTATAATATATTTTTTTTGCGCTTGCAGATTATAGAAAATATGGTATACTAAACAAGTATTTTTATACAAAAAGAAAAGCGTATCACGTTTTTCTATGGAGATATACCCAAGTGGCTGAAGGGTCCGCACTCGAAATGCGGTAGGTCGGTAAATGTTCCGGCGCGCGAGTTCAAATCCCGCTATCTCCGCTAAAAAAGGATATCGCATGGTAATTCCATGCGATATCCTTTTTATATTAAAATTTGCTTTCGAAAATACTTTATTTCACATCTGTCACTTCGTAACCTGCATCTACAACTGCCTGTTTTAATGTTTCTACAGAAGCGTCGCCTGTTACGACTGCATTTTTGTTTTCGAGGCTTACGGTAACTTCTGTTACGCCTGCGACCTCTTTTAATGCTTTCTCTACATGTGCCTGGCAATGGGCACACATCATGCCTTCGATTGAAATTGTTGTTGTCATAGCTGATTCTCCTTTATCATTGTTTGTTGATTTTATATTATTATCCAGTGCATTGTGCTGGTTAATATCTGCAATTGTACTTGCAGCGACATCCTGATACGGTTCACTTTGTGTCTTTTTCGCATCGTGCAGTTTTACCCATCTTAACCGGAGTGCATTACTTACCACACATACGCTGCTCAGACTCATGGCTGCTGCACCGAACATCGGGTTCAATTTTATCTGGAAAAGCGGATACAAAACACCAGCTGCAAGTGGAATTCCGATACTGTTGTAAAAGAATGCCCAGAATAAATTTTCTTTGATGTTGCGGATCACGGCTTTACTTAATTTTACTGCACCTACAGCGTCAAGTAAATCGTTTTTCATCAGTACGATATCAGCGCTCTCGATCGCTACGTCTGTTCCTGCCCCGATCGCAATTCCCACATCTGCGGAGGCAAGTGCCGGCGCATCGTTGACGCCGTCACCGATCATCGCTACTTTATGTCCTGCCTGTTTTAAGGCTGAGATTTTCTCCTCTTTCTGTGTTGGCAGAACCCCGGCGATCACCTCATCGATACCAACCTGCTCCTTGATCGCCTGTGCGGTCACTTCGTTGTCACCGGTTAACATAATGACATGTATGCCGTAATCACGGAATTTCTGTACCGCCTCTTTACTGGTCGGTTTTACCACATCTGCAACTGCCACAATTCCAAGGAACTGTTTTTCATCTGCAAAAAGAAGTGGTGTCCTGCCCTGTTTGGCAAGTGCCTGGATCTGGTTTTTCTGTTCTGTGGAAAGGCTGATTCCTTTCTCTTCCATCATCTTCTCATTTCCGGCATAGTAGTGTGTACCGGACACTGTACCTTCGATTCCTTTTCCAAATAAAGCGTTGAAATCTGTTACTTTTTCCAGAGAAATATTGTTTGTCACACAATAGTTTACAATCGCCTCTGCAAGCGGATGTTCGCTGCCTTTTTCAAGACTTCCTGCAATCTGAAGAAGCTGCGTTTTATCTGCATTCTTTCCGGCAGCACAGATAATATCTGTCACGACAGGTTTTCCCTGCGTGATAGTTCCCGTCTTATCTAACACAACGGTGTCGATCTGATGTGCCGTCTCTAATGCGTCACCGGATTTGATGAGGATCCCGTTCTCTGCACCTTTTCCGGTTCCAACCATGATTGCTACCGGTGTTGCAAGACCAAGTGCGCACGGACACGAGATCACAAGCACTGCGATCGCAGTTGACATGGCAAACTCAAACGTTGCGCCGGAGATCAGCCAGATAACTCCTGTGATCAGTGCAATGGTAATAACGGTCGGCACAAAGACTCCGGCAATTTTATCTGCCACTTTTGCAATCGGGGCTTTGCTTGAGGAAGCTTCCTCAACCAGCCTTATGATCTGCGCAATTGTAGTGTCTTCACCGACTTTTGTTGCTTTTGCACGGATGAGTCCGGATTTATTCATGGATGCAGAGACAATCGTGTCTCCCTCCTGTTTTGGCACCGGAATACTCTCACCTGTGATCGCCGATTCGTCAAAAGAAGATTTTCCCTCCAGCACGATACCGTCCACTGCAACCGATTCACCCGGTTTTACAAGGAAGATTTCTCCTTTTTCCACATCTGCTGCATCCACGACCTGCTCCACACCATCTCTTACGACCGTCACCGTCTTTGGCGCGAGATTCAAAAGCTTTGTGATTGCCTCGCTTGTCTTTCCCTTGGACTTTGTCTCAAGATATTTTCCAATGGTGATCAGTGTCAGGATTGTTCCGGCTGACTCAAAGTATAAGTCGTGGGCATACTGATGTACGACCGCCATGTCGCCATGTCCCATCGCATAACCGATACGGTAAATTGCAAAAATACCATAGAGAATTGCCGCACCCGCACCGATTGCGATCAGGCTGTCCATGTTTGGACTTCTGTGCCACAATGTCTTAAATCCGTTTTTAAAATATTTCTGATTTGCGATCAAAATTGGCAGCAACAGTAAAAACTGCGTAAACGCATAGGTGATTGCATTCTCATTTCCATGCAGAAAGTTCATGGTAAACGGCGGCATCGGAATGTTGAGCCACTGATATATCATATGTCCCATGGACACATACATCAACGGTATCCAGAAAATCAGTGAGACGATCAGTCTCTTTTTCATGTTTTTCACATTCTGCTCTACGGCTGAAAGTCCGCTGTTTTCCTGACTGTCCGACTGTCCGGACGTTTTTGCCCCGGATTTTGCGTGCCCGTCTTTCACCGCCGCACCGTATCCGGCATCCTCCACTGCCTTGATAATTCCTGCTGTATCAAGTTTATTCTCATCAAATTCGACCTGCATACTGTTTGTCAGCAGATTCACGCTGACATTTTCCACCCCGGTAAGCTTTCCCACACTTTTCTCCACATGGGATGAGCAGGCGGAACAGGTCATGCCTGTAACATCAAATCTCTCTTTCATGTATGTCGTCCTTTCCTGTTATGTTCTTTCCTGTTATGTTATGCTTTTGAATATCAGAGCTCACTATTTCATCAGTTTCTTCAAAAGTTCACACAGTTCATCGACTGCCTCTTCATTTCCTTCGCGGATATCCTCCGAAACACAGGTTTTGATATGTCTCGCCAGAAGTTCTTTGTTAAACCCATTCAAGGCCGCCTGGATTGCTGACACCTGTGTGAGAATATCCACGCAATAACGGTCGTCCTCCACCATCGCCCTAATCCCACGCACCTGTCCTTCAATGCGGCTCAAGCGTGTCATGAGCGCTTTCTTCTCCTGCTCATCACGCTGTTTATGTTTTACATTGCCATCCTCATTGCCTTTACAACAACATGTCATAACCTCCACATCCTTTCTGTCCATCGCACCCTCATTTTGTTATCTGAGTATTATTTTCTACCACTTATGATATTGTCATTCATTATATTCAATATACCCCTGTGGGGTATCTCGAATATAGTATAGGATAAAAGAAAAGTCAAGCATCATTATTTACTATTTTTCTCATTAACTAAATTTCTATTACCGTTCACTTGTCTTTCGTTCCCATAACAATTCCTAACTTAACAATGCAAACAATATAAATTCATGATATAATGAGCGCAAGTGAGAAGAATGCATTTATGCATTCGACAAACGGCGAATGTCGATCATGTGCTGCTTTTGCACATGATATAATAAAGAAAGATTATAACGGATAATTGCGAAACTCATCAAAGCATAAATAAAATTGTGAAAAATCAACAAAAGACATGAAAGACATTGGGGAACCGCCGGTTCTTAGAAGGTAGGTACAACTGCAAGTTGTGCCTAGCTTCTTAGCACCGTTGCGAGTGACACATAGCGAGAGCGTGTCTTGAATGTTTTTGTTGGTTTTGAACAATTTAAAGCAACTTTGCCAGAGTTTTGCAAACACTCCAACCCCCAGAGAAAGGACTTCCCTATGCTTTTGAAAAAAGAAAAACCCGCCCAGATCGATTACCTCGAAAACTGGCCGGAACATTATTATGAGATAGAAAATGCCAAAGAAAGAAAAGAGATTCTCGCTCAGGCGATCAGCCGGGGGCTGGATCTTCCAAATGATAATTACCGTATGAAATTGTTGGAAAAACGTTATGGAAAAGACGGCAAGAACGATGCCTTCATGAAAGCATGGATGATGATCAAAGCATCCGGTGCTGCCGGAATTTCTTTTTTCAACAAGCGGCATCTGCAAAAAGAATTAAAACAATATATGAAAGATCTCTGTCTGCTCGAATACGCACCTGAGAATGAAACAGAACAGGCAGTTCTGCTGACAGAGTGGGAAAATTTTGCGAAAGTTCTGCTTGCCTCCTGCACGGGAAGCAAAACTTATTGCTCCACTCTTTTTGGCATTGTGCCGATCAAAGATGCATCCGTTGCAAGAAAAATCGCGGAAGAGATCGACTTCGTCACAAGAACTTACCCACAAAAGCTCGAACTTGCTGACGAATTCGCTCCGTTCCGCGAAGTGATAGTCAACACCTACTGTAATATGATAGAAAATGGTTCTTCCTACTGGTACGAAGTTGTAAACTCCTGATCAGAGTAATCCCTGATGAGAATCAATAAAATCAGATTAATCCCTGGATTAGGATAAATAAAATCAATACCGGAAGCACAAACTGGAAATATGGTTTTAATCCTTTTGCGATCTTAAGACCTTTTCCAGTATTTGCTTCTTCCAGATAGTTATCAAATCCCCATCCCCATTTTGTGACGCAGAATAACAGGTAAATAAGGGAACCACCCGGAAGCAACAGATTGCTCACAATGAAATCCTCACTGTCTAACACATCTCTGCCACCGATCAGGTGCAGATCACTCCACACATTATATCCGAGTACACATGGCATGCTGGCAATCAGTATGATCACACAGTTGACCAGTGCCGCTTTTTTCCGATTCCAGCCAAACATATCCATACAAAATGACATGATGTTTTCAAATACCGCAATAATCGTGGAAAAGCTTGCAAATGTCATAAACAAAAAGAACATTGTTCCCCAGATACGACCGCCTTCCATATTTACAAATACGTTTGGCAGCGTGATGAAAATGAGTTTTGGTCCTGCCCCGACTTCCACGCCGAAGCTGAAACATGCCGGGAAAATGATCAGCCCTGCCATGATTCCCACAAATGTATCCAGCGCACAGATTCTGACACCTTCCCCTGCAAGGCTGTTATCACGACCCATATAGCTTCCAAAGATCTCCATGGCTGCAACTCCGAGACTTAAGGTAAAAAACGCCTGATTCATTGCCGCTGAAACGGCATTTCCAATGCCCACTTCCCTCACCGTTTCCATATTTGGGATCAGATAAACACGTACACCCTCACCCGCACCGGATAAAGTAAAGCTGTGTACCGCAAGGATCACGATCAGGCCAAGCAAGGCACTCATCATGACTTTGCTTATTTTTTCCAGACCATTCTGCAATCCTCTGCTGCACACAAAAAAACCCAGAATGACCGTGAGTATCATCCAGAAGCTCATCTGCAATGGGTCTGCAAGCAGGTTGGAAAATACTGCCCCGGCAGCCTCCGCATCCATGCCAGCCTGAAATTCACCCGTCAGGAATTTATAAAAATAAGTTATCATCCACCCGGAAACTGTCGTGTAATACATCATCAGCATGTAGCAGCCAAATATCGCTGCCCAGCCGTGAAGATGCCACTTGCTTCCCGGTTTTTCTAACGCCTTGTAACCTAACACGGCACTCTTACGGCTTGCACGTCCCACGGCAAGTTCCATCGTCAAAACCGGAAGTCCCATGGCAATCAGGAACACGAGATAAAGCAGCACAAATAGCCCTCCGCCGTTTTCGCCCACGACATAAGGAAATCTCCATACATTTCCGATTCCGATGGCACATCCGGCACTTACCAGTATAAATCCCAGACGTGATTTAAAAGATTCTCTTTTCATAATCTGATCCCTGACTAGATGTTTAACAGATCACTATAAACTTTTAATGCTCCGTCTGTGTCATGTGCAAGAACACGTTTTGCAAGAACTTTTCCAAGCTGAACGCCTTCCTGATCGAAGCTGTTGATATTCCATAAGAATCCCTGGAACATAACTTTGTTCTCAAAATGAGCAAGTAAAGCACCAAGTGTCTTAGGATTTAATTTCTCACCGATGATGATGGAAGATGGACGTCCACCTTCAAAATTCTTGTTGCGGTCGTCGTCTGCCTTACCACATGCAAATGCTACGATCTGGGCTGCAACGTTTGCGCAGAGTTTCTGCTGGCTTGTGCTGTCCTGTATCACAACATCCGTTCCGATCTGGCTGTTCTTAAATCCGATGAACTGAAGCGGAACAATATCTGTTCCCTGATGTAATAACTGATAGAAGGAATGCTGTCCATTTGTACCAGGCTCACCGAAGATCACCGGTCCTGTCACGTAATTTACAGACTCGCCAAAACGGTTTACAGATTTACCATTAGACTCCATGTCTAACTGCTGTAAATGTGCAGGGAAACGACTCAAAGCCTGGGAGTATGGTAAAACGGCTGTAGCCGGGTAGCCGAGTACATTACGCTCATAAACTCCAATCAATGCGTCGAGCATTTCCGGATTCTCTAACATATTTTTATTTAAAGAAAGTTTATCTTCTTCTGCTGCACCGTCTAAGAACTGTGCAAACACCTCCGGTCCGAATGCCAGGGATAATACAGCTCCGCCAACTGCTGATGTAGAAGAGAAACGTCCTCCGATATAATCATCCATGAAAAATGCTGCCAGATAATCATCACTCTTTGCCAGAGGAGATGTCTCACTTGTAACAGCGATCATATGCTTAGAAGCATCCAGTCCTGCATTTTTCAATGCATCTTTTACAAAAGACTCATTCGTCAATGTCTCTAATGTTGTACCTGATTTTGATACAAGTACGAAAATGGAATGTGCAACATCAATAGAAGCTAATACTGCTGCTGCATCATCCGGGTCTACATTGCTGATGAATTTTGCTTCCATCTTGAATGTGTTGTTTTTCTTTGCCCAGTTCTCCAGTGCAAGATACATTGCACGTGGTCCAAGGTCACTTCCGCCAATACCGATCTGAACTACAGTTGTAAACTTTTCACCTGCTGCATTTGTGATCTCTCCGTCATGTACCTTGTTTGCAAAATCAGCAATTCTATTCTGCTGTTCTACATAAAAAGAACGCTTGTCAACGCCATCTGCCTCGACTGCATCCCCTAACTGTCCGCGTGTCATATGATGAAGTACAAGACGTTTCTCGCCTGTATTCACAACTTCACCATTATAAAGAGCTGCAAATTTTTCAGAAAGCTGTGCTTCCTCAGCTAATTTTGCAAGTGCTGCAAGTGTGTTATCATCCACTTTTTTTGCAGCATAATTATATGCAAGTCCCTCTGCCATCGGTGTGCTGTATTTCTTCACACGCTCTGCGCCGTTTTCTCCGGACATTACTTTTGTCAGGTCAACCTCTGCAACCTTTGACAATTCTTCAAAAGAAGTAAGGGTATCTAAATTCTTCCACTCCATGATGTTATCCTCCTTGTTTTGCGAAGCAAAATGCGACTGCCCTTGCAGGAGCAGAGGATTTTACTCCTTGTTTTGCCTTTTATTTATACAACCGTGAAAAATTATACTATTAAATGTAATCGAATTCAAGTAGCGCAATACACCAAAAAAAGAGTCTCTTTCGAAATTTTGCTTAAAAATTTCACAAAAGAGACTCTCTTTTTATTTTCTATTTCTGATTTGCCGGTTCCATATTCACGGAACGTCCTTTGATCTTCACATTTTTCATGGCTTCTAATACTTCTTTGCCATACTCTCTCGGCACTTCCACGAAGGTGTATTTGTCGTACATATCGATCGCACCAACGAGTTTTCCAGGCATTCCTGACTCACCTGCGATGGCACCTAAGATATCGCCCGGTTTCACGCGGTCTTTTTTACCGATGTTAATAAAGAGACGAACCATACCTTCTTCGGCTCCGGTGTTATCCCAGTCGATCTCGCCATTCTCTCTGTCATTTTCCAGATTCACCTGACCGAGTGCCTGTTTTAAGAAGGCTGCTGCAATATCCATTGCGGTATAATCGGAATCATTGACCTGCTTTTCGATGATCTCGATCATCTCTTTTAAATCCTCATTCTCAATGATCTCACCGATTCCCTGCATTACTTTCTCTGCCTTGATCTGTGCCACATCATCCGAAGATGGGATTGGCATTGCAAGGATCTTGGTCTTGCAGTAACGCATGATATCTTTTAACTTGTAAACCTCTTTTCCTTTTACAAAAGTGAAAGCACGTCCGGTACGTCCTGCACGTCCGGTACGTCCGATACGGTGTACATAATACTCGTCATCCTGTGGAATATCATAATTGAATACTGCTTCCACATCATCAACGTCAATTCCTCTCGCAGCAACATCTGTTGCGATCAGAATCTCCACACGTCCGGAGCGGAATGCCTTCATGACACGGTCACGCTGTGCCTGCTTCATATCGCCGTGAAGCCCCTC
>OCAT01001964.1_pt1 | contig 11748 bp, 10 predicted proteins | sample 1538311 | NCBI WGS metagenome assembly OCAT01 (sample SAMEA2580287, study PRJEB22360) | human gut metagenome | biome: human gut; feature: human-associated habitat; material: faeces | place: Denmark | collected 2008/2010
GGTGCTGGTGTAATTATTGATACGCCAGAAGCTGTTTTATCCACTGTTATTGGCAAGGATGTTACAGACTGCGGCATTTATTGTGCAGGCGGAGTTGTTGAAGAACATGGGATTTCTTTCGGGGGGAAAACCATTGATGAAGGTATCCGCAGGTTTGTCCAGGCGAAATATCACTTGATGATCGGAATGACACAGGCGGAACAGTTGAAACGGGAATGGATATCGGTGGTACATACCGGAGAATCTCGTACGTTTACCATTAGAGGAAGACGTATAGCTGACGGCGTTGAAATTATACTGGAGTTAACTGAACGAAATTTATCACCGATTATGCAGCGTATTTTGCAGCCGGTCGTACAACTGATAAAGAAAGTGATGCGTGCGGCAACACCTGAAATGGCTGAAGATTTATTGAAAAATGGTATGATTTTATCTGGGGGGACTGCGAAATTATCCGGAATAGATGAGTGGATTGCTTCACAGATAGGGGTTCCTGTTTTTGTGGCGGATGAACCGGAAAATGTGGTGGCCAAAGGCTGCTGTTTGGCATTAGGCAATGCAGTTAGATTGCCGATGCTTGTGGAAAGTGGCGAAAAATATTACGGAGGGATATAATGATCTTTTTTGGAAAGAGAAAGATTTTATTAACCATCTTTATTTTTATCTTGATGGCATTAGGTGGATGGTTTTGGCGCCATCGGGAATCGGTGCCCTTTGTCTCTCAACCACTGTCTACTGCGGCAGCACCGGTTCAGTATAGCATGAGTCATACGGCAACTTGGGGAAAAATTGGAATAAAAATTATAGATCAATCTTTTAGCAATTGGAGTGATTTGGAGCGCCTGAAAAGAGAAAATGAAAGCTTGAAAGCAGAGCAATCTCGATACAGTGGAATTCTTGCGGAAAATATTCGGTTAAGACACCTCCTTAAATTCAGAGAGGGGTATACGCAATTTAATCTGCTGGGTGCATCTGTAATTGGTCGGGATTACGGGACATGGACAAATACCATGGTTATAGATTGTGGTGTAAATCAAGGTTTGAAGAAATACATGCCTGTTATAGTGCCGGAGGGCCTTGTGGGTTTTGTCAGTGAAGTATATACGGAATCGGCAAGAGTACAGCTCCTTATTGATCCCAGAACGATGGTAGGGGGCATTATTCAGCGGCCGGCTTCTCGTGTAGGCTCAATTGTATCTGGAAATACAGGGAAATTAGGGGTTTTGTCTTTTGTAAATATAGTCAAAGAAGATGATGTTATAAAAGGGGATGTGGTTATTACCTCCGGGTATGGAGGTGTATATCCCAAAGGTTTGGTCATCGGAAGCATTCAGCAAGTTACGGATGATTCTGGGAAGCTGTCTTTAGATGCAGATATTAAACCCGCTGTGGACTTTGGTCATTTGGAAGAGGTCTTTGTTATTATGGATTCTATCCGTAAAACACTACCACAGAATATTGATACGGAAGTTATTCAGCGTGAGCCACCAATGAATCCTAACCTTCATCAAGCGGGAGCTGAAAATGAATAAAGAATTATTAATCGGGTTATGTATATTTTTTTCTATATTACAGGGATCTGTCATTCCATTTTTCTTTGACGGGATATCGCAACCGGATCTTTGGCTCGTCTTTATTATTATTTCTGCGATGGTGTTTCCGGTTAAATATGCATATGTACTGTCTATAGTTGGTGGATTGGTGCAGGATTTAATTATTGGGAATTTTTTTGGTCTGCATCTGCTGGCCTATATAGTGATTACCTTTATTTTTGTTAAATTTGTCAAAGGGAAATATAATCGCAATTGGTATGTTTCTGTAATTTCCGTAATCGTAGGCTCTTTAGCATTTATGGGTATTTCCACGCTGGTAATGTGGATTGCCGGTGTACCGTTGGTATCATTTTTATACTTGCTTTATATTGAAGTTCCTTTTATTGGATATAATGCGGTATGTGCATTTTTACTGCATCGACCATTATGGTATTTTAAAATTGAGGGAGAATCTCGGTGGTAATGAAAAGACGTGTACCGGGAATACTTGAAAATCTGTTGAAAAATAAGGAAGAAACACGATATGCAAATTTAGCATATGTGTCAATTGTTTTGTTGACAATTTTGAGCTTTCGTTTATTTTTTATGCAGATCATAGAGGGATCTTACTATAAACAAGAGGCGGATGGAAATAGAATTCGGACTTTACCGATTATTGCTTCAAGAGGAGTAATGTATGACAGAAATGGAATCTTAATGGTAGGTTCACGTGCTTCATACGGCATAACAATGCCCGTAGATCGAAAGAAGAATAGCCTTCCGGAAACAGAGCTGCGAAATCTGGCGAATCTTTTGAAAACATCACCGGCCATGTTACAAAAAAAGATAGAGGATAATAAAGCTATTTTTGGTGCGATTTATCTTGCTAAAGATGTAAGCCTTGATGTGGCGACGGAAATTGAAGAAAAGAAAAATGATTACCCGGATATTGAAGTGGAAGTCCAGCCGGTAAGAGTGTATCCTTTTGGGAATGCCGGTGCTCAAATGCTTGGGTATGTAGGGGAAGCTGGTCCCGAAGATGTAGATAAAAACGGTAGACCTTACGCATCAAGCACATTGATAGGAAGGGCTGGTTTAGAATGGCAATACAATCAATATTTAGAAGGTACAAACGGGTCTAAAGTAATAGAAGTGAATGCTGCAGGTCAGCCGGTAAATTATACAGGCGGTGCAGCCGCCCTATCCGGGAATAATATAAGATTAACCGTAGATTCTGCTTTACAGCGTGCGGCTGAAAATGCGGTGGAAGCGCAGGTAAACATTCTCCATGGAATGGGGATATTTCCTACTGGAGCATCTGTTGTGGCAGTAGATCCCAATAGCGGCGCCATATTAGCAATGGTGAGCTGGCCAAGCTTTGATCCAAATCAGTTCAGTCGTGGTATTTCTTCCGAGGAATGGGATAAAATCATCAATAATAAAAACCATCCTCTGCAAAACAGAAATATCTCTTCTATGTATCCGCCGGGATCAACTTTTAAAGTTATTACCGGCGCTACTGCATTGGAGGCGAAGATGGTCACGCCTGAAGAAAAGATATTTGATAATGGAAGGCATTGGCTTATTGATAAAAGAAATTCTGAAGGAGAGGCTTTCGGTTGGGTAGATTTTTATGATGCCATGGCAAAGTCTGATAATGTGTATTTTTACGAGATGGGACGGCGTGTAGGCATTGACCGATTGGCGGCTATGTCTCGTGATTTTGGCCTGGGGCAACTGACGGGAATTGACTTAACCGGCGAAGTCGAAGGGAATGTGGCCAGTGAAGAATATAAAAAGAAGATATTTGGTCAAGATTGGTATTTAGGGGAAACTTTTGATGCGGCTATTGGACAAAGTTTCACTCTGACGACTCCTCTGCAGATGGCAATGGTTTATTCGGCGCTTGCAAATGGAGGATTTAAATATCAACCATATTTAGTAAGCCGTGTGGATCATTTGGATGGTACGCCGAAAAAAATTTTTTCACCTAAACGTATAGGCAGCTTACCATTGTCAAAAGCTACTATGGATGTGGTTTGTGAAGCTCTCCGCCGCGTTATGCAAAAGGGCGGTACTGGTGGAAATTTATTTGAAAATTATCCGATTTCTATTGCGGGGAAGTCCGGCACAGCAGAAACAAATGGGTTGGATAATGGGTGGTTTATTGCTTACGGTCCTTTTGAGAAACCGGAAATCGTTATTGCATGTATGTTTGAACATGCCGGATTCGGTGCTGATTCTGCTGCGCCGGTAGTAAAAAAAGTGATGGATGCGTATTTTCATTTTGGCGAATATGCATTTGCAAAAGATAGAAGTGGTGCAGTTTTGAGAAAGAAAGGCAATTGATAATGACACAAGTGCTATCTGTGATTTCTGGCAAAGGGGGAGTAGGGAAAACCCTTTTAACAGCTGCTTTGGGTATTCAGTTGTCGAGAATGGGGAAAAAAGTTCTTTTAATTGATGGCGATATGGGACTTCGGAATCTGGATTTGATTCTGGGTGTAGAAAATGAATGTTTTTACAATATATGGGATTTAGCACAGGGGAAATGTTTTATAAGGGATGCGGTTCTATCCATTGATGAGAATTTATATTTTCTTTCCGCTTCACAAGGTGAAACTTGGGAAGAAATATCTCCTGACGCTATAAATACGGTGTTGGAAGATATAGATGAAATTTATGATTTCATTCTTATCGATTGTCCGGCAGGAATAGGAGCGGGAATAAAGTTCGCGGCTAAGATTTCTGATTTTGCAATAATAGTTTTAGCACCATCCTGGGCATCGAAGCGGAATGCAGAAAAAATGATTTTGATGATGCCGGAGAATGTACATTCCTACATTGTGTTGAATCAATTTAGCGAAGGCAATGATAAGATTAGTTTTGAGGAAATGATGACATGTATTGATGAGGACATATTTGGAGGAGTAATCCCCTTTTCACGGATTGCGACACAATTGTCACATTATGGAGAATTGCAAACATATCGCAATGACTGTGCGTTTGCAGATGCCTTACAATGTGTGATAAATGTAGTTTTTAAGGGACGGGAATATCCCATATCCCGATGGCGATATATACTCCATGCTGCAAAAAAGGAAAATGGTGTTGCTTTGAAAGGTAGCGAATCTATCTTAAAAAAACGTCCGATATTTTCTTGGGATCGGAACAGAATGGCGTATAAATGGCGCCATAGGAGATAATTTATGAATCTAATCCGTTATTTAAGAAGAGTTGACAGTACGTTGTTTCTGACAGTAATCAGTTTGGGCATTATTTGTCTAATGATCATTGGAAGTGCGACTCATGCCAATGTACATGGATATCCGGAACGGTATGATTTTATTCTGAAACAAGGAATATTTCTTGTTTTGGGGATTATCATATCAGGATTTACATTGAAATATGACTATCGCATATTATACAAATGGGCTCCAACTTTATTCGTGATTAACGCATTGTCATTGATAGTGGTTAAATTTGCGGGAACAAGTGCATTGGGGGCACAACGGTGGATACAGATTGGATCATTTACTTTACAGCCGTCTGAATTTGCCAAATTATTTATGATTATTTGCCTGGCGCGATTATTATCAAACCGTAAACAGGAATATAAAACATGGAGAAGCCTGCTTCCTGTGGCAGGATTGATGACACTTCCGACATTTCTGATTTTCATACAGCCTGATTTAGGAACGAGTTTAGTGTTTTGTGCCATCACTTTAGGAATGTTGTATATTTGTGGATTGAGTATAAAATTGGTGAAACAGGCATTAATCGGATTATTAGTCATCTCACCTATAGTTTGGTTCTTTGTTCTCCACGAATATCAAAAAATGAGGCTTCTTGTTTTATTTAACCCCAATGTGGATCCATATGGCTCGGGATATCATGTGATTCAATCAAAAATTTCGATAGGTAGCGGTGGATTTATAGGACAGGGATTATTTTCTGGAACGCAGAGCCAATTGGATTTTTTACCGGAAAATCATACAGATTTTATTTTTTCTGTTATTGGTGAAGAATTAGGCTTTGTAGGCTCGATTTTTGTTATATTTCTATACTTTTTATTACTATACAGGACGTTAGTTATTGCAAAATCTTCCGAAGATATTTTCGGCAGTCTTTTAGCTTGCGGCATTTTTTCTATGTGGTTATTCCAAGTGTTTATCAATGTAGGAATGACACTTGGAATCATGCCTGTTACAGGGATTCCTCTTCCCTTTATGAGTTATGGTGGAAGTGCATTGCTTATGAATTTATTTTGTGTCGGAATATTAATGAACGTTTACCTTCGTCGCAAGAAAATGATGTTTGAGTAGGGAGAATGTCTATGAATCCTGTAAAAATTGATCCGGTTTGGTTGATGCATGTACAAAAGCCGGCAAGATATATCGGGGGAGAATGGAACAGCATCGTTAAGAACCATGATTCTGTTGATGTAAAGGTAGCATTGGCTTTTCCTGATGTATACGAAGTAGCTATGAGTCATTTGGGGCTTAAGATTATCTACAGTGTAATCAATTCAAAATCCTATGCTTTGGCAGAGCGTGTATATGCGCCATGGATAGACATGGAAAAGATGATGCGTGAAAGAGGAATACCTCTGTTCTCTTTAGAAAATAAGTGTCCTATACATGATTTTGATGTATTGGGATTTACTATACCCTATGAGATGAGTTATACGAATGTGCTGAATATGATTGATCTTGCGAAAATCCCCGTGTTGTCTAAAGATCGGAGCGACAATGATCCGATTGTAATCAGTGGGGGACCTTGCGTTTATAATGCGGAACCTATGTGTGATTTTATTGATGTATTTTTTATTGGTGAAGCAGAAGAGTCTATCTGTGAGATGCTGGAATTGATTCGGAATTGGAAAAAAGATGGAAAACCGGGGGGACGGAAAGAAATCATTAGAAGAATGGCTGCGATAGAGGGGTGCTATGTGCCGTCATTATATGAGGTCTCTTATTATGAAAATGGTATATTCCGTTCTATAAGTCCTATAATTTCTAATGTGCAATTCCCTATACAAAAACGTGTTATTTGTGATATGGATAGTGTTCATATAGATGATAAACCGATTTTACCGCATATTGAGATTGTTCATGACCGTGCGGTGCTTGAAATGTTTCGCGGTTGCAGCAGAGGATGCCGATTTTGCCAGGCGGGGATGATCTATAGACCTGTACGGGAAAAAACAGAAAAGCGTTTGCAGGAATTAGCGGACACCTTAATCAGACGAACAGGATATAATGAAATTTCATTGATGTCACTCTCGTCAGCCGATTATTCCCGTCTTCCGGAGCTTGTGGATCACCTTCTGGAAACCTTTAAAAATCGCAGAGTCAGTGTTAGCCTTCCTTCGCTTCGTGTAGATAGCTTTTCTATCGATATTGCAAAAAAAGTGCAGCAGGTTAGGAAGAGCGGGCTTACGCTGGCGCCGGAGGCAGGGACGCAAAGGTTGAGAAATGTAATCAATAAGGGGGTGACAGAAAAGGATATCATGGGCGCCTGTGCAAATGCTTTTAAAAATGGATGGAGCAAAGTTAAGTTATATTTTATGATGGGATTGCCGACAGAAACGGATGAAGACTTAGCAGGAATTGCGAGCCTAGCGCTTCGAATAAAAGATCTCTATCATGAAATTCGTGGGAAATATGATTGTCGTGTAACTGTCAGTGTGTCAAGTTTTGTACCAAAGCCCTTTACACCTTTTCAATGGATGCCACAATGCAGCGTGGCGGAAATTGAGAGAAAACAGCAATATTTAAAGGATTTGTTCAGAGACAAGCATATTAAATACGCTTATCATGATGCGAAAACCGGATATTTGGAAGCGGTACTTGCAAGAGGTGACCGTCAATTGGGGAAAGTAATTTTAAAAGCATGGAAAAAAGGATGTACATACGATAGTTGGACGGAATTTTTCAATTATGATAAGTGGATAGAATGTTTCCATGAATGTAATATAGATCCTGATCTTTACGCAAATCGTCCTAGAAATGAATTTGAGCAGGAACCTTGGGATCATATCGACTGTGGCGTAACAAAAGACTATCTCAGAAAAGAATGGAAAATGGCACAAAAAGGTTTGCTTACCCATGATTGCCGGCATCTGCCGTGTAATGGCTGTGCTGTATGCCCATTGCTGGATGTGAAGCTGATCGATCATAAGGAGGACGTACCCGGTGAAAAGGCTGTTTTTATCTATAAGCAAGGGTGAAGAGCTTAGATTTTTAGGTCATTTGGATATGCTTCGTACCATGGAGCGAGCTGTGATTCGCTCCGGGATTCCTATTGCTTTTTCTGAAGGATTTAATCCTCATATGAAGATAGCCTTTGATGCAGCACTTGGAGTAGGAGTGACGGCAGATCCGCTGTATTTAGAAATGAAATTGGAAAAAGATTTTTTACCCGAAAAAGTTTCTGCACTACTTACCCCGCAACTGCCCCAAGGGATCATGCTTCATGAAATCAAAGAAGTCGGCCTTGACAGGGGGAAACTTGTTACATTTCTAAATGAAGATGTATATGAGATGGAAGGTCCGGTCGATGAGGGAAAAGATATTTTACAAACAGAGAAAAATATTGCAGAGTTTAACGCATTAGATTCCTTTATCTATGAACGGGTTACTCCTAAGAGGGTAAGGCAAATGGATGTGAAGCCCATGATTATTCAGCCAATGAGAGTGAAGATACAGGGGAATCGTGCATATTTAAAATTTTCTCTTGCCCGTTCTCAGTCAGGGAGTGTACAACCTAAAGATATATGGAAAATATTAGCAGAATTTTTTAATATGCCATGGATACCGGATGCCTTTATTTGCTCAAGAACCGGAACGTATTATTATAACGGCATTCGGAGAATTACACCTTTTTCTGAAGGTATATTTTTTTAGGATTTAGTTTGATAAAGGATCAATGGAGGATAAATGAATCGAGTTATCCTGTCTGCTAGTACTGATGAAACGATTCTTGCGGTGACTAGGCAGCATAAATTAGTTGATTTAGAAATAGAACAGCAAATTAATACAGAAATAGTCGGATGTATTTATAAGGGCGTTGTCAAAAATATTGTGCCTGCAGTAGATGGTATTTTTGTGGACATTGGAATTGGAAAAAATGCTTTTTTACGCAGAAAGGATCTACTCAATGAAAAGAGATTTCCGACTGAAGGAAGCCCAATTCTTGCACAGGTTATTAAAAGTGATACAGATATGAAAGGCGCCCTTATTACAGAAAAGATCAGTATGTTTGGAAAGTATGCAGTGACATTATCAGGAACAGGTTATATAGGAGTTTCTAAAAAGATTCGGCAGGAATCCGTTCGTAAGAGGTTAAAGGAAATAGGAAAAGAAATATGTGCTGAGCATATGGGACTAATTATAAGAACTGCAGCTGAAAACGCGGATATGGATGAATTCAGAAAAGATATTACCCGTCTTAAAGAAAATTGGGATATTATCCAAAAACGGTTCCGGATGGAAAAGTCACCAACACTCCTGTATAGAGAAAGTGATATTATAGTCAAAGCACTTCGTGATTATGTTAATAAAGGAACGGAAATCCTAATTACTGATAACAGAAAGATATATGAACGAATTTGCAAATTAAATGAGAGCGAGCATACGATTGAGCCCGACAAGATATCACTTTATAAAGAAAGGATGCCGCTTTTAAAGAAAGAGAAGATTGAAGAACAAATACATCTCCTATTTAAACGCCGGGTAGAATTACCTTCGGGTGGATCGTTGATTATTGAAGACACAGAAGCTTTGACTGTGATTGATGTGAATTCCGGTGCGTTTAACCGGCAGGGGATTCCACATGAAGAAGCTGTGTACTTGATTAATCAAGAAGCTGCTATTGAAATTGCTCGACAGGTTCGGCTTCGCGGTATTGGCGGTATGATTTTAATTGATTTTATTGATATGCAAAAAGAAAATCAGAAAAAGGATATAGTCGGAATACTGCAACGCGAATTAAAAAAGGATAAAGTAAAATCCATTGTCTGCGGTATGACATCTTTGGGACTGGTTGAAATGACACGAAAAAGAACTACTCATAGTGATATATGTCCGATTTGTAATGGTACAGGCCATATTTTATCGGTACAATCGGTAATTCAGCAGATCCACCGGGAACTGGAGACGGTAAAACGATATGGCGGAGCTCGGGATCTGGTAATCCGATGTCACCCTGAAGTAGCAGCACTGCTTAAGGAAGAACAGAAGTCGGGATATTTTATGAAATATTTTAACAGGAATATTATGATTGAAGAAAATGATCATTCAAACCGTGAAGTGTATAGTGTATTATCTTCATTAAAATAACGGAGGGGAAATGGTTACAGAAATTCATTCAGAACGGGATTTTGAAAGAGAAGTTGTGGAGAAAAAAGGGTTTACTTTACTTGCCTGCAAGGCGGCATGGTGTAGATATTGTAAGGTGATGCTGCCGACAGTAGAGGCCGCCGCAGAAGATTTCAAAGGGCAGATGTCTTTTGTGTCTATGGATATAGATGAGATGGAAAATTTAGCAGAACCGTTAGGGCTGGTAGGTGTACCAACCTATTTGATTTTCAAGGATGGAAGAGAAGTAGGCCGGATTATTGGATATAATCAGAAAAAAACGTTTTATGATGAAGTGGATAAAATTTTGGGTAATAAAGAGAAATAAATACCCTCGTATAGGATATTCTTTGAAATTGGAAAAGTGGAAAACGGATTATAACGGATTATATAGAATATATTGATTTTCCTTGCATTCCCCGTTTTCATTTGATATAATAACAAAGAATTATTCCTAATAGTGAAATGAGGTGCAACAAGTGAAAAAGGAGATACATCCGGATTATCATCCCGTCGTGTTCCGCGACATCGGTGCTGACTATTCCTTTCTGACCCGTTCTACAGCAACATCTAACCAGACGGTAAAGTGGGAAGATGGTAATGAATATCCGCTGATTAATATTGATATCAGCAGTAAATCTCATCCGTTTTATACCGGGCAGCAGCGTTTCGGAAAAGCTCGCGGCCGTATTGAAAAATTCAATAGACGTTATGGAAAAACAGCAGAATAAAATGAAGAGCAGGGTCGTGATGCCCCTGTTTTTTATTGCTTTTTTGCGTGGCAAATTCTGTGATATACTTGTTACGGTAATGTTTTATAGTGGTTATATTATGATTATGTCAAAGAATTAAAGCTTTTATTTGCAGGAGATACAATGCAGACAAATAAATTAGATGCCATGGAAGCGCGGTTTCGCAGTCTTGAAGATCAATTAAGCGATCCATCGGTGATTTCCAATCAAAATAAATGGCGGACACTTTCTAAGGAACATTCCGATCTTGGGGAAATTGTAACACTATATCGTTCATATAAAAAGGTAGATAAGACTTGTAAGGAAGCAGTGAATATTCTGGAGGATAAATCCCAGTCTGACCTTCATGAGCTTGCTAAAGAAGAACTTAAAGAAGCTGAGAAAATGAAAAATGAATTAGATAAACAAATTCATTTCCTTCTGATTCCCAAAGATCCGAACGATGGTAAAAATGTTATTTTAGAAATTCGTGCAGGAACAGGCGGTGAGGAGGCTGCCTTATTTGCAGCGGATCTCCTAAAGATGTATTTGAAGTTTGCTGAAAATAAAGGTTGGAGAGTGGAATTGGCCGATGCAAATGAAACAGATTTAGGCGGCTTCAGAGAGGTTACCTGTATCATTTATGGTAAAAATGCTTATTCTTTATTGAAGTTTGAAAGTGGAGTGCATCGTGTACAGCGTATCCCGGCGACAGAAAGTCAGGGGAGGGTACACACCTCAGCTGTTACGGTAGCGGTTTTGCCGGAAGTGGAAAATGTAGATATTGATATTAACAGAGACGATTTAAGGATAGACGTTTATCGTGCATCTGGTGCAGGCGGACAGCATATTAATAAGACCTCGTCGGCAATACGCATTACACATATTCCATCAGGGATGGTGGTGACCTGCCAGAATGAGCGGAGCCAGCGCCAGAATAAAGAAAAGGCATTGCAGATTCTAAAAGCCCGGTTATATGACCGAGCTGTGCGGGAATCGCAGGATAAGACAGCAGCAGATAGAAAAGGACAGGTGGGTTCTGGGGATCGGTCTGAACGTATACGTACCTATAATTTTCCACAGGGGCGGGGGACGGGTCATCGTGTTAATGTCAGAATAAATCCT
>OCAT01001982.1_pt1 | contig 11610 bp, 9 predicted proteins | sample 1538311 | NCBI WGS metagenome assembly OCAT01 (sample SAMEA2580287, study PRJEB22360) | human gut metagenome | biome: human gut; feature: human-associated habitat; material: faeces | place: Denmark | collected 2008/2010
GAGTCTGGGCATCGCCCGAGCCGCCGTACTGTCCGCCGCGCTGGAACTGGGCCGCAGGCTGAGAGCCGAGCAAAGCCGGTCGCTCGATCAGGTACAGACCGACCGCGACGTAATCGAGATGTTCCGTCCGCTGATCGCCGAACTGCCTTACGAAGAATTCTGGGCCCTGTATCTCAACTCGTCGAACCGGGTGCTCGACCGTGTCCGCATCAGTCAGGGCGGCGTATCGGCCACGGTCGTCGACCACCGGCTGATCGTCAAGCGGGCCGTCGAGAAGCTGGCCCACGCCGTGATCCTCGTGCACAATCACCCCTCGGGCAGCGAACTCCCGAGCGAGGAGGACCGCACGGTGACCGAGCGCGTCGCGCAAGCCGTCTCGCTGTTCGACATCGCGCTGCTCGACCATATCATCGTCACGCCCGGCCCCTGTTACAGTTTCCGCAACGAAGGCTTTTTCGACGATAGAGATTAGCCTCCTCTCGGAACATTTCCATCGAAATCGCTCAAAACGTCTTCCGGCGCGGTATCCCGTGCCGTTTTTTGCTTTATGTCGTTCCGTTTGTGCTCTCCGATTCGGCTTCCAGACCTCCTTCATCTCGTCCGGATCCGGACAAGACCGGCCCTGTCCGATCCAATCCGCAGCCCGGCGGCCACGCTTAAATCCGCTCTTAAGAAACCAAACCCCGATCACAAAAAAGTCTCCACGGAGTACGCGGAGACATAGGTATAAAACCTTCGGCCTATAGCCTTATTGTGATAAGATGTAGAACTCTTACGTGTCAAATATACGAAAAAAATCTTGCGATTGCAAAATTTTATTTAATTTTACTATAAACGGACACCGATATGACAAAAATATTAGGATTGGACTTGGGAACCGCCTCGATCGGATGGGCTCTCGTAGAACGGAACGACACGGAATATGCCTTGCTCGACCAAGGTGTAGACATCTTTCAGGAAGGCGTGGCACGCGAAAAGAACAGCGAGAAGCCCGCCGTGCAAGACCGAACCGCAGCCCGCGCCCTGCGCCGTCATTATGCCCGGCGACGATTGCGCAAGATCGATCTGCTCCGTGTGCTCGTTCGCCACGACCTCTGTCCTGCTCTGACCGACGAACAACTGAAAGATTGGAAACAGAAGAAAATCTATCCGCTGACGGACGAATTCATCCGCTGGCAACGAACGGACGACCGCACGGACAAGAATCCCTACCGCGACCGCTACAAGGCGCTGACCGAAACGCTCGATCTCGACACGCAAAGGGACCGTTACACGCTCGGCCGGGCCTTATATCATCTGGCGCAGCGGCGCGGATTCCTGAGCAATCGCAAGGATGCCGGCGACGAAAGCGAGAGCGGTAAGGTCCGGCAGAGCATCGAGGGCCTGACGGTCGACATGGAGAAGGCCGGATGCGCCTACTTGGGCGAATACTTTTACCGGCTTTACGCCCGAAAAGAGAAAATCCGTACGAAATACACCTCTCGCAACGAGCACTATCTGGCCGAATTTCGGGCCATCTGCGAAAAACAGCGGCTCGCCGACGATCTGAGGAAGGCATTGCACCGCGCCATTTTCTACCAACGGCCGCTGAAATCGCAGAAGGGATCGGTCGGCCGATGCACGTTCGAAAAGGACAAAAGCCGATGCCCGGCATCGCATCCGCGGTTCGAAGAGTTCCGGATGCTCTCCTTCGTCAACAACATCCGGATCACGACGCCCGACGACCCGGAACCTCGTCCGCTCTCGCGACAGGAAGCCGAAACGATCCTGCCGCTTTTCACGCGCAAAACCAAACCGCACTTCGATTTCGAGGAGATCGCCAAGAAGCTCGCCGGCAAAGGCCGATACGCCTGCCAAGGCGACCGCGGCGAGGCGCCCTATCGCTTCAACTTCGCGCGGACAGCCACCGTTACGGGATGCCCGGTCACAGCTTCCCTCATTGCGCTGTTCGGCGACGACTATCTGACGAAAATATGCGACCTGTATACGCTCGGGGCCGGCAAGACCCGAGAACAGATACTCGGCGACGTATGGCACGCGCTCTTCTCGTTCGACGACGAAGAACGGCTTAGCGCGTGGGCAAAGCAGAAACTGCGCCTCTCCGACGACGAGGCCGGACGCTTCGCCGCCATCCGCCTGCCGCAGGACTACGCCGCGCTGAGCCTCCATGCCATTAACAAGATTCTGCCCTACCTGCGTGAAGGTTATCGCTATGACGAGGCGGTTTTCGTCGCCAACCTCAAGGCGGTGCTGCCTCCGGACATCTACTCCGACGAATCGGAACGAAACGCTATCGAAGCCGACATCGCCGCGCTGATAACCGATTTCCGACGGAATCCGCTGAACAGGGGAACGACCAAGGAGCAATGCGTCCGCGACTATCTGCGCAACTGCCGGGGCATCGACGAAAAACGCCTCGGGCGCCTCTATCATCCGTCGATGATCGAAATCTATCAGACGGCGCAGCCCGATGCGCAGGGCATCCTGCAACTGGGCTCGCCCCGAACGCCGGCAGTACGCAATCCGATGGCGATGCGGGCATTGTTCCGCTTGAGGGTCTTGGTCAACCGGTTGCTGCGCGACGGGAAAATCGATCGCGAAACGAAGATTCACATCGAGTTCGCCCGAGGACTCAACGATGCCAACCGCCGCAAGGCTATCGAGCTGTACCAGCGCGACCGCGAGGCCGAGCGCAAAGCGTACGCCGACGAAATCCGCCGGCAATACGCCTCGGAATCGGGCCGGGAGATCGAACCCACCGACGACGACATCCTGAAGTACCGTCTGTGGAAGGAGCAGAACCACATTTGCCCCTACACGGGCAAACGGATCGGCCTGTCCGACTTCATGGGCGATTCCGCGCGTTTCGATATCGAGCATACCGTCCCCCGAGCGAGGGGAGGCGACAACTCGCAAATGAACAAGACCCTCTGCGAGAACCGCTTCAACCGCGAACTCAAGCGCGACAAGCTTCCGTCCGAACTCCCGAATCACGCCGACGTCATGGCAAGGATCGACGAACTCGGGTGGCCGAAGGAAATCGCCAGCTTGCAAAAACAGATCGAAATACAGAGGCGCAAGAGCAAAAGCGCTACGACCAAATCGGAAAAGGACGGAGCCATACAGCGCCGCCATATCCTGCAGATGCGACTCGACTACTGGCGCGGCAAGTACGAGCGCTTCACGATGACGGAAGTTCCCGACGGGTTCAGCAACCGGCAGGGGGTCGATATCGGTATTATCGGCAAGTACGCGCGACTCTATCTGAAGACGGTCTTCGAGCGAATCTATACGGTCAAAGGCACCACCACGGCCGAATTCCGCCGGATGTGGGGATTGCAGGAGGAATATGCCCGGAAAGAGCGCGTGAACCACACACATCACTGCCTCGACGCGATCGTCATCGCCTGCATCGGCCGCAACGAATACGACCGTTGGGCGCAGTACGCGGGCGACGAAGAGCGTTACAGACGGGGCGAAGGAGCGAAACCCCGCTTCGAAAAGCCGTGGCCGACTTTTACCGAAGACCTCGAGGCCGTCGCCGACAGGCTTCTCGTCGCGCATCATACGCCCGACAATATGCCCAAGCAGAGTCGCAAGCGGCTGCGCATCCGGGGCAGGATACGGACCGGCAGGAACGGCGAGACGCTCTATGCGCAGGGCGATACGGCCCGGGGAGCCTTGCATCAGCAGACCTTCTACGGAGCCATCGAGCGTAAAGGAGAGGTGAAATACGTCGTGCGCAAACCGCTGGGGCAGCTTCAGCCGGCCGACGTGGATAAGATCGTCGACGACGCAGTGCGGCAAAAGGTCAAGGAAGCGATCGACGCGGTCGGTTTCAAGACGGCCATGGACACGGAGAGCCATCCGATCTGGATGAACGAGCAGAAGCGGGTGCCGATCCGCAAGGTGCGGATATTCGCGGGCAAAAATATATCTCCCAAACCCTTGGGCGGAAAGAAGCACCGGGACCTGTCCGCTCTTCCGCACAAAAGACCGGTTTACGTATCGTACGGCAGCAACTATTGTATGGCCGTATACGAAGGAAAAGACAACCAAGGAGAGCTCAAGCGGACTTTCGAAATCGTCAGCACGTTGGAAGCGGCGCAGTATTTCAAGGCGAGCGCGGACAAGACGGCGCGACCCGACCTCGTCCCGCAATCGGACGAGAACGGCTTTCCGCTGAAGTGCATTCTGAAAACCGGAACCATGGTGCTTTTCTATGAAAAAACGCCCGAGGAGCTGTACGACTGCACGCAACAAGAGTTGGCTAAAAGACTGTACAAGCTGACGAAATTCAGTCCTAAGATCACCGGCAACAACTCTTACGGCTCATGCACCTTCAGACACCATCAGGAAGCCCGACCGGCAAAGGAGTTGAAGCCCAAAGGCAGAGCATGGAAAGCCGGAGAGGCATACCGCCCCCTCATCAACTTATACCATACCCAACTCAACGCTTATGTCGAAGGCTTCGACTTCGAGCTGAGCGTTACGGGAACCGTTCGATTCAAACACGAATAGCCATGCTCAAGCGCGCGCTCTTCTTCTCCACGCCCTTCTGCCTGAGTCTGCGAGACAATCAGTTGGTTATCGCGACGAAAGAAGCTCCCGATCTCCGGAAAGGCGTTCCGATCGAGGACATCGGCGTCGTCGTGCTCGAGCACCGGCAAACGACCGTCACGCTCCCGCTGCTGAACGCCCTGTCGGATCGCAACGTAGCCGTCGTCTTTTGCGACGGCAACCGGATGCCCAACGCCATGCTGATGAATCTCGACTCCAACCGAACGCAAGGCGAGAGCTACCGGGCGCAGATCGAAGCGAGCGAGCCGCTGAAAAAGAACCTGTGGAAGCAGATCGTCGAAGCGAAAATCCGCAATCAGGCCGCCCTGCTGCGCAAGCTGGGCAAGGACGGAGACAAACTGAAGCCTTATTACCGAAACGTCAAGAGCGGCGATGCGGACAATCGCGAAGGAATCGCCGCAAAGATCTACTGGTCGGAGCTTTTCGGCAAGGAGTTCGTCCGTATTCGCGAGGGCGCGGAGCCGAACAACCTGCTGAATTACGGCTATACGATCCTGCGCGCGGCCGTAGCCCGCTCGCTGATGGGCTCGGGTCTGTTCCCTGCGTTCGGCATTTTCCACCGGAACCGCTACAACGCCTTTCCGCTGGCCGACGACGTTATGGAGCCCTATCGCCCTTACGTCGACGAGTTGGTCTACCGGCTGTATCTCGAGAATAAAACGCAGTTGACGCAAGCGGTCAAGGGCGAGCTACTGAGCCTGCTGTACGCCGATACGCGATTCGAAAAGGTATTGCGGCCCCTCGACGTGGGGTTGACCTTCACCTCGGCATCGCTGGCGCAATGTTTCACGGGAATGCGGAAAAAGATCGCGTTTCCTCTACTGGAGTAAAAAAGATGTCTGAATTACGCCTGAACGCCTATCGTATCATGTGGCTATTCGTATTTTTCGACCTGCCGACCCATACCAAAACCGAACGACGCCACGCGACCCAGTTTCGCAAGGCATTGGAAAAGGACGGCTTCGCGATGATGCAATACTCGGTCTACGTCCGGCACTGCGTCTCCAAGGAAAATATGGAGGTCCATATCCGGCGGGTCCGCAAATCGATGCCGCCTTCCGGAATGACGAGCATCCTGAGCGTAACGGACAAACAATACGGCGAGATTTTGAATTTCTGGGGCAAGGTCGAACGCGCCGGTCCCGAAATACCTCAACAACTGGAATTTTTTTGATATATTTGTTTTGCAGAACGGAAAAACTGCATCGAATCGACTTCCTCAGTTCGCCGAACATCGCTTTTTTCGTGGCACATACGGGCGTAACACCCTTATAATCAACAAATGTAGTGCCTGTGGTTGTGATTTGATGTAGAAATTGGATACTATACAACAAATGTCTGTAAAGAGTGTGGGTATCTCGGGTTGTGATTTGATGTAGAAATTGGATACTATACAACCAATATCCGTGAAAAGGGTGGGTACCTCGGGTTGTGATTTGATGTAGAAATTGGATACTATACAACACTGGCCGAGAGCCTCGTCGTATGAAGCGCGTTGTGATTTGATGTAGAAATTGGATACTATACAACAGATGTCCGTGAAAAGCGTAGGTATCTCGGGTTGTGATTTGATGTAGAAATTGGATACTATACAACAATAAGCCTCATACTTAGCCATGTAAAGTTGTTGTGATTTGATGTAGAAATTGGATACTATACAACCCAAACGGATCGTGTTCGGCGTGCCCGAAGGTTGTGATTTGATGTAGAAATTGGATACTATACAACCGTCTCTGCGACGGCAGTACGCTGCCCGTGGTTGTGATTTGATGTAGAAATTGGATACTATACAACATACCGCCGCTAATAAAGCTCTCATTGCAAGTTGTGATTTGATGTAGAAATTGGATACTATACAACTGACATCGCCGAAACGTTTGGTCTCGATATGTTGTGATTTGATGTAGAAATTGGATACTATACAACGCCGAAGAGGGCATTACCGATGCCGGAACGTTGTGATTTGATGTAGAAATTGGATACTATACAACTCCGGGACCTTTCCGCTATGCTGCAAACCAGTTGTGATTTGATGTAGAAATTGGATACTATACAACATCGGAGGAGGAAAAAGGCAGAGAATGCATGTTGTGATTTGATGTAGAAATTGGATACTATACAACAAATATCCGTAAAAAGAGTAGGTATCTCGGGTTGTGATTTGATGTAGAAATTGGATACTATACAACTCCCAGTGGGGCGACCTTTCTCGTCCACCTGTTGTGATTTGATGTAGAAATTGGATACTATACAACAAATTCTTGGTGATATGTTCGCGGGTCCAGTTGTGATTTGATGTAGAAATTGGATACTATACAACCATCGAAGTCGGCAAGCTACTCTCGGACGAGTTGTGATTTGATGTAGAAATTGGATACTATACAACAGTTACCGGGAAGTTCCTGACCGGCCGACGGTTGTGATTTGATGTAGAAATTGGATACTATACAACGTTGAAGGCAATCGAACCACCTTGCTGGGCGTTGTGATTTGATGTAGAAATTGGATACTATACAACAGGAGTATGTTGAACATCTGACCAAGCACGGTTGTGATTTGATGTAGAAATTGGATACTATACAACGATATCAGTGAAGAGAGTGGGGATTTCGGGTTGTGATTTGATGTAGAAATTGGATACTATACAACGCCTTGGCGCTTCACCACGCGGCACTGGTCGTTGTGATTTGATGTAGAAATTGAATACTATACAACGGCAACTTAAGTATTTTAACCCGATTGCCGAGCACTAGTACGATATGGAATAACCGCAGCATCGGACCGGAGACCGGGAACCACAGCAGGAGTGCGGAAATTATCCGTCAGTTTATAGGTCGTGGTACGGGGCGGACGCTCGTTGCCAATGAGCAAGCGGTTTCTTGCCGACCGAAAAGTAATGGGAACATGTTTGCCGCGCAGGAAGGATCACCGCTTATTGTTTGGGAGACGATGCGACAAATTCGGCGAATATGACAGGCCTTATGAAAATGCCGGAAGAAGCGCACATGCGATAGGACAGAAAAAGCGAATACATGAGACTTACGACACACACGGGAATTTACAGGAATATTGCCAAGGCGACTATTCTCATGTAAGTTCTGGCGGCATCCAAAGTTTCCGTAATGCTCGGGACGGTTTGTACTACGTCCCTGCCGGACATTACCGGTTACCATAAAAGACTGGGCTTTAACAGGTAACATTAATACAGCATACGGCCTCCGGAGGGCTGTCCCTGTCGAAAAGGGCGGTAAGAATAGAAACAGGCATAATCCCGGATAAAAACGGCGACGAACGAAGATATGACAAAGCGGAGAGCGCGACAAATTCCGTCGTGTCATTGGAATCCGATCGGACACCGGGAACATTTCGGGAATAATCAAAAAAAGAACGGCCTCTCGGGCATCTGAGAGGCCGTTCTCGTACCCGGAGCCGGTTTTGAATAGTCAAAAACTACACAAATGAAGCAAATTGAAAATAAATCATAATCTATTGTATATTAGAATATAAAGATTGATTTTGTTCGTGCCTAATTGGAGGTCATTTTAGTCGTTTTTCAAAAATGCGGACAAATTGCGGACACGGAAACTTGCTTGTGTCCACAGGTTATATTACCTTTGCAGCAAAGAAATTCAGGCTATGGCACAGACGAACTACTACATCGGTAAGACGGCCAACAGCGCCGGAGAATCGGAAATCAACCTGCGGCTCTACGTTTCGCGCGACATTCGTATTCGTATCGGCTCCGGAATATGGATCGACCGCAAACGCTGGGGCAAGAAAAACGACATCAATATCCCGCTAATTCAGGGAGAAGAACGGGAACAACTTTTGGGAAAGCGTTCCCGACTAAAAGCCTTGACCGACCTGCTGGAGCGGGAGATCAACACCGCACCCGACAAATCCGCCATCACCCGCGAATATCTCCAAAGCCTCGTTAAACGGTTCCATAAGCCAACGAAAGCAAAAAAGGAGTACGAAAAGACCTTTTTCGATGTGATAGACATTTACCTCGCCGCACATAAACTGTCCGACAACCGGCTGAAAAATTTCAAGGTGCTGGTGCGCTGCCTGCACCGCTTTGAGTTATACAAGAAAGCGGAAGAAAGCCGGGGATTTATCCTTTCATTTGCCAACCTCACCCCGGAAATACTGCGCCAACTCGAAACTTTCTTGCTGGATGAAAAGGCTGTATTTTTACATCACCCGGAAATTTACGAGAAATATCCCTACTCGGCGAAAGTCGCGCTTAAAACCCCGAAGCGGAAACGTCCGCCCGTGCTCGACGAAAACGGCGAAGAAATACCGAAAGGAATGCCCAAACCGCGCGGATTGAATACGGTCGCCGACATGCTTACCCGTTTCCGGGCGTTCGTCCTGTGGGCTATCGACAACGGACATACGACGAATAATCCTTTCAAACATTTCACCATCGGCGAAATCGTCTATGGAACGCCTATCTACATAACCAATGAAGAGAGGACTCAACTGTTCGAAGCCGATTTATCCGTCAATAAAGAGGTCGAGATACAGCGGGATATTTTTATCTTCCACTGCTTCATCGGATGCCGCGTCAGCGATTTGTTCAAAATGACCTACCAGAATATTATCGGTGATTCGATAGAATATATCCAAAGAAAGACGAAAGAGGATCGCCCGATAACCGTTCGCGTTCCGCTGAGCAAAACGGCTATTGCGTTGATTGACAAATACCGTGAGGAAGGGCGCGAAAGTCTGTTTCCTTTTTCCACGGAACAGCATTATAACCGCAAGATCAAGGAAGCGTTCCGGCTTGCCGGACTGAATCGCATTGTAACCGTACCCGACCAGCGGACACGCGCGGAGGTGCATAAACCGATATACGAGATCGCATCGTCGCACATGGCCCGCCGCACATTTATCGGAAACATTTATAAAAAGGTTAAAGACCCGAACATGGTAGGTGTATTGAGCGGCCATAAGGAAGGTAGTAAGGCATTCGCCCGTTATCGAACCATCGACGATGAGATGAAGAAGGAGATGATCGGATTCTTGGAATAGATGCAATTTTTACCTCTAAATTGGGTTTAGAGGTAAAACACTCTCGATAATCCCGACATCCTTATCAATTAGGTATAGAGTGAAGCGATAAACCCCTCGAAATCGAGGGGTTTGTACAACAAAAGAACGAGAAATGATCGGATTATCGAAATAGAGATAAATAGCACGATGAGATAACAACACAGCGTAGTTCCGCTTCAGTGAGCTTATTCAATGTTTAAATGAAAAAAATATGTCGAATTTTTTGGTATATCAAAAATAAGGCATTACATTTGTATAACAAAGTAAAACAAGTTAAACCGGCAGATAACGACAATGGAAACGGGGATGGTAAAAAAACAAACAGCGTTCAGGCTCAACGCAAATTTGTTGGAAAGACTGAAAGAACAGGCGAAACGGGCGAATCGCAGCCTCAGTAATTATGTGGAATGTATCCTGATGGACAGCGTTTATAACGAACCGAATGAAACTACCATAACAGCAATAAAGGAAGCGCGTTCGGGTAAACATGCCGGAGTGGTCGATATTAGCAGTACGGAAGCCTTCATAAAATCTTGCGAGGAATGAAGATCATACGTCAAAGTACCCAATACAAAAAGGATTTTAAAAGGTATCGAAACCAGCCTAAAAAGCTGGAAAAATTACTTGGAGTTTTAAGGTTGCTTGCAAACGACGAAGAATTGCCGGCTGAATTGAAAGCGCATAAACTGATAGGAGAATATAATGACTGCATGGAATGCCATATAGAGGGAGATTTCCTATTGATATGGTATGACGAGGAAGAAGATATAATAACGTTACTTAGGCTCGGCAGCCATTCGGAACTCTTCAAATAGCCCTTTTGTCATTTTGGCGTCACTTGATACCTGAATAGATGGATTTCCGCAAGTTCGACAGTCATGTGATTCTGCTGGCGATAGTCGTTGTCGCCGGGCTTCTCGTGTCTATGGTCGCGCGGTTCGTCATATTGGCCAAAGGTGCGGATACGGGTACGGCGAATCTCGTCTTTCTGATCGTGCTGGGTATTTGCGCGATATTCTATCTGACCATTATAGCAGCATCTTCCAGCGTGGCTGATTTCATCATCCGGGTATTCACGCCGCGTATGGCCCGGAAGAAACGCCGCGAAGCGGAAGCAGAACCCGCCGAACCTGTTGCCGAACAGTCCGCCCCGGACATCGAACGGATCAAGCAGGAAGCCGACAAGCGGCTGGCCGAACAACAGCGGGAAAAAATCGCATTGTTCCAACGCTACAGCCAGCTAACCGTAGGCCCGTACATAACGCCGGACGAACTGGCCCGGCTCAGTTGCTACATCGACACCTATGCCCTGAACCAGCCCTGCTCGGCAGAACTCGCACCCATCCATCCACAAAAACTTAAAAATGTCGATCTATTCCATTTCGGGTGGAACATGGCCCATTATTTCGGACAGCCGAAACAAGAGGTCGTGCCGTGGCTGAAAACCGTATTCGCACCGCTTGCCGAGTTGGAGGATTCTTACATCAAGGGCAAACTCTATTCACCACAGACACGCCAATTCACCATTCCCAACATCGACGACATTCCCAGCTATATGGCCGAACACGGCAGCTGATTTTCCCCTCAAAAAGATATTTCAGGGAGATTTTAAGGAGATAGCGAGTATTTTTGCTCTCCGAAAAATCTCCCTTTTTATTTGCCCCGGTTCCGATTGGACGGAACGAACGAATCCAAGTTTAATCTAAAAATTTCGATTATGAGTTTAAGGGATTTATTGGAGTCGGGGGCAAACGTCAGCGTTACTGTTACTCTCGACGATTTGAAGGCGATTCTCAAAGAAGCGGCTAAAGGAGTAAGGCAGACCGCAGAAGAGACACCCACAGAAGAATTTCTATCGCGCAAAGAGGTGCTGGCGCTTCTGAAGATCGACTCTTCCACGCTTTGGTGCTGGGAAAAGACAGGATACATTAAATCCTACCCGTTCGGCGGGCGGAAACGCTACATGCATAA
>OCAT01001984.1_pt1 | contig 11607 bp, 8 predicted proteins | sample 1538311 | NCBI WGS metagenome assembly OCAT01 (sample SAMEA2580287, study PRJEB22360) | human gut metagenome | biome: human gut; feature: human-associated habitat; material: faeces | place: Denmark | collected 2008/2010
GGGCGGCCGTCAGCGCATAGGCGCCGCCGCAGTTGAAGGGGCTGTTGCCCGCGTCAAACATGGAGACGGCCAGCAGCATGTCCGGCGGCAGAAAGCTCTGCACAAAGGGCAGGACAAAGGTGCCGATGTTGTAGCTGGGGGCGTTGAGCAGGTAGAGCGCCCGGACGGGCCCCGGCCGCCCCCGGGTCACCAAGGCGGAGACAGCCAGCAGCAGGACATTGGCGGCTGCTGCGGCGAGAACCGCCAGCAGGGACGGAACCAGCCTGAACGCGCTGAAGCTGGAGAGGAGAGCCCCCGGCAGCGTCAGGTTGACGATGATCCTGGACAGCAGACGGGCATCGCCCTGCTGAAAGACGCCCCGTCTCTTGAGAAGGTATCCCAGCGCCACGATCAGCAGCAGCCCGCCGGTTTTGATGAGTAAAGCGTCCATGCCGAAACCTCCTGAAATGGACACAGCCACCAGGACGTGCCTGGTGACTGTGCCGGAAAAAAGAAGAAAAGAAGATTGGGAAAAATCAGTGCTCAGAGTTGAGGCGCTGCCGGCTGCGGCTGACCACCGCCTGGATCACAATGAACAGGCACAGCAGCAGGGCGATGATGATGCGCGTCCACCAGGCGGAGAGCGTCCCCTGGAAGGTGATGAAGGTTTGAATCACACCCTGGATCAGCACGCCGAGAAGGGTGCCTGGCAGGAAGGCCACGCCGCCGGACATCAGCGTGCCGCCGATCACGGAGGAGGCGATGGCGTCCATCTCCATGCTGACGGCGTGGAGGGGATACCCGGAGAGCATGATGAGGGAGTAGACCACACCGGCCAGCGCCGAGCAGAAGCCGCACACCACGTAGGCGAGGATTTTCGTCCGTTTGGTGGGAAGGCCCATCAGCTGCGCAGACATCTCATTTCCGCCCAGCGCGTAGATGTTCCGGCCGAATCGGGTGAACTTCAGCACCAATGTGGCCGCAACCAGCGTCACCAGCGCGATCACCACGCCCACGGAGATGAATCCGCCGGGCAGGACATAGATCCGCGCGGACGCCAGCGAGGTGTACACGGGATTGTCAATAACAATCGTCTCCCGGGAGATGATCGCCGTCATGCCGCGGGCGAAGAACTGCCCCGCCAGCGTGACAATGAAGGGCTGCATGTTGAATTCCGTAATCAGCCAGCCCTGGACCAGGCCGAACACAGCCCCCATGGCCAGCACGATCAGGATGACGGCGGGCGCGGGCAGGCCCGTGTTCTGCAGCATCTGCGCCGACGACATACAGGTCAGCGCCACCACAGAGCCGATAGAGATGTCAATCCCGCCGATCAGCAGGACAAAGGTGATGCCGATGGTGGCAATGATCAGGGCCGCATTGTCGATCAGCAGGTTGCAGAACACCTGGGGCTTCATGAAGCCCCGGTAGTTCATCATGCCGACCACATACAGCAGCACGAACAGGCTCAGGGTGATGCCGAAGGAAAAATACCGGGAACCGACCAGGCGGTCTTTCAGGCTGCTCTTCTGCTTCATCTCTGCTTCACCGCCTTTTCTGCTGTGCGCTTCTCCAGAACACCCTTGAATTTTTCGGACTGGAGGAGGCAGATCAAAATGACCACAAGGGCCTTGTATACCGGCAGCTGCTCCGAGGAGACGCCCAGCGCGTACAGCGTGGTGGTCATCGTCTGGATGGTGATGGCGCCGATGATGGAGCCGATGTAGAATTTACCGCCGCTGAGAAGCGTTCCGCCCAGGGCCACGGACAAGATGGCGTCCATCTCCATGTTGAGGCCGGCGTTGTTGGGGTCCGCCGCCGCGATCATGGAGGATTCCATCAGTCCGGCAATGCCGGCGCAGATGCCGGAGAAGACGTACACCATAAAGATGATGGAGGAGACCTTGAGGCCCGTGCGCCGGGCGGCGTTGGCATTGATGCCCACCGCCTGGACGAACAGTCCCACAGACGTCTTTTTCTGGATTAGAACCACAAACAGCACCATGAGGGCGGCAATGAAGATGGTGGTAGGCAGGGGGCTGCCGGGAATGGTGGTGCCGATGTAGGTGAAGGGCTCATAGTACACGGTGACATTCTGCCCCCTGGTAATCAGCATGGCGATGCCTCGTCCGGCGGTCAGCAGAATCAGTGTGGCCACCATGGGCTGGATCTTCAGCTTGGAGACCAGGAAGCCGTTCCACACGCCGCACAGGGCGCAGACCAGCACGGCGATCAGACAGGCCGGCAGCAGCGGCATATTGGCGGGGCCGTCCCCTGCTCCGCCGATCAGGGAGCAGCAGATGGCGCCGGAGATGGCGATGACAGAGCCTTGGGAGATGTCGATGCCCCCGGTGGCGATGACGAAGGTCATGCCCATGGACAAGATCACCAGGATCGAAGCCCGGTTGAGAATGTCAATAATGCGCCCGTAAAACTGGCCGTTCTGGAACTCAATGGCAAAAAAGCCGGGGGTGGCAAACGCGTTGAACACCAGCAGCAGAGCCAGGGCAAACAGCGGCAGAAACAGGTGGTTGGACGTCACCTTTTTCACTTTTCCCATCATTTAGGCACCTCCTGCAATGGCTGCCATCACCCGGTCGGAGTTGATGTCGTCGCCGGTCAGTTCCGCCACCTTCCGCCGGTCCCGCAGGACTGCCAGGCGTGTGCAGGTGCGGGTCATCTCGTCAATCTCGCTGGAGATGAAGATAATGGACATGTGCTGCTCCCGGGCCAGCTGGATCACCATTTTCTGGATCTCCGTCTTGGTGCCGATGTCGATGCCGCGGGTGGGCTCATCCAGGATCAGCAGATCCGGCTGCGTCACCAGCCAGCGGGCGATGATGGCCTTCTGCTGGTTGCCGCCGGAGAGGTTGCGGATCAGCTGCTCCGGAGAGGAGACCTTGATCTGCAGCAGCTTGATGTACTCGTCGGCGATTTGCTCCTGCTCCTTCAGGGGAATGTGGTTCCACATGCCCTTTTTGGCCTGAAGGCCGATGATGATGTTCTCCCGGACGGAGAGGTCCCCGATGATGCCCTGGATCTTCCGGTCCTCCGGGCAAAAGGCGATCTTGTGGTGCATGGCGTCCAGGGGGGAGTTGAAATGGACTTCCCGGCCGTTCATCCGCAGTGCGCCCTGTTCGGGCTTGGCCACGCCGGCCAGAAGCTCTGCCGTTTCCGTGCGGCCTGAGCCCAACAGGCCGGCAAAGCCCACGACTTCGCCCCTGTGGATCTGCAGGTCAAAATCCTGGATACGGCCGAACGCGGAGAGTCCGTCGGCCTCGATCAGCACCTCGTCCCCGCACAGGGCGGTGTTTTTGCCCATGCTCTGAATATCCCCCAGCTCCTTGCCGATCATCTTGGAGATCAGCTCCACCCGGGGCAGCTCCGCCACGGCATAGGCGCCCACCAGCTCACCGTTGCGCAGCACCGTGATCCGGTCGCAGAGCTCATAGATCTGATCCAGGAAGTGGGAGACAAAGATGACCCCCAGGCCCTGGGCCTTCAGCTTGCGCACCACTGCGAACAGGCGCTGGGTCTCCTCCTCATCCAGGGAGGAGGTGGGCTCGTCCAGGATCAGCACCTTTGCGTCCACATCCACCGCACGGGCAATGGCAATCATCTGCTGGACGGCCACCGAGTAGCTCCCCAGCGTCTTTGTCACGTCAATGTTCAGATTCAGCGTAGTCAGCAGCTCCGCGGCCCGGCGGTTGATGGTCTTCCAGTCGATGCCGCCCGCCTTTTTGGGCTCACGGCCGATAAAGATGTTCTCCGCCACGCTCAGATTGGGGCACAGGTTGACCTCCTGATACACGGTGGAAATGCCGCACTTCATGGCCTCCAGAGGGCTGGAGGGGGAAATGGGCCTGCCCTCCATGGCGATCTTGCCGCCGTCCTTTGCGTGGACGCCAGTCAGGACCTTAATCAGGGTGGATTTTCCCGCGCCGTTTTCGCCGACCAGCGCGTGGACTTCACCGGAGTGCAGGGTGAAATCCACATTCTCCAGCGCGCGGACGCCGGGGAAGTATTTACAGATTCCCCGCATTGTCAACAGGGCTTCTTCTGCCACAGGTCATCACATCCTTTGTCTTGGATTCGGCGGGCCTGGCATCCCGCCGGAGGCCCTGGGGAGCCAGGGCAAAACAGTCCGCGGGCGGGGAGGACATCCCCCGCCCGCGGGATCATGGAACGGTTGGCGAAAGCCGGTCAATAGGTGCGGTTGGGCAGCTCCTGCTCGGCAATGTCAGCGGGGAAGATCCCCTCTTCCAGCTCAATGGTGGCGGGTACTTCTTCGCCGGCCACAATTTTCTTGGCGGTTTCCATCAGGGTCTCGCCGAAGTTGGGGGTGTGCTCCACGGCGCAGTTCATCTTGCCCTCGATCATAGCGTTGAACTCGCCCTTGGCGGCGTCGATGGAGACGATGACGATGTCCTCACCGGGCTTCAGTCCGGCAGCCTCAATGGCCTGAATAGCGCCCAGAGCCATATCCCCGTTGCAGGAGAAGAGAATATCGATCTTGTCCCCGTCGGACTTCAGGAAGGACTCCATGACCTCCATGCCCTTGGCACGGGTGTACTCACCGGTCTGGGAACAGATGACGTTGTACTTGCCGCTGTTGGGGGATTCGGCCATGGCATCGGTGAATCCCTGCAGGCGGTCGGCGGCCACGGAGGAGCCGACCGTGCCCTCCAGAATCGCCACCTGGAACTGATCGCCGCCGGCACGGGGAGTCTTGCCCTCAGCAGTCATATACTCGTCAACCCAATTGAAGGCATTAGCACCCTCCTTCAGGGCGTCGGCAAAGATGTGGGTCACATACAGAGAGGGGTCCGCAGTCACGCCGCGGTCCACCAGGACCACCGGGATCCCGGCGTCCTTGGCCTCCTGCAGGACCGTATCCCAGCCGGTCTCCACGATGGGGCAGAAGGAGATCACATCCACGTCAGATGCGATGAAGGAGCGGATGGCCTTGATCTGGTTCTCCTGCTTCTGCTGTGCGTCGGAGAACTGGAGGGTCACGCCGGCGGCCTCCGCGGCAGCCTTGATGTTGTCGGTGTTGGCAGTGCGCCACTCGCTCTCAGAACCGACCTGGGCAAATCCAAGGGTGATGCTGTCCTCACTGCCGGCATCGGCGCTTTCCGCGCCTCCATCACTGCAGGCGGCCAGAGACAGGGCCATCGCAGCGGCCAAAACGCCGGTCAACCATTTCTTCAGTTTCATACCTTTCAATCCTTTCTCGCTTTCTTCATCTTCCGAATGGGCGGTCTCGCGCCCTGTGTTAAATAATATACAAGACGCCTCCACCTTTGAAAAGAGGCGCTCCAACGGGTTTTTATTTGAATTTTACAGAAAAAAGTCCGGCCGGAAAGCCGGACTTTTGCTTTTTTCTGCTGCTTCTCAGCTTTTTTACGATTTTGCCGGAATCTGCAGTGTGACCCGAGTCCCGCAGCCCAGCCGAGAACTCACGTGAATGCCGTAATCCGCTCCATAGGCCAGCTGAATGCGCTTTTGAATATTGGGCAGCCCAAACCCGCCCTCGGAAATCTGGCCGAGATCTCCGGCCACCTCCCGTTGCACTTCCTCCAATTTCTCAGGCGTCATGCCGCAGCCGTCGTCCGCCACCTGAACCACCAGGCAGCCGTCCTTCACATCGGCGCAGACGCGGATGGTGCCGCCCCCCCGCTTCTTTTCAATGCCGTGGTACAGCGCGTTTTCCACAAGGGGCTGCAGGCTCAGCTTTTGGATCCGGCAGTCCAAGGCTTCGGGCTCCGCCTGGATCTCATAGTTCAGGATATCGGCATAGCGCACTTTCTGAATATAGAGATAGCTTTGGATGCAGGACAGCTCCTCCTGAAGGGACACCACTGCGCGGCCTTTGCTGAGGACCACCCGGAAAAACCGGGAGAGGGACTGGACCACCTGTATGACCTGCTCCTTGTCCCCGGACTCCGCCAGCCAGACGATGATCTCCAGCGTGTTGTAGAGAAAGTGGGGATTGATCTGTTCCTGAAGCAGCCGCAGCTCCAGCTGCTCCTGGGTGCGGGTGTCCTCCTCCACTTTTTCCATCAGGCGCTGGAGTTTTGCCGCCATGCGGTTGAAGCTCTTGTTGAGGATGGTGACCTCATTCTCCCCGGCATCTTCCATCAGGGCATCAAAGTCGCCCTCCGCCAGCCGCCGGGTGTTTTCCACCAGCGCCTGGATGGGGTCGTTGATGGTCCGGTTGATGCGCATCAGCAAAAATGCCAGAACCGCCACCATCAGCACCACCGCCACCAGATCCCCCAGCAGCAGCAGCTGAAATCCGGTCTGGAGCATCTGATCAATGGACTCCCCCCAGAGCAGCTCCAGATAAATGTATTCCTCAATCTGGTTGTACACCAGGGCGGAGACATCCCGAATCTGCTCCAGCGTCACATTCTGCAGTTCTAGGGACACGTCCGCATCAATCTCCTGCCCCAGCTTCTGACAGTACCGCTGCAGGGTGCCGAAGGTGCGCGTGGCAATCTGCAGCTGGATCCGGCCGTTTTCAGAATTGTTCTCCTGCTTCAGCAGATACAGCCCCTGGCGAATTTCCTCCATGTGGTGGAAGAGCTGGGTCGTCTCCAGGGTGCGGCGCCCCGCCACCAGATAATAGGCGTCCAGGCTCACGTCATCCCGGACAGTGGGGATCAGCTTGTTTGCGGAAATGACCCGCTCCGCCAGGATATGGTATTCTCCCAAAAAGTGGTGGGACAGGCCGATAACCAGCAGGTTGATACTCAACATCCCCACCAGGATGACCGTAAACCCCGCCAGGATCTTGCTCCGTATGCTCCCACGGCGGCCCAGGGCGGTTTTCAGGGCGCCGGCTGCACGACTCATCCGTCTCATAGCGTGTGGGAGCGGCGGTACTGGCTGGGCGTCTGCCCGGTGTTTTTCTTGAACAGCATGCTGAAATACTCCATATTCTGATACCCCACCCGTTCTCCGACCTCACTGACCCGCAGATCGCTGGTAATCAGCAGGCGTTTGGCCTGGCGAATTCGGACCTCCGTCAGATATTCACTGAACCCGACGCCAATTTTGGATTTGAAAAGCGTGCTGAGGTGGTTGGGGCTTACAGACACTGCATTCGCAACCGAGGAGAGGGACAGCTCCGGGTCCATATAGTGGCGGGGGGTTTAAGCTCTCGCCTTCTCTTTGGTAGTCGGGGTACGGCTGCCCCCGGGGCGGACCTCCATCACCTCTTCGCAGAGCTGGCAAGCCAGCGTCAGGAAATCATCTACGGAATTCGTCAGCAGAATACGCTTTTCCAGCAGATCCTCCTGGCGCAGGGATTCCGGAAGGGGGATCCGGTTTTCCTGGCAGAACTCATGGACCACAAAGAAAAGCTCTGTATAGAGATAGCAGCGATAGACAAAGGAGGAATACCCCGACTCGATGGTCGGCCGGTAGTGGGCCCAAAACGACGGAAGCGCAGACGGCTTCCCAGTCCGCAAAAAGTCCAGCAGGGTGTCCCGCTGGAAGGAGGTGGAGTGGGACAGCGTCTTGCTGTCTGCGGACTCCCGCTGCTTTTTCTGAATCGTCAGCAGATGGTATGCTTTCGGCAGGTCGCTGAGCCGGGCCGCCTGTTTTCCAGGCAGCAGATGCACGCTCAGTCCCTCCTGCCCGGCCAGCGCATCCAGCCATGCAGAGAACTCCCGCAATTTCGGGGGAAGCCCGGCCGCGTCTTCCGCCAGCAGCAGGAACGTGGCCCGCTCCCCATCAAAGCCGGAGCCGTATGCCATTGGCGCGGCATACAGCTTGTCCCGCAGCGCCTCCCGATCCGGTATCACACCGTCCAGCTCCGTCAGGATGATCTGGTAGGCTCCTGCAGCCAAAGAGATCCCGAGCTGCGCCGCACGCTGGAGCATCTGCGCCGGTCCCATCAGGATGCCGCTGTACAGATTGCTGAAAAAGAGCTCCCGCTGTGTGATGCTATAGCTCTGCCGCTCAATCCGCCGTGCGCGGCATTCCAAAATCTGCGCCTTGCTGCGGTCCACGGCTTCCAGAATATCCCTGCTGGAGACAGGCTTGAGCAGATAGTCATTTACGCCCAGGGTGATGGCCTTTCTGGCATATTCAAATTCATTGTGTCCGCTGAGGATGATGATGCGGGTATCCGGCAGCTCCTTCCGCACGATCCGGGCCAGCTCCAGGCCGTCCATAAACGGCATCTTGATGTCCGTCAGCAGAATATCCGGCCGTTTTTCCAGGAGCTGCGGCAGAGCGACTTCTCCATCCGGCGCATCCCCCAGGAACAGGATATCGTGTTCCTGCCAAGGAACATTGTCTCGGATACTCTCCCGGGCAATCCGCTCATCCTCAACAAGAAACAGCGAAATCATGAGTCTCCTCCCCATACGCAGTGTTCTGAATTTCAAACAGCTCCCGCCGGCAAATCCCACCGAATCCATTCCATGCAAACGGAGAGGCAGCGTCCCGGCTGTGGAACAGGCGTTTTTCTTTATTATATCGTATTTTGTCGAAAAGAAAAGGTGCTGAATCATTTTTGCGGATTTTCCGGCTGTCGGCGTATATGCAAACCGCCGCACGGACAGGCCCCTCCATCGTTCCGGTTCGTGGGGAGAGAGCTATCGGGGCGGCGGCTTTGTGAGGCGAAATATTCAATTCCCGGAAATGAAATGTTGGGGTCTTCGGGCGCAATCAGTCCGGCGGAGGATCCCGCCGTTCCGGCCAAGCAAAGCCACAAACCTGGAGCCGAAGGCCGCTAAGTCTTACTTCGGGAGCCGGCACACCTCTCACATAGAGAGTTTGTTCTCCTGATCTGCCGGCAAAATCTTAATGGTATGAGAATCGTGGGCAGCACAGTCCGGCCCAGTGCCTGCAACGGCTGCTTCTGCTCGCTTTTCAGTCCAGTCAATCGGCTCGAATTGAGAACCGGAAATGGTAGGAGACACGTCTACGGCCCACATAGCTGATTTCCAGAAGGTCCCTTGCCTTTGTCTCACTTAACTGCCAAATCCATTCATTGATGACGCCCATTCAGGTTTCATTCGGACTTGATTCCTCCTTTTGTTCGTTCCGGTGGTTGGCAGATCTCTTCCATTCCAGCAAAGGAGGATGCTTTTTCAGAGCTTAGGCTTTGGGGAACCTCCGGCTGTTCCGGCAGTTTTCTTTATGCACGGAAAAGCCGTCTGATTTCTTAAAAAATCAGACGGCTTTGTGGCTGCTGGGGCCGGATTTGAACCAACGGCCTGCGGGTTATGGGCTGCTGTCGGTTTCTCCATCTGCATGGCCTGGGGGCAGCATCAGTTGAGATGTACTTGGGTTGTGATTACCCGATCATCCGAATGAGCTCCGGCAGCTGGGACAAATCGTTCAGCACAAAGTGGGCTCCAGCGGTGCGGAAGGTCTCCTCCGCCCGGCGGCAGACATCCCTGCGCTCCTCCGGAGTGAGGGCCTCGTACTCTGTCTGGCTCAGACCCAGGACGGAGCTGCCCTCGATGACCCCCACCGACCACACGCCGGCGTTGACCCCCTCCCGGATGTCGGAGACAGTGTCCCCCACCTTCACGGCGTTCTTCACACTGGGGACCTCCAGCGCCTTCAGGTTTTCAAAGATCATGTAGGGATCGGGACGGCCCCTGCCGCCCACCCCGTCGGGGCTGATCCAGAAGTCGGGGGCGTAGCCCAGCCGGGCGGCCTTGGGTGCGACAATGTGCATCATGGAGTCGGTATAGCCGGTGGTGGAGCCGATCTTCAGCCCCATCTCCCGCAGGGCGGCCGCTGTTTCCACCGCAAACGGCTTGGGTGTGGAAAACCGGTCCAGGATGGAGAAGAGCTTGGGCTCAAACAGGGCGTACACAGCCTCCACGTCCTCCTCCCCCGCGGGGCGGCCGTGGGTCTCCTCCCAGGCCCGGGCGATGCGCTCCATCCGGAGCATGGTGCGGATGTGGTCCCGCTTCAGCATACCCATGGGCTTACGGGTCTCCTCCAGGGTGACCGGCACGCCGTGGTGGGCGAAGGCCTCCTGAAAGGCCTGGACGGGGGCGAAGCAGCCGTAGTCCACAGTGGTGCCCGCCCAGTCAAAGATGACGGCCCGGATCATGCGATCTCCTCCTTATGGGCGGCCAGGAAGCCGGCGATGATGGAAGCAAGTTTCTCAATATCCTCCGGGTAGATCTCTCCGATGTTGCCCACCCGGAAGGTATCCGCATCGGTGAGCTTGCCCGGGTAGAGGACGTAGCCCCGCTCCTTGATGTAGGTGTAAAACTCGGAGAACTGGAAGGGTACCCCGGCGGGATAGAAGAAGGTGGTGATGATGGGGCCCTGGCGGCTCCCGTCGATGTATGGGGCAAATCCCATGGCGCGCATCTTCTCAATGAGCAGGCGGTTGTTCTCGGCATAGCGGCGGTGCCGGGCGGGGATGCCCCCCTCCGCCTCCAGCTCGTCCAGTGCCTTGGAGAAGGCCAGCACCACATGGGTGGGGGAGGTGAAACGCCACTTGCCGTCCTTCTCCATCCCCTTCCACTGGTCCAGCAGGTCCAGGGACAGAGAGCGGGCCTTGCCCTCGCTGGAGAGCAGCTTGTCCCGGCGGCACAGGATGAAGGAGAAGCCGGGTACTCCCTGGATGCACTTGTTGGCGCTGGACACCAGAAAGTCGATGCCCCAGTCGGAGACGGGGATATCCACCCCGCCGAAGGAGGACATGGCGTCCACGATGAAGGTCCGCCCGGCGTCCCGGACCACCTTGCCCACGGACTGGATGTCGTTGAGGATGCCGCTGGTGGTCTCACTGTGGACCATGGCCACGTGGGTAATGGCCGGGTCCTGAGCCAGCAGACGGGCGACGCGGGCGGGGTCGGGGATGTGGTCATAACTCTCGGCGTAGTGGACATAGGGAATGCGGTTCCGGTCACAGATCCGGGTCATGCGCACCCCGTAGGCCCCGTTGGAGCAGATGAGGACCTTGTCCTCGTCCCCCACCACGCTGGAGAGGACGCTCTCCACTCCGAAGGTGCCGCTGCCCTGCATCAGGACGGCCGTGTAGTCATCCTCCGACACGTGCCCCAGCTGGAGCAGCTGGCGGCGGATCTTCTGGGTGACGGCCTTGTAGTCGTCATCCCAGGTGCACCGGTCCACCAGCATCTCCTCCTTCACCGTGTCGGTGGTGGTCAGGGGCCCGGGGGTCAGTAGTTTATAGGTATTCATGGTCGGTTCCTCCTTTTCTCACAGACAAGCCAGTTCAGCCCTTGGCCCGTTCGGAGAGCTCCTGGTGGGCGGTGAACAGCTCGAAGGTCAGGGGCTCGTCAAAGATGCTGGGGTAGTCGGACTGGTTGGCGGGGTCGGCGGTCTCGCCCTCATAGAGGGGATTCGGGTAGGTTTGGATCAGCTCGGCGCGGCCGTTTTCTATGATGCACCGCGCCATCTCTATGGCCAGGGGGTTGGTGTCCTCCCCCTTGTCCAGGACGGCCACGGACTCAGTAAGGGAGAAGTTGCCCTCCGTGGGGTCCACGTAGTCGATGGGCAGGCCGTCAGCCTTGTCGGCCACTGCCTGGTGGCGCAGACCGAAGCCGATGGCCACCTCGCCGGCCCGGCACAGCTTCAGGGGGCCGGAGCCGGAGGGCTCGATGTGGGCGGCCTGACTAC
>OCAT01001986.1_pt1 | contig 11593 bp, 9 predicted proteins | sample 1538311 | NCBI WGS metagenome assembly OCAT01 (sample SAMEA2580287, study PRJEB22360) | human gut metagenome | biome: human gut; feature: human-associated habitat; material: faeces | place: Denmark | collected 2008/2010
ATTTTCAAAAGCCATCCGGCTGTGTATGGAGTGTGTGGGCATTGGATAAGAAAAAGAAAAAGCTTTCTCCCCTTGCCCGCTTCCGGGGCTTTATACAAGCCGGGGCTACCCTGCTGACCAATCTCCACCTACCCAATTTTGCAAAAGGAGCGCTGTATCAGGGCGGCGGAAAATACGTCTGCGTGCCGGGGCTGAACTGCTATTCCTGCCCGGGCGCGGCCGGTGCCTGTCCGGTGGGAGCATTCCAGGCGGTGGTGGGCTCTTCCAAGTTCCGCTTTTCCTACTACATTACCGGCATCCTCATCCTCTTTGGGGTGCTGCTGGGGCGGTTCATCTGCGGTTTCCTCTGCCCATTCGGGTGGTTTCAGGAGCTTTTGCACAAGATCCCATCCCCCAAGCTTTCCACCAAAAAGCTGAAGCCGCTGCGCTATTTAAAGTATGCGGTGCTGCTGGTCATGGTGGTGTTGCTGCCTTTGCTGGCGGTCAATGAGCTGGGCATGGGCGACCCCTTCTTCTGCAAGTATCTCTGCCCGCAGGGCGTGCTGGAGGGTGCCATTCCCCTCTCCCTGACCAATGCGGGCATCCGCGCTGCGCTGGGCAAGCTGTTCACATGGAAGGCCTGCATCCTGCTGGCGGTCATCGTGGGCAGCGTGGTATTCTACCGCCCCTTCTGCAAGTGGCTGTGCCCGCTGGGCGCGTTCTATGCGCTGCTGAACAAGGTCTCGCTGTTCCAGATGCGCGTAGACACCCACAAATGCGTCTCCTGCGGAGCCTGTGCAAAGGCTTGCAAGATGGACGTAGACATTACCAAGACCCCCAACCACGCCGAATGCATCCGCTGCGGGATGTGCATGAAAGCCTGCCCCACGGACGCCATTCAGTACAAGTTCGGGCTGGGGGACCAATCAAATACCGAAACAACAAAGGAGTAAAACCATGAAGATCCATCGTATCGCCGCACTTTTTCTCAGCCTTGTGCTGGCTTTCAGCCTTGCCGCCTGCGGGCAGGGCGCATCTTCTGCATCTTCTGCATCCTCTTCTGCCGCTTCCTCTGCGGCAGCAGAAAGCAAAACCGAGGAGCAGCTGCTGGCCGAGGAAAACGAGATCCTTTCTGCAAACGATGCTCTGTGGGAGAAAGTGTTCTCATCCATGGACAAAAACGTGACCGAAACCACGATCAGCGCCAACTACGGCGATTTTCTGCTCAGCGCTGTGGAAAAGGCCAAAGATCAGTTCTCGGACGAGGAGTACAAGACCCTGACCGCAGATGCCGAAAAGATTCGTGCCATCGAGGAGCAGATCGCCGCTCTTGCCCCCGCAGAGGATGCCGCTTCCAGTGCCGCCGCACAGGGCACCGCCTTCCCCAAGTTTGAGGGCAGCGATTTAGAGGGCAACCCGGTGGACAACAGCCTGTTTGCGGGCAACGCCTTTACGGTGGTGAATTTCTGGTTCAACGGCTGCAAGCCCTGCGTGGAGGAGTTGGACGACCTGAACGCCCTGAACGAGAAGGTCAAGGCACAGGGCGGTGAGGTCATCGGCATCAACACCGAGACGCTGGACGGCAACCAGCAGGGCATTGATGCCGCCAAAAAACTGCTGGAGACAACGGGCGCAAGCTACCGCAACATCTACTTTGCCTCCGGCAGTGAGGCCGGCAAGTTTGCACTGAACATCATGGCCTTCCCCACCACTTACGTTTTTGACCGGGACGGCAACGTTGTGGGGCAGCCCCTGCTTGGCGGCATCGACAAGGAAGAAAACCTTGCCGCTCTGCAAAAAAATATCGACGCCGCCCTTGCCAAGGACAGCGCCAAATAAACCTTTCTCCCCTGCCGCCTTCGGGCGGCTTTTTTATTTGCGGTGTGCATTGCCATGCACGCCCGGGTGCCGGACGGAATACGCTGTGAGAGAAGCGATACCACTTTTACAGCAAAGGAGCATCCGCCTATGAAAAACACCGGCATTCTACGCATTCAGGCTTTCGGTGCCCGTCAGTCCTCGCCCATCGAGGGTGTTCTCGTCACCGTGTCCGGCAACGGCTTTACCGCTCAGCGTATCACCGACGAGACCGGCACCGCTGCCGACCTTTCCATTGAAGCCCCCTCCTGTGCGCTGTCCCTGCAGGAGGACAACACCATCCGGCCCTATGCCGTTGTGGACCTGACTGCCGCAAAGGCAGGCTTCCGCACCGTGCGCATTCAGGGTGTGCAGATCTTTGCCGGGCAGGTCACACTGGCCCAGCCGGAGATGATCCCCGAGACCGAAGAGGATCGCGACGTGGTAAACCCGCCCATAGTCATCCCGGAGCATTCACTGTTCACCGGCGATGGCGGCAGCGGCCCGGACCCCATGGAGAACTGCGTGCCCCGGGTGCTGGACAGAGTCATCATTCCCAAAAACATCACGGTGCATCTGGGCAAGCCTGCGGCATCCGCCCGCAATGTGACTGTCTCCTTCCGGGATTATATCGCCAATGTGGCGTCCAGCGAAGTCTACCCTACCTGGCCGGAGCAGGCCCTGCGGGCCAACATCCACTGCCAGATCTCGCTGGCACTCAACCGCATCTACACCGAGTGGTACCCCAGCAAGGGCTACACTTTCAACATCACCAACTCCACCAGCTACGACCAGTACTATGTGCATGGCCGCACGGTGTTCGATGTGATGGTGCGCATCACCGACGACATCTTCAACACCTATATCCGCAAGACCGGCACCGTAAACCCCTACTACTCTGAATACTGCGACGGTAAATCGGTCACCTGCCCGGGTCTCAAGCAGTGGGGCACCGTGACGCTGGCCAATCAGGGCCGTAACGCCTTGCAGATCCTGAAGTATTACTACGGCAACGACATCGAGATCATCCGCACCTCGAACATCCAGTCCATCCCCCAGAGCTACCCCGGTTCGCCCATCCGGCAGGGCGACAGCGGCACAGCGGTGTTCACCCTGCAACGCCAGCTGAACCGCATCACCAAGGACTATCCCTTCCTCGGCCTGCTGACTGTGGACGGCGTGTTCGGGGCCAAGATGGCCGCCACGGTCAGGGCGTTCCAGAAGCAGTTCAACCTGACCGCCGACGGCGTAGTCGGACGACAGACATGGTACAAGATCAGCTATATCTATGTGTCGGTCAAGGATCTTGCGGAGCTGACCAGCGAGGGCGAGGTGTCCAGCGGCACTCTCTCGGACGGCACATGGGGCGGCACCGTACTGCGCACCGGCTCCACCGGCAGCGCCGTGGAACAGCTGCAGTTCTGGCTGAATACGCTGGCACAGTATGAGTCTTCCATCCCATCGTTAACAGTGGACGGCGTTTACGGCACTGGAACGGCCAACACGGTGCGGGCCTTCCAGCGCAAATACGGCCTGACCGTGGACGGCGTGGTGGGCCGTGACACATGGACCGCACTGTACGACCAGTTCCGCAGCATCCAGTCCGACAACGGCACCCCCAATGCCTACCCCGGCACCGCCCTGCGGGAGGGTGCAAGCGGACAGAATGTGCGGCTGGTGCAATTCTGGCTCAAGATCGCGCGCACGGTGTACTCGAACCTGAACAACATCACGGTGGACGGCAAGTTCGGTAGTGCCACCACAGCGGCAGTCAAGCGGTTCCAGACCTACTTTGGCCTGACCAGCGACGGTGTGGTGGGCCGCACGACATGGAACAAGCTATACGAGGTGTACAACGACATCGCCAACAAGCTGCTGTCGTCCAGCCTGCGCCCCGGCGAGTACCCGGGCGTGCTGCGCAAAGGCTCTTCCGGCACAGCGGTGCGGGAGCTGCAGTTCTACCTCTACCTCATGAGCGCCTACGAGAACAGCATCCCGGCCATTGGCATCGACGGACAGTTCGGTGCTTCCACCGAAGCTGCCGTGCGGGCCTACCAGCGCTTTGCGAGGCTGACTGTAGATGGCATCGTGGGACGTACCACATGGAACAGCCTGTACGACAAGGCGTCCACTCTGCGGACATCCGGGCCGGTGGTCACCCTGAAACGCCTGCCCTACCCCGGTACCCCGCTCACAGTGGGGTCTTCCGGCAGTGCAGTGCTCTACTACAGCCTGCTTTTGCAGCGCATTGCCTACTACTTTACCAGTGTGGAGAAGCCGCCCCTCTCCGACCAGTACACCGACGAGACTGCCGCCGCCACCCGCAGCGCACAGGAGCTGCTGGGCCTGCCCGAGACCGGCATTGCGGATGCCGGCACATGGACAGCTGTGGAAGCGCTGAGCCTGCAGCTCGCCGCCGAAATGCCCAACCCCGACCGCAGCATCGGGCATGGCCCGGTCTACCCGGGCCGGGCCATCGGCGCGGGCAGCGTGGGGCCGGACGTGGCGCAGGTGGAGACATGGCTGAACGGACGTTCCTGCCTGTACTGCACCGAGGGCTATGTGACCGAGAACCGCTGCTTCGGCCCGGAAGAGACTGCCGCCGTCCGGCTGGCACAACAGCGGGCTGGGCTGCTGGTGACCGGCACCGTGGACCGTGGAACATGGGCCGCGCTGCAGGCCCAGAGCTGCCCACACTGCAGCAAGGAGGAATGAGCGATGGCACGACTTCTGATCTACGATGCCTACGAGAACAAGGTATACACCTATGCAAACCTGAACGAGAACGACCCCATGCCCTACAGCACCGGCACCACCCTGCGGGTGCGGGAATTCCGGGGCAAATCCGCCAGTCCCACCCTGTGGACCACCATTGCGGCCATGGAAGCGTGGAACCTGACCCGCCGCAAGTACGGCAAGGGCATCCCGGTGGGGTATGCCTTCCGCCGCATCTGGGAGGGCGGCCACGGCACCCGCAGCCAGCACTACGCGGGCGTATCCTTTGACGTGGGCCAAAGCCTGACCCAGACCGCCCGCACGGCCATCTACAACGCAGCCCGGGGCACCGGGGCATGGGGCTATGTGGAGCCGCTGAGCCAGACCCCCACATGGGTGCACATGGACCGCCGCTACGGCACGCCCGCCTGCAGCGGCACCACCGCCGGGTATCCTACCCTGAGGCGGGGGAGCCGCCGCTGGCTTGTGGAGGAGCTGGCGAGCCGCGGCTGCTATGTGATGATTCTGCAGGACGCGCTTTCCACGCTGGGCTACCAGACCGGGAGCCGCATCGACGGCATCTTTGGTGCCCGGACGGAGGAAGCGCTGAAAGGCTTCCAGCGGCGCACGAGCCTGCGTGTGGACGGTGTGTGCGGCTGCAACAGCTGGAAAAAGATCAGCACCGCCGTCATCGGCGTGGGACGGACAAAAACGACGATTGATTGATAAACCCTCTCAGTCTCGCTTCGCTCGCCAGCTCCCCCGAAAGGGGGAGCTCTTTTGCATCTGATGGTTTGCACTCATAAAGCTCGCCCTTCGGGAGAGCTGGCACGGCGTCAGCCGTGACTGAGAGGGTTTTCTTCCCGTGAAACATCCTTCGCTTCCCATCACCGAAAGTTGAAACTTTCTCCCGCATCTGCCCTTTTCGTTGCGCGGTTTAGAAAAACGTGCTAAAATAGCTCTATTATTAAAATGGTTCATGTTGAAAACAAGAGGATTTGAGGGGTATTGTATCATGGAATTTTCCAAACGACTGGACTTGTTCGGCGACGAGATCTTCGCCGCACTGAACGAACGCAAGGTAGCTCTGGAAGCACAGGGCCGCACCATTTATAATCTGAGCGTCGGCACGCCGGACTTTGCGCCTGCCGAGCACATCCGCAAGGCCATGATGGATGCCGCTGCCGACCCGCAGAACTGGAAGTACAGCCTGCGCGACCTGCCTGAGCTGCTGGATGCCGTGTGCGGCTACTACAAGCGCCGCTTTCATGTGGAGATCACCCCGGATCAGGTGGCCAGCTGTGCGGGCAGTCAGGAGGGCGTGGGCCACATTGGTATGGTGCTGTGCGACGAGGGCGACACCGTGCTGCTGCCCACTCCCTGCTACCCGGTGTTCATCGCGGGCAGTCTGCTGGGCGGCGCAAAGCCGTGGTATTACCCGCTGACCAAGGAGCACGGCTTCCTGCCTTATGTGAAGGACATCCCGGAGGATGTGGCCCGCAAGGCAAAGTATATGATCGTCTCCCTGCCCGCAAACCCGGTGGGCAGCGTCGGCTCCCCGGAGCTGTACGCCGAACTGGTGGCCTTTGCCAAAAAGTATGACATTCTCATCATCCACGACAACGCCTACAGCGACATTATCTTTGACGGGGCCGTGGGCAACAGCTTCTTCAATACGCCGGGTGCCATGGATGTGGGCGTGGAGTTCTTCAGCCTTTCCAAAAGCTTCAACGTCACCGGTGCACGCATCAGCTTTCTTGTAGGCCGGAGAGACGTGGTAGCTGCCTTCAAGAAACTGCGCGGCCAGATCGATTTCGGCATGTTCCTGCCGGTGCAGAAAGCGGCCATCGCCGCCCTGACCGGCCCGCTGGACATGGTAAAAACGCAGTGCGGCCTGTACCAGCAGCGCCGCGACGCTCTGTGCGGCGGCCTGCGTTCCATTGGCTGGAATGTGCCGGACAGTCACGGCAGCATGTTCGTGTGGGCACCCATCCCGGCAAAGTACGCAAAGAGCATGGACTTCTGTCTTGACCTTGTGGAAAAGAGCGGTGTGCTGTGCACGCCGGGTTCCAGCTTCGGCCCCTTGGGCGAAGGCTACGTGCGCTTTGCCCTCACCCTGCCGCCGGAGCGCATTGCCGAGGCGGTGCAGTCCATCAAGGCAAGCGGTATCCTGAACTAAAAAATAACGGGAACGTCCATGCGGCGTTCCCGTTATTTTTATGCGTTCACAATATTCTCTCCCGTGCCATCCAGCCATGTGCGCAGATTGTTGGCAGTAATATCCATCAGCCGCTGCAGGGCTTCGTTGGTGGCCCACGCGATGTGCGGTGTCAGCAGGGCATTCGGCAGGCCGCGCAAAGGGCTTGCCTGCGGCAGCGGTTCAGTGCCAAAGGCATCGGCACCGTAAAAGCCAAGCTTCCCGTTTTTCAGCGCATCGGCCACGGCCTGCTCGTCCACCAGTGCACCGCGCGCAGTATTCAGCAAGATCATGCCGGGCTTTGCCTTGGCAAGGGTGGCCGCGTTGATCAGCCCCCGTGTTGCAGGTGTTGCCGGGCAGTGCAGGCTGAGCACATCGCTGCGGGCAAGCAGGGTGTCAAGATCCACGAACTCCACACCGTCGGCTTCGTACTCCGGCCGAACGGTGCGGGTGCACACCAACACCTCCATGCCAAAGGCCTTGGCAATGCGGGCGGTCTGCCGGCCAATGCTGCCGTAGCCATAGATGCCAAAGGTCTTGCCCAGCAGTTCCACCTGCGGCAGCAGACCGTAGGCCGCAGGCTCCTCGGTGCGCCATTGGCCGTCCTGCACAAGGCGATGGTAACGGTCGGCGCACTGGCAGATGGCCAGCAGCAGGCTGAAGGTCATCTGTGCCACACTGTAAGTAGAATAGCCTGGCACGTTGGCTACCGGCACGCCATGGCGGCGGCAGGCTTTCAGATCAAGGTTATCCGTACCGGTGGCAATGATGCCCACCCACCTGAGCTTCGGGCACTGGGCCAGAACGGCTTCGTCGATGCGACACTTATTCAGGAACACGATCTCCGCATCCCCGATGCGCGGCACCACCTCTTCCTGCGCGGTGCGCCCATAGCGGGTGATGTCCGGCACAAGCGCCTTCACACCCGACCAGTCCAGATCTCCCTGCTGTATGGCATAATCTTCCAGAATCACTGCTTTCATTTCAACTTCCTCACTTTCACATCATACGGGATACAGTGCCAGCACGGTGCCCTGCGGGCTTTCGCGGCTTTCCAGCGCGGCATAGCCTCGAGCCAGCAGGATGGCAATGTGCACCCGGTCGGCCAGCGGGAGCCATACCGGCGGCACATTCTGCGCAAGGCACCCGGCCTGCAGCAGGAAACACGGTGCCAGACTGTCCAGCGGACGGATAGCCCGCAAAGCAAACCCCTGACGCAGATACAGCGGGATCAGCTCTTCTGCCGCACATTCCACCACGGCCCACCGTGCCCGCTGCCGGGCAAGAAACTCCTGCCGGGCAGCAGCCGCAGCCAGCAGCGGTGCAAGGGTCTCGGCGGCATGGCCGTCCGGCCCGGCTGCCGGGGTCAAAAAATATCCGCCTGACGTGCGGTTCCAGCCCAGAAAGCGGCGCAGCGCAGCCGCCGCTGCCACATCGGCATCCATGGGCAGCAGGATGCACCCGGCTCCCGGCACACCGCGTGTACTGTACACGCCCCACACCTCACCTACCGTCAGCATCCGCAGCACCTCGCTGCGCGGACGGTACACACTGCTCACTTCGCTCTGCGCCAGCCGGCAGAATTCCTCCGCCGAAAGCCGCCTTACCTGCCGCGTGCGCGGCGGGTCACAAACCTGGATCATTTGGTTTCCCCCATTCTTTTTCAGTATGCATCCAGCATACCGGACCGGGGGCGAGAATCGGCGCGAAACAGGGCCGCTCTTTTTGTTTTACAGATCCAGCGTTACATCCTCGCTCAGCACCTGACCAATGGGCTTTGCAATGCACAGGTCGGCTTCCGCATCTGCCCCGGTGGGCTGCATATTGATGACCACCAGATGGTCGCCCCGGAAGTACCGGATCAGTCCTGCCGCCGGGTACACCACAAGGCTTGTGCCGCCGATGATCAGGGTATCCGCATGGCGGATGGCGTTCACCGCGCCGGACAGCACCTCCTCGTCCAGCCCTTCTTCATACAGCACCACATCCGGCTTGACGATGCCGCCGCACTCGGTGCAGCGGGGCACACCGGTGCTGTTGGCAATGAAATCCACATCGTAGAACTTACCGCAGCGGGTGCAGTAGTTGCGCAGGGTGCTGCCGTGCAGCTCGTACACCGTGCGGCTGCCCGCCGCCTGATGCAGGCCGTCGATGTTCTGGGTGACGACCGCTTTCAGCCTGCCCTCCCGTTCCAGCTTTGCCAGCCGCAGGTGGGCCGCGTTGGGCTTTGCCCCCTTCACGATGAGCTTATCGCGGTAAAAACGGTAAAACTCCTCCGGGTTCTCCTCCCAGAAGGTATGGCTCAGGATCGTTTCCGGCGGGTAGGCGTACTTCTGATGATAAAGTCCGTCCACACTGCGGAAGTCCGGGATGCCGCTCTCGGTGGAAACGCCCGCCCCGCCAAAGAACACGATGCTGCTGCTTTTGGCAATGATCTCTTCCAATGCCTGTACCATAACAAAAAACGCCCCTTTCGCCGGATGTACATTTGTGTTAAGATAGCTTCAGTATAACACAAACTCACAGGAAAGGAAGCGCAACTTTTGAACGTCTGGTATGTGAACAGCATTCTGGGAACCTTCCGGCTGGAAGAGGAAAACGATGCCATCTGCGGGCTGACCCTCTGCCCGGACGGCGTACCGGAACTGGAACCGCTGCCCCGCAAGGTGTGCGAGACACCGCTTTTACAGGAAGCCGAGGAGCAGCTGAACGAATATTTTGCCGGGGCGCGCAGGGAATTCGATCTGCCGCTGGCCCCCAAGGGCACCCCCTTCCAGAAGGCTGTCTGGGCCGAGATGAACAAGATCCCCTACGGTGAGACCCGCACCTACGGCCAGCTGGCCGCCGCTGTTGGCAAGCCCAAGGCCAGCCGTGCCGTGGGCGGTGCCTGCCACTGCAACCCCATCGCCATCCTTCAGCCCTGCCACCGGGTGGTGGGCAGCACCGGCAAGCTCACCGGCTACGCCTATGGCGTGGAGATGAAGCAATATTTGCTGGAGTTGGAACAGCAGGAGTAATTTTATGATCGGAATGCCCTCCGCGTTCGCTCTGGGCATTTTCAGCGGAAAATTTATTTTTATATTTGTGTTTCAGAAAAGCCTGCGGGCTTTTCTGAAACACTTTTTCACCGTAGGGTCGCTGTGGGAAACTGCATCATACACAAAAGAGCCATTGCACATCCATTTTGTGCAACGGCTCTTTATTTTTCACTCCGTTTTACTGTGCACTGTAAATGCTGCCCATCGTCCAGGAATTATCCGCGCTGTACTTGGCGTGGTTGCGCAGGTAGGTGACCCATGCGCCGTAGCCGTTGCCTGCAGAGAGATGCACGCCATCCGGCGCTGCAAGCATCTCCTTCAGGTTGCCCTCGCCGTCGGCAAGGGTCTCCCACAGGTCAAGGTAAACGCATCCCTTGCTGGCGGCCAGCTGAGCCAGCTGCTCGTTCACACCGCGCAGCACATCCGATGCAAGGCCGGGCTTTTCAGCAGCTGCCGAGGGTCGCACCGGCGGGATAGACTGCACGTAGATCACGCAGTCCTCGCCCAAAGCCTCGCGCAGCATATCCAGCATCTGGCCATAGTAGGCAAGGAAGCGATCCGAAGCGCCCAGCGTGGTGAGGGTGTTAGTGCCCAGCAGGATATACAGCTTCTTGGGCCGGGCAGCGGCCAGCACATCCAGCGCTACCTCCTGCCCGCGGGTGGGGCTTTTGACTGCGCTGCGGTTCACAATGGCATCCGGGCCAACGCCTGTATAGCCGCAGATGAGTGCCCCGTCCAGATTGATCTGGTAATCCGAGAAGCCCACCGTCAGACTGTCGCCCAGAAAGGCTGCGTCCGCAAAGTAGCTCAGGTCCACCTGCCCGCAGCTGGGCTGGCGGATGACGCTGGCATCATAGGCTTTGACGGTGTAGGCCCCAGCGCTCTGCTTTGCAGGGCCAAAGTTCTCCAGTGTGACGGCCTGCCCACCGGTGCTGCCATCCTGTGCAGCACTGCTGCTATCCGCTTCGCCCTGCATGGGCAGCGGTGCCAGAATGTTCTCGGCAATGCCGCTGGCGTTGGTGGACGGGGTATCGTCCGCGCCCTCTGCGCCCTTTTCCAGAATGGCCGTGATGGCATAGGATACCAGCAAAATGGCGACCACTGCGCCCAGAAAGCGCAGCTTGCCGCTGACTGTACCGCGCCGTGCCCGGCGCGGCGCAGAATGATACTCGTGTGAAATGCCCATGGTTTTTCCAGCTTTCTCCATTTTTCCCGCACAGAAGGGGGTTTTATCCGCCCGGGGCTGTGCGTTTTTTATTTTATCATAATTTTTTTGCCTGTGCAACCAATTAGGTCTTGCATACAACAGGCAAAACAGGTACAATAAGGATGTGGTAATTTTGCACATTTTACAAAAGGGTGTGCACATGCCGCAAACTTTTTTGTATCACTTGCAGCATCCGGTTTGTTTGCCGCACGGTCTGCGGGCAGTGCAGGGCCTTTAGACCAAACCCCACTCTGGCGGCGCGGAAGCCGGAACCTGCAGCGATGTACAAATGATAAGAATGAAATTTGCAAAAGGAGGTACTCATGGCCAAGAATGTGATCATTGGTCAGAGCGGCGGCCCTACCGCCGTGATCAACTCCAGTCTGGCAGGCGTGTACAAAGCCGCCTGCAGCCTGGGTGCAGACAAGGTGTACGGCATGAAATACGGCATCGAAGGTCTGCTCAAGGAAGAAATGCTGGAGCTGAACGTCCTGCTGGACGACCGCATGAGCATTGAACTGCTCAAGCGCACGCCTTCCAGCTACCTTGGCAGCTGCCGTTACAAGCTGCCGGACCCGGATGTGGACTCCAATAGTGGCA